>MDTD01005484.1_pt1 | contig 19166 bp, 14 predicted proteins | sample 811221 | NCBI WGS metagenome assembly MDTD01 (sample SAMN05326646, study PRJNA326480) | marine metagenome | isolation source: seawater | place: Pacific Ocean: South West | collected 2011 | reverse complement strand
TTCCGCAAAATATTATGCATTGATTATTAAAAGTATGTTTCCAAAAGTAGAAACGAATATTGAAGATAAAAGTAATAAATTATCACAAGTTTTTAGCTTTAATAAAAAAACTAAAAGTATAGGACCATATGTAGTTCAAATTGGGGCATTCAGCAGTGAGGAAAATGCAAAAAGGTTAAAATTGCAGGTAAGTCAGTTAGGGCATGATGTGTCAATAAATAAAGTGGATTCTAATGGAAAAATATTTTATGCAGTGAGGATAAATAGATACAAATCAAAAAGAAGAGCAGAAGAAATAGGCAAAGATATTAAATCTAAATTAGGTGTTAATTACAGAGTACTATATCGGCCTTCTTAATAAACAATAAGAATTTAAAATAGAATTTGAATTGTCACACACTTTTATGTCTTATATAGTTAAGTAGCGTCATTATGTTATTGTCAAAAAAATGAAAAGTTATAGTTTATGTGTTGTTGGTGCAGGCCAATGGGGCCAAAATCATATTAGGACTCTGCAAAAGTTAGAGCTTTTAGGAGGAGTCGTTGATGCAAGTCAAGTAGCTATAGATAATGTTAAAAAAATATATCCTAATTGCTCAACATTTTTAAATTTGGATGACTCTTTTAAATATAATTTTGATGCTTATATTGTTGCCACTCCGCCTATCACTCATTATGAATTAGCGAAAAAGATTATAAATGAAAAGAAGCATTTGCTAGTTGAAAAACCTTTGACACTTAGTTTAAGAGATGCTATAGATATTAATTCTATGGCTAAAGAAAACAATGTTAATCTTATGGTGGGGCACCTTTTGCTATTTCATCCGGCATTTATCAAAATAAAGCAAATGATTGTTGATGGTAAAATCGGCAATATTCAATATATTTATAGTAATAGGCTCAACTTAGGCAAATTTAGAAATGATGAAAATGTTTTGTGGAGTTTTGCACCTCACGATATAAGTTTATTTAATTATTTTTTTGAGGAAATACCTCAAAATGTATTTTCAAACGGAGTAGATATTTTGCAAAAGGGTGTTCATGATACTTCTATTACATCATTAAAATATAACAGTAACAGAATGGGGCACATATACGTAAGTTGGTTACATCCATTCAAGGAGCATAGGCTTGTCATTGTAGGATCTAAAGGGATGATTCGTTTTGAAGACGCAGAAAATACAAAACCACTAACTTTTTATAATAAATCAGTAGATTTTGAAGGTGATTTACTTAAATCAAAATCTAAGGGAATTTTTGAAATAGAGTATTCAAAAGAGTCCCCATTGGAAGCGCAATTAAAGTATTTTGTTTCAAACATGAATGGAAAAATAAAAAAAGCTAATGGAGACAGTGCTGTTGATGTTATGAAAATACTAGAATTAGCAACCAAAAGTTTAACCAGTAAATAGAAGAGAAATATATGCAAAAAAAAAAATTTTTCGTTCATGAATCTAGTTATGTTGATAGAAATACAAAAATAGGTAATAATTCAAAAGTATGGCATTTTAGTCATATTCAGTCTGGATCCATAATTGGGCATGATGTAACAATTGGTCAGAATGTTAACATTTCTAATAATGTAAAAATAGGCAATTATGTAAAAATCCAGAATAATGTATCAGTATATGAAGGAGTAGAACTAGAGGATTATGTTTTCTGTGGACCTTCGATGGTATTTACAAACATATTAAATCCTAGGTCTGAGTTTCCGCAAAAAGGGTCAAGTAATTATATTAAAACACTTGTAAAAAAATCTGCTTCTATTGGTGCAAATGCCACAATATTATGTGGAGTGAGAATAGGGAAGTATTCTATCGTTGGTGCTGGAGCTGTAGTGACTAAAAATGTTCCTGATCATTCATTAGTAGTTGGGAATCCTGCAAATATTGTTGGTTGGGTTAGTAAAAAGGGTCAAAAATTAGTTTTAAAAAGTGATGGTAGAAGTGTTTGCGGTAAATATCAATTGAAAAATAATTTATTAATTGAAATTATGTAATAAACGCCACTTAACTGGGAATGATTGAATAGCTGGTGCTTTCCACGGTCTTCAAAACCGTTGTCTCATATCATTATGAGAGCTGGGTTCGATTCCCAGGCATTCCCGCAAAATTCTTTATCATAAAAGCCTTTCATTAATATAATTAAATTCCCTAAAATTTCACCCAATGTTATTACTTAAATAGTATTCATTTTATAAATATTTTTCATTAAATTTTTATTATTTATTTATATTTATAAACAAAATTATACCGAGGTTTTATGTTTTATTCTAAGAATTATCTAATTACAATTCTATTTTATAATCTTCTTTTATTCGGCCAGTCGCTTGAATTAAATCCCGCTGTGTTAAAGGAATTGGAGAACGGTAATGTTCCAATTGAAATATTGCAATCTGGAAGCTTAGATATTTTAGATGAAATAAAATCTGAAGAAAGTATTGAAGATTTAAATAAAAGTAAATTGGAAAAGAATAATTTGAGTGATATCAACAAAGTCATTGAATCTAATAAAACTGTTGATGTAATTGACAATAATACGTTACCAAACGAAAATGATGATGATTATGATAAATTGAATGAAAATGATAATATCTCAAAAAACGTAACCGATTCTAATTTAAGCAAATCTTCAAATGATATTAATTTTTTTGGCTACAATGTCTTTAGTGGCGATCCAGAGCTTTTTCAACAATCAGTAAATGAATCCATTGATCAAGATTACTTAGTTGGCCCAGGTGATGAGATAATAGTAATGTTATGGGGCGAAACTGAATTCAATGATACTTATCTTATTTCCAAAGATGGCTACTTATTCATTGAGAATATCGGACAAGTATTTGTTAATGGTCTTACACTTGATAAATTAGAGCAAAAATTATTCAAGTTATTAAAAAAAGTTTATTCAAGTTTGGATGATTCTAATGGTAACGCTACGACATTCTTTGACGTTAGCTTGGGGAAGCTAGTTTTGAGACCGCTTAGAATATTTGTTCTTGGAGAAGTTAACCAGCCAGGAGCATATTCAGTAAAACCCTCAACATCTATTTTTACATCACTTTATTATTTTAACGGTCCTAAAAAGGAAGGATCTTTGAGAAATGTTAAGCTTGTTAGGAATGATAAAGAAATAGCGACTATTGATTTTTATGATTATTTGCTCTCGGGGAAAAAATTAGGAGATAAAAGGCTACTCAGAGATGATGTGGTTTTTATACCCAACAGAGGGAAAACTGTCAAAATCCTGGGTGAAGTCAAAAGGCAAGCTATCTATGAATTAAAACCAAAAGAGGGTTTGTTAGAAATAATCGAAATGGCTGGCGGTTTAAAATCCTCTGCTTACTCAAAATTAATTCAAATTGATAGAATTTTGCCATCTGATGAGAGGAAAATTACTGGTTTAAATAAAGTAATTTTAGATATAAATCTTGAGGATGTCATATCATCTAAAAAGAAATTTGATTTGTACAATGGAGACGTTATCAAGATTTCGAGTATATCAGGTGCTGTTGGTAATTCAGTCAGTATAAACGGAGCAGTAAATCGCCCTGGGATTTATGAATTAGTTCCTGGCCTAAAATTGGTTGATTTAATAAATAAAGCGGATGGTTTATCTGGTGATGTTTATCTTAAGAGAGTTGACATTATAAGAACAAATTCAGACATGACTAGATCCAGACTTGATGTAAACTTAGATCTAGCTATGAATGGTGATATTAATGAGAACTTAATTCTTTCCCCCAATGATGAAGTAAACATATATAAAAACTCTGAAATGCTCTACAGAGATGATGTTCAGATCTTAGGGCATGTGAAGAATCCTGGTAGAAAATTATATATGAGCGGTATGCAAATTTTTGACTTGGTTTTTTTAGGTGGGGGGTTTGATGATGAAATCTTTTTAAAAAATACTTATCTAGATAGGGCGCAACTTGAAAGGTTGGATGATGATGGTAAAACAAGGAATTTCATTCCTTTTCGGTTAGACTCCGTTCTTGCTGGAAAAGGTATAGCAAATATGGATGTTGAGATGGGTGATATCGTACGAATTTACAGTAAAGAAGAGGTTAAAGGAATTATTCCTAATGTGGTTGGTATTAGTGGGCACGTTAAAAAGCAAGGTACATTTGGTTACTTTAATGACATGAGATTTAATGATCTTCTATTTATGGCCGGTGGTTTTGAAGATTCAAACCATATAAATAAATTATTTGAAGATGTAACAACTATTCTTAGGTATGACCCAGAGAACCCATATAAAAAGAAATTAATTACTTACGATTTGGCTAGAATAATTGATAATTCAAATAATTTTAATCCTTTGATATTTCCAGGGGATGAGATTTCAATTTTTTCTAAAGATATGTTTAAAAAAGAAAAAAATGTAATTATAGATGGTTTTATACCGAAACCTGGAGAATATAAATTAACAAAAAATATGACTCTGCGAGATTTATTGTTAATGGCTGGCGGGGTAGAAAATACTGCAAAGAAATTTATAGTAGATTTAGCTCGCACAAATGATAATTTTAGTACTGACAAAAAAAAAGTAAGGTGGGCAAATATCTACTCATGGACTTTTGAAAACATAAGTGATAATTATAAGCATAGCGGAAATAAAAATTTAAATTTTTCATTGGAAGATAATGATTTTGTCATTGTTAGAAAGTTTGACAATTTTAAAACTCATAATATTGTAAACGTAAGTGGTGCTGTAAATTTCCCTGGAAATTATATTCTAACTAGTTCAAACGATTTAGTTACAGATTTGATAAATAGGGCCGGAGGATTATTATCAAATGCATACCCATTGGCATCAAAACTCATAAGAGATAACAAAATAATCAACCTTTCTTTCAAAGAGATTATCCGCTTTCCTAGTTCCAAGAAAAATTTTACCTTGATTGATGGTGATTCTCTTGTTATCGGAGTAAAAACAAACATGGTAAGAATAGAAGGTGAAGTTAACAGTCCCGGCAACTATCAGTATTTTGATGGTAAAAGATTTAATGACTACATAGACCTTGCAGGTGGTTTTACTCGCGATGCATCCAAAAGTGCATCATATGTGAGCTACCCAAATGGAAAGTCAAAAAAAATTAAACTAATTGGTTTGTCTCCAGAAATATTTGATGGAAGTATAATATATGTAGGAAAAAAACAGGAAGTGGAGGTTTTTAGTTTCACAGAATTTGTTACCACCTACACTAGCATTTGGGCCGATATTACGCAAGCTTGGCTTATGATAAATTTAGCTACAAGGTAAGTCGGAGATATATTATAATGACATTCAAAGAGTTACAAGACCTTATAGATAAAAGTTTTGGAGCGACTAGATTAGCAGATATTGCCAAAGAGTTAGATGTCTCTCCTCAGGTTGTTAGTAATTGGAAATCTAGAAATCAGGTTCCATATAAGTACGTCAAAATCATTCGTAAAAAAATTAATGAATTAAAAAATGAGTCTTCAGTTTATACGCTCCAGAGTCCTATATTGGGTCAAATATCAGCTAGTGAAAATGAAATTGATGATTCATTCATTGAATTATTTTCTCATGCATATAAAATAATCAAAAAAAATTTCTTATGGTTGGTATTAGTTCCGCTTTCCTTTGGTTTAGTAGCAACAATTTGTTTTAAATATTTTGTTGAACCTGTTTACATATCTTCCGCTAAAATTTTACCACATGATGGTAAGTCTGGTAAATCTGAAATTAGCGCAATAGCGCAAAATTTCGGAATTGGACTTTCACAGGGGCGATCAACTGATTTAACGTCATCAGAACTATTTCCTGAACTAATTAGAAGTAGATTGTTGAGTAAAATTTTACTAAAGAAAGAGTTTGACACTATAAAATATGGACCTGCCCAACCCCTTTTGAACATTTTGTTGAAGCAAGAAGTTTTAACTGATACTTTAAATTTCGAAAAATGGCAATCAAAAGCAATTTCTAAACTTCAAAAGCTAATTTCAGTAAAAAATACAAGCAAGAGTTCGCCACTGCTTAGATTATCTGTATCTGCCAATGAAGCTAAGTTTGCCAAAGATCTAGCATCAGCATTGGTAGTAGAACTAGACAAACTTCAAAAAAGTTTTAAAAATGAGAAAATTGAAGAAAAATTAATTTTTATAGACCAAAGAATGTCTGAGGTGAGTGGTTTGCTTTTAGAGGCAGAGGAATCAGTAAAGACTTTCAGGGATGAGAATCGAGATATAAGAAAATCACCTAGTCTTTTGCTTGAAGAATCAAGACTTTTAAGGGACGTTAAAATACAGTTGGAGTTATATATAACTTTAAAAAAAGAGCTCGAACTATCACAAATTGAGCAGATAGAAAATAGTAGTATGTTTTCTGTTTTAGATGAGCCAGAGGTGCCACTATCTAAGCTAAGTCCAAAGTTAAACCGTGTCTTCTTTATTTCTATAATATTTAGTCTGGTGTGTGTTCTAGCATTTGCTTTCATAAAATCTTGGCTTGAGGATAATTGGGAATCACAAATAAAACCAATTTTTGAATAGACTAAGTTTTTGCATATGAAAGTACAAATAATATTGATTATTTACTTGATTATCGAGCATAAATAAAATTTCGTTTAGAATTGATAAAAAACATTGTTACTACATCATTTAGTCAATAAATTGTGTTAAATTTTAGATAGTAAGAACACATAATTTGTTTACAAACTATTTTTTTCTTTCAAGCATAAACAATCTAAATAGGAGATGATTATGAATTTTAATTACTTGATTAGGATAGCTCTGATTACACTTTTTTCGTCATACAGCTTAATTGCTCAGGATGATTTTAGTGATGATTCTGAATCTCAATCAACTTTAACAATTACTGGTCTTGTTACCAATGCATCAACGGGCCAAGCAATTGCTGGTGCAAATGTGGTAATAGATGATGGAGACTTAGGTAGCGCTGCCGATGAGGATGGTCGTTACACTATTGAAGGCGTTTCTCAAGGTGCTACTGTAACAGTTACAGCTATTGGTTACGATGATTTATCCCTTTATGCTGATCAAGCAGAGCTTAATTTTGAATTAACTCCTGCTGCAGTTGAAATGTCTGCGTTAGAAGTTTTAGCTTCTAGGGCAACTGAAAAAACAGCTGTTGCATATTCTGATGTATCCAAAGATGAAATATCTCTAAGATTAGGTTCTCAGGATATTCCCCTAGCAATGAATTTAGTGCCTAGTGTTTATGCAACTAACCAAGGCGGTGGCGCTGGCGATGCTAGAATTAATGTTCGTGGATTTAATCAAAGAAATGTTGCTATCATGATTAATGGTATCCCTGTTAATGATATGGAAAATGGATGGGTTTACTGGTCTAATTGGGATGGTGTTGCTGATATAACTAGCTCTATTCAAATGCAAAAAGGTTTAAGTGCGCAAAACTTAGCTACACCATCAATCGGTGGTAGTATGAACATAATTACTGATGCTGCTGCGTTAGAGCGTGGTGGATCCTTTAAACAAGAATTAGGTGCTTGGGGTTTTTTAAAGTCCACAATAAGCTACAACACAGGGCTAATGATGGATGAAAAGCTTGCTTTGAGTGCAGCATTAGTTCGTAAAACAGGAGATGGTTATTACACTGGTACTTGGACAGATGCATGGGCTTATTTCTTTGGTGGTACATACAATTTAAATGATCAGCACAGGTTCCAATTTTATGCTTTAGGGGCACCACAAAGACACGGCCAGAATCTTTATCGATTGAATGTTGCCTCACTTGATCAAGATTTTGCAAAATCACTCGGTGGCTTTAGCGATATCGATCTTTCTGATGTACCAGAGTGTGGTAGAGATTGTAGTGGTACTGGTAGCTCTGTTAGTAGCGAAGCTGCTGCTCTTCTAGGTGATCAACAATTTGAAATGTACACCGAATACACGGGGGAGAGACATGAGGAAAATCTAATTAATGAAAGAGAAAACTTTTTTCATAAGCCTCAAGTTGCATTGAACCATTACTTCAACATAAATGATAAAATGAGTTTGATTAGTTCTGCCTACTGGTCTGGCGGAATGGGTGGTGGTACGGGCACATATGGTAGTATGGAGTGGGATTATTCTAATGTTCAAAGAGTAGTAAATTACGATGCTACTATCCTAGAAAACGACTCATTAGGAGCCTCCTCAGGAATTTTGAGAAACAGTAATAACAGACAAACTACTGTTGGTATATTATCAAAATTAAATTATGAAGTATCCCCAGAGTTGAAAACTCAAGTTGGTGTAGATTATAGATCTGCAAGAATTTACCATGTTAAAACCATTAGAGATTTGCTTGGAGGCGATTATTTTGCGACCTCTGATAGTGACTTTGATTCTGACAATGGTCAAGGGGGCTTAGGTGATCCTATCGATTATAATTATACAAATTACGTGAATTGGTTAGGTTTGTTTGGGCAGTTAGAATACTCAATGAATGCTCTCAAAACATATGCTATGGCTGGTATGACTACGGTTAAATACACTCACTGGAATCACTTCAAGAATGCAGATAATTATGACTATTCTTATGTCCAAGCTAAGGATGCTAGCAATCTTGATTTTGTTGAGGGTTTAGGCGACGCTACTGGCGGTCATGCTAATGACCTCTACATCGAAGCAGATCCAATCTCTACCTTCCAAATAAAGGGTGGAGTTCTGTATGAATTAGGAAACGCACTTAGCTTTTTAAATGCCATTCCAGTTGTCGGTGGTGTCTATGATGAAACTGATGTTTGGTTCAATTTCGGTTTGATTGACAAAGCTCCAATCTTTGACCAAGTAATTCAAGATTGGGATGCTAAAATGTCTACAGATCCAAAAAATGAGCAGTTCACAGCATTTGAATTTGGTTTAAATGCCAGATCTAACGATGGCACTCTAGCAGGTAAACTAAATGTTTATAGCACATCATGGAATGATAGAATACAAACTAGAACAGTCCAAAATGAGGATGGTGATCAAGATATAATCTACCTTTCTGGTATTAATCAAGTGCATACAGGTATCGAAACTGAGTTTGCTTTTCAGTTAAATGAAATGCTTAGGTTTGACCTAGGTACTAGTATTGGTAATTGGAGGTATTCTGATGATGCCGAGGGTACGTACAGGGATAGTGATGGAAGTGATCAAACCTACAAATATTCGCTCAAAGATTTAAAAGTTGGGGATATGCCTCAGGCGAGTATGAATTTAGGTATTACTGCAACTCCAATTGAAGGCTCTGCGGTTCAGCTATCTTATAGAAGATATGCTCTTTATTGGTCAGATTGGTCTCCTTCATCTAGGGCATATTCTGAAGGTGATACTCCAGATAGAGCATCCTCTTACAAAATACCTGACTTTGGAATTGTTGATTTAAATGCATCCTATAATCTGCCGTTCGAATTTAGAGGCGCTACTGCTACTGTAGTCTTGAATATTAGAAATCTTTTTGACGAGGTATACATTCAAGATGCTACAGATAATAGCAGATACAATGCAATTCCGTTCAGAGTGAATAATCATAGGGCAAACGCCGCTGAAGTTTTTCTAGGTATGCCTACATCTTACAATTTAGGTTTGAAGGTCAACTTTTAGTCTTTATTTATTTATTTTTAGTTAACTATAAATAATAGATTATCTTAAGAAACCGGTTAAGTATTTTAACCGGTTTCTTTTTTTACGTCCAGTTTATTAAGAACAGTTAAAATAAAAAAATGTCAGATAAAATTTTAGTTACCGGTGCCGCTGGTTTTATCGGTATGCATTTATGTAATTCACTGTTAAAAGACGGATACACGGTAATTGGTATTGATAATATAAATGATTATTATGATCAAAAACTGAAATTAGACCGACTTTCTGTTCTTGATTTGTACGATAATTTTCAATTTAAAAAAATTGATTTATGTAACCAGTCCAAATTAGAAGATGTTTTTAACGATTTTAAGCCTATGAAGGTTGTTAATCTTGCTGCTCAAGCAGGTGTAAGATATAGCATTCAAAATCCCTATGCTTATCTGAATTCGAATCTTACTGGATTTTTAAATTTAATTGAACTTTGTCGACATAAAGATGTGGAAGGTCTAATTTATGCATCTAGTTCCTCTGTTTATGGAGGTAACACAAAGATTCCTTTTTCCGAAGTGGATCGAGTTGATAATCCAATATCTTTATATGCTGCTACAAAAAAATCAAATGAATTAATCGCTAATACTTATTCTCATTTGTATGGAATGCATACAACTGGTTTACGTTTTTTTACTGTTTACGGACCATGGGGTAGGCCTGATATGGCAATGTATATATTCTCAAGTAAAATTTTTAATAAAGAGCCTATACCTGTATTTAATTATGGTAAAATGGAAAGAGATTTTACTTTTATCGATGATATAATATATGGTATTAAATCTTCTTTACATAAAAATTATCCTTGTGAAATTTTTAACCTTGGGAATAACAGATCTGAAAATCTCATGGATATGATTAAGTTAATTGAAAAGAACTTAGACATAAAAGCTGAGTATGACTTTCAAAAAATGCAGCCTGGGGATGTTGAAAAAACTTTTGCTGATATTTCACACTCATCAAATAAGCTTGATTATAATCCATCTACTTCAATTGACGAAGGTGTGCCGATCTTCATTGATTGGTTTAAAGAATATTACAATATAAAATAGTTTTATAATTTTGTACGATGAAAAGCTCCTATAAAGAAAATTATGTAGAAATAAAGCCTAAAGTTGGTTGGTCATCAATAAATTTTAAAGAACTATTTTTGTATAAGGATTTAATATTTTTCATGACTCTAAGAGAAATTAAGGTCTTGTATAAGCAAAGTATTCTTGGTTTTTTATGGGCGATTATTCGTCCTGTATTTTCAATGATAATCTTTTCTGTTGTTTTTGGTAAAATGGCAAAGATACCAAGCGATGGTATCCCCTATCCAATTTTTTCTTATGCTGCTTTAGTACCATGGACATACTTCTCTACTGCGATGACTAAATCTACTCAAAGTTTAATCGGTAGCTCACGCATTTTTACCAAAGTATATTTTCCTAGACTTATCATACCCATTACACCTGTGCTGTCTGGTCTTTTAGATTTTTTTATTGCATTAATAATTGTTTTTTTATTGATGGGATTTTATGGTATTGCTATAACCCCTAATATATTGTGGTTACCTCTTTTAGTAATGATAATGGTGATTACATCTACAGGAATAGGACTATGGTTATCATCACTTGCAATTCAATATAGAGATGTTAGACATGCAATTCAGTTTTTATCTCAACTTCTTATGTATGCTGCTCCAGTTGTTTGGCCCGTCACATTATTAACTGAAAATTTTGGTGATAAAATATTATTTTGGTATGGATTATATCCACTAGCAGGAGTCATTGAGGGTTTTAGATCTGCATTAATTGGTGTTAATCCTATGCCTTGGGATTTAATAATTACAGGCTTTTTATCAAGTTTAACTATCTTAATTACTGGTGCCTTTTATTTTAAACGAAAAGAGAGATTTTTTGCTGATGTTGCATAATTTAAAATTTTTTAAAAATTTGGGTGATTCATAGTGAACACAGAAGCAATAAAAGTTAAAAATTTATCAAAAAGGTACAGAATAGGATTAAAAGATGAAATTCATGATACTTTTATCAGTAAGATACTATCAGTTTTAAATAGCCCATTTACCAATTTTAAAAATTTAAAAAAACTTAGCAATTTTTCAGACCAGAACTCGGATGATATTTTATGGGCAATAAATGATATTTCATTTGAAATTAAAACAGGTGATGTGCTCGGAGTGATCGGTTCGAACGGTGCTGGAAAAAGTACACTTCTTAAATTAATTGCTCAAATAACTAATCCGACTAATGGGCGAATTTTATTAAATGGTAGGGTTGCAAGTTTACTTGAAGTTGGTACTGGGTTTCACCCGGATTTGACCGGGCGTGAAAATATTTATCTTAATGGTACGATTCTAGGTATGACAAAAAAAGAAATTGATTCTAAGTTTGAAGAGATAGTTAATTTTTCTGGTATAGATAAGTTTATTGATACACCTATAAAAAGATACTCAAGTGGTATGACAGTTCGATTAGCTTTTTCTGTTGCCGCTTTTCTAGAACCTGAAATATTATTAATTGATGAAGTTCTAGCAGTTGGGGATATAAAGTTTCAAAAAAAATGTCTTGGGAAAATGGAAGATATATCATCTCAAGGCAGAACCATTCTATTTGTAAGTCATAATATCTCTGCAGTCAAAAATTTATGTAATAAGGGTTTATTATTAGAAAATGGAAAATTAAAGTATTTTGGTGATATTGAAATAGCAATCAAAAAATATCATGAAGGTAGTAAGAAGACTATGAAAGATGAAGTTATATTAACAGATTTAAAAAGACATTCTTCTTATTATGATGGAAAGAAATTAAGGTTCAATAAGATTTTTGTAGAAAATAAGAATTCTAAAGAAAATATAATTTATTTGGAGAATGAAATTAAATTAAAACTTGAATTTACGTGCTACGAAGAAATCAAAAATTATTACATCGGTATATTAGTTTTTAATATGGAAAATATTAGGATTTTTGATTCTCTCTCTGTTGATAATAATCAGCTCTATAGTTCGAAAAAAGGGGAGTATTCCATTACATGTACAATCCCTAAAAATACTTTTTTACCAGGGTTGTATAGAATTGAACCAATTTCTAAAAGTGAAGAAAAGGCTCTAGATTATTTGAAAGATGCTTTTTTATTACGAGTCAATCGTAAAAATAAAATTGAGAACTTTGGTGGTAGTTATGAAGAATCTGGTATTATAAAAGTAAATAATAAATGGACACATCCTGTCATTGGGAATGGTTAGTATTAAAAAAAATAAAAGGACTAATATAGTAGTGCAAGGTCTTGGTTTTGTTGGTTCTGCAATGGCTGTTGCCATTGCTAGTAGAAGAGATGAAAAAGGAGAAAATTTATTTAACGTTACAGGAATTGATTTAAATAATTATTCTGGAAATGATAAAATCAATAAAATTAATTCGGGTACTTTCCCTTTTGAGACTAATGATCAGCAGTTGATAAATGAAACTAAAAAATGTATTGAGCAAGGTAGTCTAAGTGCAACTAGTGATATTTCTATTTATTCTAAAGCTGATATAATAGTAGTGAACATAAATTGTGATTTAATAGTAGAAAATGGTGAGAGAACAATTCAATTGAGTAATTTTATTGATGGCATAAAATCAATAGCTAACCAGATTAAAGAACATACTTTAGTTATTGTAGAATCAACTATACCTCCTGGAACTTGTGAAAAAATCATTTATCCTATTTTTTTGGATAGTTTTAAAAAGAGAAAGTTAAATATTAAAAACTTTTCTTTAGCGCACTCATATGAAAGAGTCATGCCAGGAAAAAATTATTTAGATTCTATTATTAATTATTGGAGAGTTTTCGCAGGTATTGATGATACTTCAGCTGATAATTGTGCTGAATTTTTATCTAAAGTTATTAATGTAAGAAAATATCCGTTAACTAGGTTATCAAATACAAATGAATCTGAAACAGGAAAATTATTAGAAAATAGTTATCGTGCAGTAAACATTGCCTTTATTGAGGAATGGGGAAGATTTGCTGAAGATATTGGTCTTGATTTATTTAATATTATAGATGCAATTAAGATGAGACCCACTCATAATAATATTATGCAGCCGGGTTTTGGTGTTGGTGGATATTGTTTAACAAAAGATCCCATTTTTGCTAAAATTGCAGCAAAAGAAATATTTAATTTACCAAACCATGAATTTCATTTTTCATCCACTGCCATTGAAGTAAATAAGAAAATGCCATTGGTCATCGTAGATAAAATCAAAAAATATTTTGGTGGATCGCTGCAAGGAATTAATATTTTACTTCTAGGTGCAACTTATAGACAAGATGTTGGTGATACGAGGTTTTCTCCTAGTAAGACTTTTTTAAATGCTGCAAGATCAGAAAATGCTAATGTATCAGTTTATGATCCCATGGTTGACGATTGGGAGGGTGTGGATATTGCATTGGAAAAAAAACTACCTAAGGCTAACGATTATGACGTCATAGTTTTTGCTGTTAAGCATAAAGAGTTTAAAAAGATAGATTTATCTCTTTGGGCAAATAATAGTAAGATTTTAATTTTTGATGGAAATAATGTTTTATCAAAAGATCAACGTTCTGATATAAAAAATTATAATCTAAATTATCTTTCGATTGGTAGAGGATAAATGAAAAAAGTGTTAATAACGGGCGGCGCAGGATTTATTGGATTCCATCTCGCTAAATTTTTAGAAGATAAAGGATGTCATGTTGATTTGATCGATGATTTATCTAGGGCTGTTGAAGACATTGAGTTAGAAAATATTCTAAAGAATGATAATGTTAGTTTTATAAAACTAAATCTTTTGGACCTTGATAATAATCTATCTTTAAAAGTTAGAGATGACTACGATTATATTTATCATTTTGCAGCTATTGTTGGTGTAATTCATGTCACAAAATCGCCATATAATGTACTTAGTAAAAATTATTTACTTTTGGATAATGCATTAAAAATCGGAAAATTTCAAAAAAATTTGAAAAAATTTATTTTTGCTTCAACTAGCGAGGTATATTCTGGAACATTAGCAAATTATGGTCTAAAGTTTCCCACTAGTGAACAAACGCCCTTAGCTATCAATTTATTAAGGGAAGGTCGTTCAACCTATATGCTATCAAAAATTTATGGTGAATCAATGTGTTATCACTCAGGATTACCCATTACCATTGTAAGGCCACATAATTTTTATGGACCTAGAATGGGTGTATCTCACGTAATTCCAGAACTTTTTAAAAAAGTTGTCGAGCAAAAAACTAAAGAATTACAAGTTTTTTCTGTAAATCACAGTAGGACATTTTGCTTTATTGAGGATGCAATAAATATGATGTATGAACTTGCAATATCTCCGAATACTGTTAATGAAGTTTACAATGTTGGCAATGATGATGAAGAAATAAAAATTGGTGATTTAGCTAAAAAAATTATTAAACTAGCTGATAAAAAAATAACAGTCATTCCAAAGCCTGCAACTAAGGGTTCTCCGCCTAGGCGATTACCAAGTATAGAAAAAGCAAAAAAAGCCATTAGTTATGATAAACAATTTCCATTAGATGATGGTCTGGCTATAACATATAATTGGTACATGAACAATGTTTTTATTGATGGGGGGGTATCTGCCATATGATTCCACTATCTGTTCCAAACATTTGTGGAAACGAATGGAAATATGTAAAAGATTGTCTAGATACAGAATGGGTATCGTCTGCTGGAAAATATGTTGACCTTTTTGAAAAAAAAATATCTCAATATAGTGGTTCAAAATATGCCATAGCCTGTGTCAATGGCACCTCTGCCTTACAAGTTAGTTTAAGATTATTAGGCGTTAAGGTTGATGATGAAGTTATTGTACCTACATTAACATTTATAGCTCCTGTCAATTCTATAAGGTATAACAACGCTTACCCTATTTTTATGGATGTTGATGATTTTTATAATATTGATTCACAAAAAACTATCGACTTTATTAAAAAGGAAACTTTTTTTTCAAAAGGGTTTTCGTATAATAAAAAAACAAAAAGGAGAATTTCTGCTATTATACCTATACACATGTGGGGCAATGCTGCGCAGTTAGATGATTTGATAATAGTTTGTAGAGATCGAAATATCCGAGTACTTGAAGACGCAAGTGAAAGTTTAGGAACTTTTTATAATAATAATAAAAAAAATCATAGACATTCTGGCACAATAGGGGATGTCGGATGCTTTTCTTTCAATGGAAATAAAATTATTACTGCTGGAGGGGGAGGAATGATTATTACTGATAATGAAAAAATAGCAGATAAAGCTAGATATTTAACTACCCAAGCAAAAGATGATCCGGTTAGATATGTTCATAATGAAATTGGTTACAATTTTAGATTAACCAATACTCAGGCTGCTATCGGCGTTGCTCAATTTGAAAATTTGAATAATTTTTTAAAAAGAAAATCAGTTGTTTATAATCAATACAAAAATGAAATAAATAGAATTCCAGGTTTAGAAATAGCTGATGTTCCGAATTATGGCAATAATAACCATTGGATGATCATTTTAAAAATTAATGACTCCGTGTATGGGAAAAATAGGGAGGAAACGATGCAGCATTTTTTAAAAAATGGTGTGCAAACTCGTCCTGCATGGGCTGCAATTAATCAGCAAAAACCATACAAAAAATATCAAACTTACAATATCGATAAGGCTTACAATTTAATAGATTCTAGTCTATGTCTACCCTCCTCCACAAATCTATCTGAAACCGATCAGCAAAAAGTAATTTCTCTATTATAATGACAAAAGATATAGTTATTGTTGGAGCTGGCGGTTTATCAACAGAAGTTTTGTTTCTAATTAAAGAAATTAATAAGAAAAAAAAACTTTGGAATGTATTAGGATTTATTGACAATGATAAAATTGGCTCAGAAATTAATAATTTTCCCGTGCTTGGAAATGATAAATGGCTTTTTAATAAGAAAGAAAAAATAAATGTTGTCTTTGGTATAGGAAATCCTAGTTTGGTGAAAAAACTAGCTAATCTTTATTCAGTTTATGATTTCATAGAATTTCCTAATATTATACATCCAAGCGTCATAGGTGATTGGAACAATATTTCAATCGGTAGAGGAAATATCATTACTGCATACACTATACTAACTACCTCAATAACAATTGGTAATTATAATTATGTAAATTTAGCTACTACTATTGCCCATGACGTTAAAATTGGTAACTATAACATCATAAATCCTCAAGTTAAAATCTCCGGAGGTGTTAAAATTGATAACGAAATATTATTGGGTACGGGTTCAATAATTTTACAAAACAACTCAATTTGTAGTAAATGTGTTATTGCAGCCGGTGCGGTCGTAACAAGGAAAATAGATAAGCCTGGCACATATATTGGTTCTCCTGCAAAATCTTTTTTTAATTAATTATAGGGTGTTATATGAATGAAAATATTAAGAAAATAATTTTTGATTCAGTTGATGAACTGAATCAGATTTCAGCAACTGGAGAGAATGTAGATAAGTCAGAGGATATTATCTTGTATGGAAAAAATGGTCAGCTTGATTCGTTGGGATTAGTAAATTTGATTGTCATAATTGAACAAAATATAGAAGATTTTTTTAATTGCAGCATCACTTTAGCAGATGACAGAGCAATGTCTCAAAAAAATAGTCCTTTTAAATCAATTAATAGTTTAGTTGATTACATTTCTAATCTTTTAGAAGACATATCTAATGAAAAATAAACGGACAATGATAATCACTGGTTCAAGTAAAGGTATTGGAAAATATTTAGCTAAATACTACGTGAATAAAAATTATTATGTCATTGGCTGTAGTAGGGGAAAAATTGATTTTCAATTAAGTAATTATGAACACCATCAACTAAATGTCTGTGATGAAAAATCAGTAAAGATGTTTTTCAAGCACATACGTAAAACTTATGGTAGACTAGATTTTTTAATAAATAATGCTGGTATAGCTTCTATGAACCACTCAATGCTAACATCAATGCACACTGTTGAGAAGATATACCAAACAAATGTATTTGGTACGTTTTTATTTTGTCGAGAGGCTTCAAAAATTATGCAATTAAAAAAAAATGGGAAGATAGTTAATTTTTCAACTGTTGCTGTTCCATTAAAATTAGATGGAGAAGCGGTTTATGCATCTTCAAAAGCTGCCGTAGTAAGCCTTACTCAAATTCTATCAAAAGAATTTTCTAAACTAGGTATTACAGTAAATGCAATAGGACCCACGCCTGTAGAAACTGGTCTAATTAAATCTGTTCCGAAAGAAAAAATTCAAAATTTAATAAAAATGCAGTCGCTCTCTAGGTTTGGAAAGTATGAGGATATTGTAAATGTGATTGATTTCTTCATTAAGCCAGAGAGTGATTTTATCACTGGACAAATAATCTATTTGGGAGGTGTCTAATTATTATTCAATTTTTAGATAAGTCTTTTTTAGAAAACAGTAAAAATGATGCAATCATATGGAAAGATAAACCTTATTCATATGGTTGGCTACTTAGGAACAAAAAATACTGGGTTGAAATACTCAAAGCAAAAAATATAAATAAGGGATCTGTTGTAATTGTTGAGGCTGATTTCTCACCAAATTCTATCGCTCTATTATTAAGCCTTATTGAACTTAATTGTATTTTTGTTCCCATTACAAAATCTGTATCGAACAAAAGAGATGATTTTATTAAAGTTAGTCAAGGTGAAAAATTGATTCAAATTGATGACAAAGATAAAGTAAAAATATCCAATATTGGTAAATCAAAAGGAAACAAAATTTATCATAAGCTTCAAAAAATTAACCATCCTGGTTTAGTTTTATTCTCATCCGGTTCTACAGGGGAAAGTAAAGCTTCAGTCCATGACATAAAAAAAATATTAGAAAAATATAAAGTAAAAAGGCATAACCTTAAAACTATTTCATTTTTATTGTATGATCATATTGGTGGCTTCAATACGCTTTTTTATACTCTTTCAAATTCCGGCTTATTAGTTACTTTAAATGATAGAAGCCCTGATGAAGTTCTAAAAAAGATTGAAAAATATGAAGTTGAACTTTTACCTACCTCGCCTACATTCATTAATTTAATCTTGATTAGTGAGGCCTATAAAAGGTACGATATTACTTCTTTGAAAACTGTTACTTATGGAACTGAGCCTATGCCTGTAAACACGCTTAAAAGATTTAACGACTTATATCCTAAGATAAAACTTTTGCAGACATATGGTTTATCTGAAGTTGGAATATTAAGGTCAAAATCAGAAAGTTCAGATTCTTTATGGGTTAAAGTTGGCGGTGAAGGTTTTGAGACAAGAGTAGTTGATGGCATGCTTGAAATTAAAGCTGAATCTGCAATGCTTGGTTATCTAAATGCTCCCAATCCTTTTACTTCAGATGGTTGGTTTAAAACAATGGATAAAGTTGAGGTTAAAGGAGAATTTTTAAAGATTATTGGAAGAAAATCTGAAATAATAAATGTGGGAGGAGAAAAAGTTTATCCACAAGAAGTTGAAAATATAATTTTAGGTTATGAAAATGTTG
>MDTD01114777.1_pt1 | contig 19173 bp, 23 predicted proteins | sample 811221 | NCBI WGS metagenome assembly MDTD01 (sample SAMN05326646, study PRJNA326480) | marine metagenome | isolation source: seawater | place: Pacific Ocean: South West | collected 2011 | reverse complement strand
CTTAAATAATTTTATTAAGTTAATAACTCAAAAAATTAATGGATTTATCTTTTACAGGTAAAAAAAATATTAGAAAAAATTTTGGTAAGCTTAAAGAAAGCTTGTCAATTCCTAATCTTATTGAGGTTCAAAAAAATTCTTATAAACAACTAACTGTTCTAGACTCAGATATAGAGGCACATTTGGTTAAGGGTTTTGATAGGGTATTTAAAAATATTTTTCCGATCGAAGACATAAATGATAAAGCTACATTAGAGTATGTTTCTTACAGATTTGATAAACCAAAATTCGATGTTGATGAATGTATATCGAGAGGTTTAACATATTCTGCTGCACTTAAATGTACTTTAAGATTAGTTGTTTACGAAATAGATGCTTTAAATAACACAAAAGAAATTCTTTCAGCCAAAGAGCAGGAAGTTTACATGGGAGAAATACCAATGATGACAGACAGCGGAACTTTCATTATTAATGGAGTTCAAAGAGTTGTTGTAAATCAAATGCATAGAAGTCCTGGTGTATTCTTTGATCATGATAAGGGAAAATCTCATGCAAGTGGTAAACTTTTATTTAATTGTAGAGTTATACCTAATCGTGGATCATGGCTTGATTTTGAATTTGATGTAAAGGACCTTTTATATTTTCGAATTGATAGGAAAAAAAAAATACTAGTATCTACGCTTTTGTTGGCACTTGGATACACAAAGAATGATATAGTAAATGAGTTTTATGAAAAAGAAAATTATCTATACGATGACAAAATTAAAAAGTGGAAAACAAAATTTGATCCTGAAAACTATAAATCAAAAAATTTTTCAGAAGAGGTGGTTGATGCTAGAAATAATAAAACCGTAATCAAAACTGGAGAAAAAGTTAACTATCTAAGTGCAAAAAAACTTCAAAATGATGGTCTTAAAGATATATATGTTTCTAAAGAGTCACTTTATGGTAAATTTTTACATAAACAAATCGTTTTAAGTGGATCTGAGGATAAGTTTGAAATTGGAACAGAGATAAATGAAACTATTTTAGATAAATTGATCGAGAATAATTGTAATTCAATAGAGATTTCTAAAACCAACCCAATTAATAAAGGTCCGTATCTTTTAATTACACTTTTAAATGATAAGAATGACAATAAGAATGATGCAATAAATGATATTTACAAAGTGTTAAGACCAGGTGAACCTCCCACTATTGATATTGCAGCTCAAATTTTTAATAACTTATTTTTTAGTTCAGATAGATATGATTTATCAGATGTCGGAAGAGTAAAAATGAATTCAAGGTTAAATCTAGATTGTTCTGATAAAATAACAATTCTGAGAAATGAGGATATAATTTCAATAATTAAGAAAATGTTAGAATTGCGAGATGGAAAAGATGAAATAGATGATATTGACCACTTAGGAAACAGAAGGATAAGATCAGTTGGGGAGTTAGTTGAAAATCAAGCAAGAATGGGCGTCTATAGAATGGAAAGAGCCATTAAAGAAAAAATGACCACAATCGATGTTGAGTCTGCAATGCCACAAGATCTTATTAATGCAAAACCATTGACAGTCTCTTTAAAAGATTTTTTTGCAACATCACAACTTTCTCAGTTCATGGACCAAACAAATCCTCTTTCAGAAATAACTCATAAAAGAAGAGTTTCTGCTCTTGGCCCTGGAGGCTTAACAAGAGAAAGAGCTGGGTTTGAAGTTAGAGATGTTCATCCGACGCATTATGGAAGGATTTGTCCTATAGAGACACCAGAAGGTCCAAATATAGGTTTGATTAACAGTCTTTCTACTTACTCAAAAATTAACAAGTATGGATTTATAGAAAGTCCTTACAAAAAAGTTGAGAATGGTAAAGTAGTTGAAAATATTGAGTATCTTTCAGCAATGGAAGAAACCAAATATACTATTGCTCAAGCTAACTCTAAATTAGATAAAAATGGAAAATTTACTGAGGACTTAGTTTCATGCAGACAAAATCTTAACTTTATTTTAGCAAAACCTGAGAATGTTGATTATATTGACGTTTCACCTAAACAATTAGTATCAGTAGCCGCATCCTTAATTCCGTTTTTAGAAAATGATGATGCTAACAGAGCACTAATGGGATCTAATATGATGAGGCAAGCAGTTCCATTAATGAAGCCAGAAGCTCCTTTAGTCGGTACAGGAATTGAGAGTGATGTAGCTTTAGATTCAGGCGTTACAATAGTGGCTAAAAGAGGAGGCATTGTAGATAAAATAGATGGAAAGAGAATTGTTATCAAAGCTTCTGAGGAAAAAGATTTTACTAAATCAGGTGTCGATATATACAATTTACAAAAATTTAAAAGATCAAACCAAAATACTTGCATTAATCAAAAACCTCTTGTTACAGTTGGTGACAAAGTAAAATCCGGAGATATAATTGCAGATGGTCCTTCAACGAAAGTTGGAGAATTAGCATTAGGAAAAAATGTTACTGTAGCATTTATGCCTTGGCAGGGTTATAACTTTGAAGATTCAATTTTAATATCTGAAAGATGTGTGACCGATGATGTTTTTACATCTATACATATTGAAGAATATGAAGTGATGGCGAGAGATACCAAGCTTGGGGAGGAAGATATCACAAGAGATATACCTAACGTAAATGAAGAGTCTCTAAAAAATCTCGATGAGTCAGGAATTGTGTACATTGGAGCGGAAGTAAAGCCGGGCGATATATTAGTTGGAAAAGTAACACCTAAAGGAGACTCCGCATCAGGTCCTGAAGAGAAATTACTTAGATCTATTTTTGGAGAAAAAGCGATAGATGTAACCGATACTTCTTTAAGAATGCCAAGCGGAAGCGGCGGAACTGTAGTTGATGTAAGAGTTTTTAATAGACATGGTATTGAAAAAGACGAAAGGTCTATAATAATTGAGAGATCAGAAATTGAAAATGTTCAACAAGATAGATTAGTAGAAGAAGAAATTTTACAACGTAGTATCAAACAAACAGCTTCCTCAATATTATCAGGTCTCAAAAATGATAAAAAAATTAAAAACATGGACGTCGGCGAAACTATAGACGAAAATAAAATAAATAATATTCCAATTAATGAACTTTTCAAAATTTCTGTAAAAGAAAAAAATGCTATTGATGCTATGACTAAGCTTAAAGAACAGTTTAATAGTGCAAATTTAGACATACAAAATAGGTTTGAAGATAAGGTATTAAAAATCAAACAGGGAGATGATCTTTTACCTAGTGTTATGAAAATGGTCAAAGTTTTTGTTGCGATGAAAAGAAGATTAAGACCAGGCGATAAAATGTCTGGAAGACACGGTAACAAAGGTGTGGTTAGTAAAATTGTTCCAGTGGAGGATATGCCTTATATGGAAAGTGGTCAACCTGTAGATATAGTTCTTAATCCACTTGGTGTACCTAGTCGTATGAACGTAGGACAAATTTTAGAAACACATTTGGGTTGGGCTTGTTCAGAGCTAGGTAATAAACTTAAAGGTTTAGTAAATAAATTTTCAAAAAATATAGAAAAAAATAATGATATTAAAAAACTTTTAAACAATGTTTATGGAAATGAATTTTATTCCTCTACAATTGAAAAATTATCTAATTCAGAATTTTCCGATTACATTGAGAATATGAAAAACGGCATACCGATTGCCACCCCAGTATTTGATGGAGCTAAAGAATTTGATGTTACTAGCATGCTCAAAAAAGCGGAATTACCTGACTCAGGTCAAACTTTCTTGTGGGATGGAAGAACTGGCGAAAAATTTGACAGGGCAGTTACAGTTGGAACAATATATATGTTGAAATTGCACCATTTGGTAGAGGATAAAATTCATGCAAGATCAACTGGGCCTTATAGTTTAGTGACCCAGCAACCATTAGGTGGAAAAGCACAAAATGGAGGTCAAAGATTTGGGGAAATGGAAGTCTGGGCCCTAGAAGCTTATGGTGCATCTTATACTCTTCAAGAAATATTAACAGTTAAGTCTGACGATGTTGCTGGAAGGGTTAAAGTTTATGAGACGATTGTTAAAGGTGAAGAAAATTTTGAGTCAGGGATTCCTGAGTCCTTTAACGTTTTAGTAAAAGAAATAAAATCACTAGCACTTAATGTGGAGCTTAATTAATGAGTAGAGAAATTTCAGAAATATTCAAAGATAAATCAATATCTGAAACACAAAACTTCAGTAGTATTAAAATCACATTAGCTAGTCCAGAAAAAATTAAATCATGGACTTATGGAGAAATAAAAAAACCTGAAACAATTAATTACAGAACTTTTAGACCAGAAAAAGATGGATTATTTTGTGCAAGAATTTTTGGACCAATAAAAGATTACGAGTGCTTATGTGGTAAATATAAAAGAATGAAGTTTAGAGGCATCATATGCGAAAAATGTGGTGTTGAGGTAACAAAATCAAATGTAAGAAGAGAAAGAATGGGTCACATAAACCTTGCAACACCAGTTGCGCATATTTGGTTTTTAAAATCGTTACCAAGCAGAATTTCTTTAGTAATTGATATGAAGTTAAAAGAAGTAGAAAAAGTTCTGTACTTTGAAAATTTTATAGTTGTAGAACCAGGCTTAACTGGTCTGAAGAAAAATCAACTCTTATCAGAAGAAGAATTAATAAAATATCAAGATCAATATGGTGAAGAGTCTTTTAGTGCTGGAATTGGAGCAGAGGCTATTTTAGAAATATTAAAGTCTATTGACCTTAAAATAGAAAGGGAAAAATTATCAAAATCAATCAAAGAGACGAAATCAAAAGTTACTGAAGAGAGAAATGTTAAAAGATTAAAATTAATAGACTCCTTTATTGAAACTGGAAACAAACCAGAATGGATGATTTTAACAACAATACCAGTTATACCGCCGGAGCTAAGACCATTAGTTCCATTAGATGGAGGAAGATTTGCAACATCTGACTTAAATGATTTATATAGAAGAGTTATAAACAGAAACAATAGACTTAAAAGATTAATCGATCTTAAAGCTCCTGATATTATAATTAGAAATGAAAAAAGAATGCTACAAGAGTCTGTGGACGCTCTTTTTGATAACGGTAGAAGAGGAAGAGTAATTACAGGAACAGGCAAAAGACCATTAAAATCCTTAGCAGAAATGTTAAAAGGTAAACAAGGACGTTTTAGACAAAATCTATTAGGGAAACGTGTAGATTATTCTGGCAGATCTGTAATTGTTGTTGGTCCAGACCTAAAATTACATGAGTGTGGTTTACCCAAAAAAATGGCTCTTGAATTATTCAAGCCATTTTTATATGCCCGTTTAAATAAATTAGGTCTAGCTTCAACTATAAAGCAGGCAAAAAAACTTGTAGAGAAAGAAAGAGATGAAGTTTGGGATGCGTTAGAGATTATTGTAAGAGAGCACCCAGTTTTATTGAATAGAGCCCCAACTCTGCACAGACTTGGTGTTCAAGCTTTTGAACCAAAATTAATAGAGGGTGACGCAATTCAGTTGCATCCATTAACATGCGCGGCATTTAACGCGGATTTTGATGGGGACCAAATGGCTGTCCATGTACCTTTAAGTTTAGAGGCACAATTAGAAGCAAGAGTTCTTATGATGTCTACAAACAATATATTAAGTCCTTCAAATGGAAAGCCAATAATTGTACCAAGTCAAGATATGATATTAGGAATTTATTATTTATCACAACCGCCATATCAAGAAGAAAAAATTGAAGGATATTTTGTAAATACAGATGAAATTTTACAAGCATTAGAAAATAAAAGTATTAAGATCCATTCGAGAGTTATATCAAGGTTTGAAACTATAGACGAAAAAGGTAACACTAAATTTGAAAAGTACACAAGTACAGCTGGCAGATTTTTATTAGCGGAAATAATTCCAAAAAATATAAATAATAAATTTTCTCTTATTGATAGACTTTTGCCCAAAAGAACTGTTTCAGAGGTGATAGATCATATATTTAGATTTTCTGGTCAAAAAAGTACGGTTATTTTCTGTGATAAATTAAAAGATTTAGGTTTTAAATATGCTTTTAAAGCTGGAATTTCATTTGGTAAAGACGATTTAGTGATTCCAGAAAATAAAGAACAACTAATCGAAGAAACAAAAAAGCTTATTACAGAATATGAAAATCAATACTCTGAGGGATTGATAACAAGAGGTGAAAAATATAATAAAGTTGTAGACGCATGGTCTAAATGTACAGATAAAGTTGCTTCCGAGATGATGAAAAGAATATCAGCAACCGAGGTCACAAAAGAAGGTTTAAAAATTAATTCAGTTTTTATGATGGCTGATAGTGGTGCAAGAGGTTCAGCTGCTCAAATGAAACAATTAGCTGGAATGAGAGGATTAATTGCTAAACCATCTGGAGAAATTATTGAAAGTCCGATAACATCAAATTTTAAAGAGGGTTTAACTGCTTTAGAGTATTTTAACTCCACGCATGGTGCTAGAAAGGGTCTTGCAGACACAGCTCTTAAAACAGCTAATTCTGGTTATTTGACAAGAAGACTTTGTGATGTAGCTCAAGATTTAACAATTACAGCACATAAATGTGATAAACCAGGGTTTATTCAGTTAAGTGAAATTATAGAGGGAGGAAATGTAATTGTAAGCTTATCAGAGAGAGCATTAGGAAGAGTTGTGGCAAGTGATATAAAAAATCCTATTTCTGGTGAGGTAATTATAAAAAAAGATCAAATGATTACAGAGGAGTCGTGTGAAAAAATAGACGCTGCAGGTGTAAAAAATATTAACGTTCACTCAGTTATAACATGTAGTTTACCAGAAGGTGTTTGCTCAAAGTGTTATGGTAGAGATCTTTCAAGAGGTATTTTAGTAAATGTAGGAGAAGCAATTGGTATGATTTCTGCTCAATCAATTGGAGAACCAGGAACTCAATTAACAATGAGAACCTTCCACGTTGGTGGTACAGCATCAATTAAGCAGGATAGTCAGATTGTAACTAAATCAAAGGGCACACTGAAAATTATAAACACAAACTTAATTGAAGATTCTAAAAAAAATCTCATTGTTATGGGAAGGAATACTCAACTATCCTTGGAAGACGACAAAGGAATGCAAATAGCTGTATATAAAGTTCCTTACGGATCTAAGTTATATTTTCAAAATGGAGATTCAATTAACCAAAATACAAAAATATGTGAGTGGGATCCTTACACAACTCCAGTTATTGCTGAGAAAAGTGGAATAGCAAATTTTGTAGATTTAATCGACGGTGTATCAATTGCTGAAACGACAGATGATGCAACTGGTATATCAACAAAGACAGTTATCGATTGGAAAACACAATCTAAAAATACAGACTTAAAACCAAGAATTACATTAAGAGACGAAAAAGGAAATGTAATAAAAAAAGCAGATGATAACGAGGCAAGATATTATTTAGTTCCAGACTCAATTCTTTCAGTTTCTGATGGACAAAAAATACATGCCGGAGATGTTATTGCAAGATTACCTAAAGAAACATCTAAAACAAAAGATATTACAGGAGGCTTACCTAGAGTTGCTGAATTATTTGAAGCGAGAAAGGCAAAAGATAGTGCAATAATTGCAGAAAATGATGGGAAGGTAATTTTTGGAAAAGAAGTAAGAGGCAAGCAAAGAATTACCATCGAGTCTGAAAATGGAGACACCTCATCTTATCTAATACCTAAAGGAAAGCATATAAATTTTAATCAAGGAGAGAAAATTAAAAAGGGTGAATATTTGTTGGATGGTCAGCCACTACCGCATGATATCTTGAGAATATTAGGTATTAAAGAATTGACTGAATATTTTGTAAATCAAGTTCAAGAAGTATACAGATTACAAGGTGTAATAATAAATGACAAACACATAGAAGTAATATTAAGACAAATGTTAAAGAAAATTGAAATTAAAGCACCAGGAGATTCAAATTTATTACCAGGTGAAATTATAGAAAAAACATATTTTGATGAGGTAAACTCAAAATTAAAATCAGAGGGTAAAAATTTAGTTATAGGGGAAAGAATTTTGATGGGTATAACTAAAGCGTCTTTACAAACAGAATCTTTTATATCTGCTGCTTCTTTCCAGGAGACCACTAGAGTTTTAACAGATGCTGCAATTAAGGGTAAAACTGATAAATTAAAAGGTCTAAAAGAAAACGTTATAGTTGGAAGATTAGTCCCTGCTGGAACTGGATCTGTAAAAGTAGATTGGAATTCTAAAGCTAATAAGGATGATAAAGCATTTTTATCAGAAAAAGAGAAGCAAGATTCGCTGGAAAACCAGCAAACAAACCCATAAAAAGCTTGCTTTTTAACAGCTTTTAATTTGACAAATCAATTTTTTTGAGTATTTTGGCGATGTTTTTTGGTTGGAATGTAGTACTTAGTACTAAACGCTGCCAAACTAGCCGCTGTTAAATTTCATTCCAAAAATATAAATTTATGCCAACAATAAACCAATTGTTAAGAAAAAAAAGAAGTAGACCAAAAGCTAGAAATAAAGTTCCAGCTTTAGAACAATCACCTCAGAAAAGAGGTGTATGTCTGAAAGTGTATACAACCACACCCAAAAAACCAAATTCAGCTTTGAGAAAAGTGGCACGTGTAAGATTATCAAATGGTCACGAAGTAATTTCATATATTCCTGGCGAAGGTCATAATTTACAGGAACACTCAGTAGTATTAATTAGAGGTGGGAGAGTAAAAGATCTTCCTGGTGTTAGATATCATATACTAAGAGGTAATCTAGATACACAAGGTGTATCGGCAAGAAAACAACAAAGATCAAAATATGGAGCGAAGAAAGGTAAATAAATTTTATGTCAAGAAAAAGAAAAGCTCCAAAAAAAATTCCAATAGTTGACCCAAAATTTAAATCAGCAATTTTGCCCAAGTTGATAAATTCTATAATGTATGATGGAAAAAAAACAACTGCAGAAAAAATTGTTTATGATGCATTAGATAAAATTAGATCAAAATCAAAAGATGAGCCAATTAATGTATTTAATGACGCAATAAATAATATAAGACCTACTGTCGAAGTAAGGTCAAGGAGAGTTGGTGGTGCTACATATCAAGTGCCTGTTGAAGTTAGACCAAAAAGATCCCAGGCCTTAGCTCTTAGATGGTTAATTGATGCTTCAAGAAAAAGAAAAGACAAAACGATGTCTGATAAACTATTTAACGAAATATTTGATGCATATAACAACAAAGGCTCTTCAATTAAAAAAAAGGAAGATACTCATAAAATGGCGGAGTCGAATAAAGCTTTCGCACATTACAGATGGTAATAAAATATGCCTAGATCTCACAACATAGATAAATACAGAAATATTGGAATAATGGCGCACATTGATGCAGGAAAAACAACTACTACTGAAAGAGTTTTATATTACACAGGAAAAAGCCATAAAATTGGTGAAGTGCATGATGGTGCTGCTACCATGGATTGGATGGAGCAAGAACAGGAACGAGGAATTACTATAACTTCAGCTGCTACCACATGTTTTTGGAGAGATCATAGAATTAATATCATTGATACACCTGGTCACGTCGATTTTACGATTGAAGTTGAAAGATCCTTGAAAGTTTTGGATGGAGCAGTCGCTGTTTTTGATGGTGTAGCGGGTGTTGAGCCACAGTCAGAAACTGTATGGAGACAAGCCGATAAATATAAAGTTCCAAGAATTTGCTTTGTTAATAAACTTGATAGAACTGGTGCCGACTTTTTTAGATGCGTAGACATGATTAAAGAGAGATTAGGAGCTAAACCATTGGTTTTACAAGTTCCGGTAGGCATTGAGTCATCATTAAAAGGTATAGTTGATTTAATTAGAATGAAAGCAGTTATCTGGAAAGATGAAACTTTAGGTGCTGAATTCGAGTATCAAGAAATCCCAAGTGAATTAAAAGAAATTTGCGACAAATACAGACAAGAACTTGTTGAGACAGCAGTAGAGCAAGATGAAAAATTAATGGAAAGCTATCTTAATGGTGATGAAATCAAAGATGATGATTTGATCAAATGTATAAGAAAGGGTTGTTTGAATTTTGATTTTGTTCCAGTTATCACAGGATCAGCTTTTAAAAATAAAGGCGTGCAACCATTATTAGACGCAGTTATCGATTTTTTACCAAGCCCTAAGGACTTAGGTTCAATAAAAGGGACAGTTCCAAACACTGAAGATGAAATAGAGATGAAATTCGAAGATAATGCTCCATTTTCAGCTTTGGCCTTTAAAGTAGCAAATGATCCATTTGTAGGATCTCTTACATTTATAAGAATATATTCTGGAACAATTAAATCAGGCACAGGTATATATAATACATCTAAAGATAAAGAAGAAAGAGTTGGAAGAATGCTCTTAATGCACGCAAATTCTAGAGAGGATATTAAAGAAGCTCATGCAGGAGATATAGTGGCACTTGCTGGTTTAAAAAATACAATTACAGGTCACACTCTAGCAAATGAAAATAATCCTATTTTATTAGAACCAATGGAATTTCCAGATCCTGTAATTGAAATTGCAGTAGAGCCAAAAACTAAAGGTGACCAAGAAAAAATGGGTGAAGCTTTGGGTAGACTAGCTAAAGAAGACCCATCTTTTAGAGTTACATCAGATGAAGAGTCAGGGCAGACTATTATTAAAGGAATGGGTGAATTACACCTTGATATTATTGTTGATAGAATGAAAAGAGAATTTAAGGTTGAAGCAAATGTTGGAGCGCCACAAGTTGCATACAGGGAAACAATTTTAGGCTCTTCGGAAGCAGATTATACTCACAAAAAACAAAGTGGAGGTGCGGGTCAATTTGCAAGAGTGAAACTACAACTTGAACCTTTGGATCCAGGAAAGGGTAGAGAAGTTGAGAACAAAATTAAAGGTGGAGCAATTCCCAAAGAATTTATTCCAGGAGTTGAAAAAGGAATTGAAAGTGTATCAGATAATGGAATTTTAGCTGGCTTTCCAATTATTGATTATAAAGTAACAATTGTGGATGGATTGCATCATGACGTTGATTCAAGTGTATTAGCTTTTGAACTTGCATCTAGGCAATGTTTTAAGGATGCATGTCAAAAGGCAACTTTAAAATTATTAGAACCTATCATGAGAGTCGAAGTTGTGACACCTGAAGATTATATGGGTGATGTAATAGGTGATTTAAATAGTAGAAGAGGTCAAATAAATACTCAAGAGCAAAGAGGAAATGCAACTGTTGTTACTGCAATGGTACCACTTGCAAATATGTTTGGTTACATAAATGCATTACGATCAATGTCGCAAGGTAGAGCTCAATACTCTATGTTTTTTGATCATTATGACAAGGTTCCTCAAAATGTACAAGATGAAGTCACAAAAAAAACAGGTACACAATAATGGAAAAACAAAACATAAGAATTAAATTAAGAGCTTACGATAACAAAATTTTAGACCAATCTACAGAGGAAATAGTAAATACGGTCAAAAGAACTGGAGCTAATATCAAAGGTCCAATTCCATTACCTACTAAAATTGAAAGATACACAGTTCTTAGATCTCCACACATCGATAAAAAAAGTAGAGAACAATTTGAAACAAGAACACATAAAAGATTAATTGACATAATTGAACCAACGCCGCAAACTGTTGAAGCTTTAATGAAATTGGATTTAGCTTCAGGTGTAGATGTAGAAATAAAAATATGAGTAATCTAGAATTGATTGGAAAGAAATTAGGAATGACCAGAGAATTTTATGCCACTGGTCAATCTGTACCTGTAACAGTATTAAAAATGGAAAAAGCTAGAATTATAGGTGTTATTGATAAGGAAAAAAGAGGTTATACAGCTATTCAACTAGGTTTTGGTAATATTAAAAATTCTAAATTAACAAAGCAAATGAAAGGTTTTTTTGCAAAAAAAAACACAGAGCCAAGAAAAAATTTAAAAGAAATAAGAATTGAAGATATCTCTAATTTTAAAGAAGGTAATGAATTTGGTATTGAAATATTTGATGATGTTAAATTTGTAGATGTAAAGTCAAAAACAATTGGAAAAGGTTTCGCTGGAGCTATGAAAAGACATAACTTTAGTGGATTAAGAGCAACTCATGGTGTATCTATATCTCATAGATCTCACGGTTCTACTGGACAAAGACAAGATCCAGGTAAAGTCTTTAAAAATAAGAAAATGGCTGGACACATGGGTGATAAATTTAGAACTGTTCAAAATCTTGAAATAATTAAAAAGGATAGTGAAAATCAATTACTATACTTAAAAGGCTCAATTCCTGGATCAAAAAATGCTGAAGTTACTGTTCGTAAATCAGTTAAAACAGTAAATAGATCAACGATAATTGAAAAAATTGAAGCGGCACAAAAAGCAAAAAATAAAAGCGAAAAAAAGAAGAAGTAATTTATGAAATTAGAAAAAGTATCTATTGACGGAAAAAAAAATAGTTTGGAAATTACAGATAAAATATTTACAAAAAAACTAAACAAAAAATTGTTGAGCGAAATACTTTATAAAAATATTGCAAATTTTAAAGGAAGAAAGGCTAAAACAAAGCAGAAAAATGAAATTATTGGATCCACATCCAAAATATATGCACAGAAAGGTACTGGTAATGCAAGACACGCTAGCAGGAAAGCTCCATTGTTCGTAGGCGGAGGTGTAGCGCATGGTCCAAAAGGTGAGAATGCTTATAAGTATAGAAAACTAAATAAAAAAGAAAAAAAACTAGGTCTTGCAACTGTAATTTCTGATAAAAATAACAGTAATGATTTAATTGTATTCAGTGATTTTGATAAAAAAATTATCAAAACAAAAGAGATGTTTGAAATCCTTAAAAAATTCAATGCTACAAATTCAATTATTATTTTAGATAAAACGTCTCAAAGCAATGTGGGTAGATCACTGAAGAATATACCTGAAGTCAAAGTATCGGACTCATCAAATTTAGCCTTGTACGACTTAATAAAATATAAAAAAGTAATTTTTACAGAAACATCAATTAAAGAATTGGAAAAAAGATACTAATGATAAAAAAATCAAATATTTACGATAAAATTATTAGTCCTATCGTTACTGAAAAATCAACAAATCTTTCTGAGCAAAATAAAATTGTTTTTAAAGTAAATAAAAAATTTAATAAGAAAATTATAAAAAAAAATATTGAAAAAATTTTCAAAGTTGAAGTAGTAAAAGTAAATATAGTAAATAAAAAAAGCAAAAAAAAATCATCAAGAGGTAGAAAAGTGAGAATTCCTGGATTCAAGAAAGCTATCGTAACATTAAAGAAAGGTCAAAATATTGATCTAACAACAGGTATCTAAAATTATGGCATTAAAACAATATAAACCTTATACAAAATCAACCAGATCTACCATCCTTATAGATAGATCTACACTTTGGAAAGGTAAACCTTATAAACCTCTTACATCAAGAAACAAATCTGTTAGAGGAAGAAACAATATGGGCCGTATCACATCAAGAAACCATGGAGGTGGCCATAAACAAAAATATAGAGTTATAGATTTTTATAGAAAAAAATTTGGTGTCGTTGGCGTGGTAGAAAGAATAGAGTATGATCCAAACAGATCTTGTCATATTATGTTAGTAAAATTTGAGGACAATGTAAAATCATACTATTTAGCCCCTCAAAAAATCAAAGTTGGAGATAAAATTCAAAACGGACCAAACTCAGAAATTAAAGTCGGTAATTCACTTCCACTAAAAGACATTCCCGTAGGCATTGACATTCATAATGTTGAGCTACAACCTGGTGGCGGAGGAAAAATAGCAAGAGCTGCAGGAGCTTATGTTACAATATCAGGTTCTGATGGCAATTACTCAATTATTAAAATGATGTCTGGTGAAGTTAGAAAAATTGACTCTAGATGTTTAGCATCAATCGGTGTTCTTTCAAATCCAGATCAAAAAAATATAAGCATCGGTAAGGCTGGAAGATCTAGATGGTTAGGTAGAAGACCCCATACAAGAGGTGTAGCAATGAACCCAGTTGATCACCCTCATGGTGGTGGTGAAGGAAAAACGGCTGGAGGTAGACATCCGGTATCACCTACAGGTGTTTCGGCAAAAGGACTAAAAACAAGAGACAATAAAAGAACTGATAAATTTATAATAAGAAGAAGTGGTAAAAAATAATTATGTCTAGATCTGTTTGGAAAGGACCTTTTGTAGAGGAGAGCTTAATAAAAAAAGTAGAAAAAGAAAAAAATAATCCTAATAGAAAACCAATTAAAACTTGGTCAAGAAAATCTACTATATTACCAGATTTTGTAGGAATAAGTTTTTTAATTTATAATGGTAAAAAATTCATACCTATAACAATTTCTGAAGATATGGTTGGTCATAAATTTGGAGAGTTTGCACCAACGAGACAATTCTTTGGTCATACACCAGCAGATAAAAAAGCAAAAGAGGCAGCACCACCAGCTGACAAAAAATAATTATGACAAAAAACAAAAAAGTAGATCAAGATTTTAAAATTGTGAAAGCAGTAAATAAAAATATTAGATCAAGTACTAGGAAGCTATCGCCTATACTAAGATCGATCGTTGGAAAAAAAGCTGACGAAGCGATAAGAGATTTATCATTTTCAGATAAAAGAATCTCAAAAGATATAAAAAAAACTTTGTCCTCTGCAGTCGCTAATGCAGAAAATAATTACCAATATGATATTGATAAATTATTCATTAAAGAAGCATTTTGTGGAAAGCAGATTATTATGAAAAGATTTAGAGCTAGAGCAAAAGGGAGAGCTTCTCCGATAATGAAACCGTATTCAAATGTTACAATTATATTATCAGAAAAGATGCAGGAGTTAAAATAACATGGGACAAAAAGTAAATCCAATAGGTTTAAGGTTAGGTATAAACAAAGGTTGGGATTCTGTTTGGTACGCAAGTAAAAAAAATTTTGGAAATTTCTTAATTGAAGATTTTAAAATTCGTGAACATATTAAAAAAACCGTTGTGAATTCTGGTGTTTCAAAAGTGATGATAGAGAGAACCTCAAAAAAATGCTTTGTAACTATTTATACTTCAAGACCAGGTTTTGTTATAGGAAAAAAAGGAAGTGATATAGAAAAAATTAAAAAAAAATTATCTGACATTACTTCAAATGAAGTTGTATTAAATATCAAGGAGGTAAAAAAACCAGAAACAAATAGCTTCCTTGTTGCTGAGAACATTGCGCAACAATTGGTTAAAAGAGTTTCGTACAGAAAAGCTATGAAAAGGTCTATGCAATCAGCAATTAGACTTGGCGCAAAAGGTATTAAAGTAGCATTAAGTGGAAGATTAGGTGGAAATGAAATAGCTAGAACAGAATGGTTACGTGATGGGGCGATACCATCTCACACATTAAGAGCTGATATTGATTATGCGGAGGCTGAAGCTTTAACCACTTATGGAATAATTGGCGTAAAGGTATGGATATATAAAGGAGAAATTTTCACAAAGGAGTTTAGTCAAGAGACTAATAAAAACTAATTATGTTGCAACCAACTAGAACAAAATTTAGAAAAGCACACAAGGGAAGAATTCATGGTGTAGCCTCAAGATGTAATTTAATGAACTACGGAGCTTATGGTCTTAAAGCTTTACAACCAGAAAGAGTTATCTCAAGACAAATTGAAGCTGCTAGAGTAGCTTTAACAAGACATATGAAAAGACAAGGGAGAGTATGGACAAGAATCTTTCCAAATATACCTGTATCCAAAAAGCCAACTGAAGTTAGAATGGGTAAAGGTAAAGGATCCCCAGAATTCTGGGCCTGCAGAGTTAAGCCTGGCAGAATCTTATTTGAGGTAGATGGTGTTTCTGAAGAAATTGCAAAAGAAGCTCTTTATAAAGCATCAGCAAAATTACCAATTAAATGTAAATTTATCAAAAGAATATAATGAAAAAGAAAGAATTATCAAAATTAACAAATGCTGAAATGATTAAAAATTTAGATTCATTTAAAAAAGATTTATTTAATTTAAGGTTTCAAAAAAATAATGGACAGCTAAAAAATCCTGCTAAATTTAAAGAAATAAGAAAAAATATTGCGAGATTGAAAACATTTATGAGAGGAAAAGATGCCTAAAAAAGTTTTAGAAGGAATAGTGGTGAGTGATAAAGGTAACAAATCGATTACAGTTTTAGTTGAGAGAAAATATCAGCATCCAGTATTACATAAAGTAGTAAAAGTTAGAAAAAAATATCATGCTCATGATGAAAAAAATCATTACAAAAATGGAGACAAAGTTTCAATAATAGAGTCAAAACCTATTTCAAAAACAAAAAGGTTTAGAGTTTTAGAGGAAAATAAATGATACAAGTTCAAACAGAATTAATGGTTGCTGATAATACAGGTGCAAAAAAAGTGGAATGTATAAAAGTATTAGGTGGTTCAAAAAGAAGATATGCAAGTATCGGAGATATTATTAAAGTTTCTGTAAAGGAAGCTATACCTAAAGGAAAAGTGAAAAAAGGATCTGTTCATAACGCTGTAGTGGTTAGAGTTAAAAAAGGAATTTATAGAAATGATGGATCTAAAGTAAAATTTGATAATAATGCTGCCGTGTTAACTGATGATAAGGGCGAGCCAATTGGAACAAGAATATTTGGGCCTGTTACAAGAGAACTAAGATTGAGAGGACAAATGAAAATTATTTCACTAGCACCGGAGGTACTTTAAAATGATTAAAAAAGGATCAAAAGTAAGAGTTCTTGTTGGAAAAGATAAAAAAAAGGAAGGTGAAGTGATTGAAATAGAGAGATTTAGAAACAGAGCTAAGGTTAAAGGTTTAAATATTATTAAAAAGCATATGAAAACTACAAAAGAAAAAAAAGGTGGAATCATTTCAAAAGAAAATTTTATTAATCTATCTAATTTAGTCTCTATAGATTTAAAAAATGGTAAAAAAAAGGATAAAAAATAATTAAAATGATACCAAGATTAAAAGATATTTATAAAAAAGATATAATTCCAAATTTAAAAACAAAATTTGGTTACAAAAATATCAATATGGGTCCTAAATTAGATAAAATAATTATAAACATGGGTCTAGGCTTAGATGGCAATGATAGCAAAATTTTAAAAGCATGTGAAAACGATTTATCATTAATCGCTGGTCAAAAACCTGTTGCTACAAAATTTAAAAAGTCAATTTCTAACTTTAAAACCAGAAAAGGTACTATCGCAGGATTAAAAGTATCTCTACGAAAAAATAGAATGTATGAATTTTTAGATAGATTGGTCAATATAGCTTTACCTAGAATAAAAGACTTTAGAGGTTTATCATCTAAAGGATTTGATAAAAATGGTAATTACACATTTGGAATAAAAGAACATATTATTTTTCCAGAAGTTAATTTCGATAAAGTTGATAAAATAAGAGGATTAGATATTACAATTGTAATTAATTCACAAAATAAAGATCATAGCTACGAACTATTAAAGCAATTTAATTTTCCATTTATTGAAAAAGGAGGAAACTAATGGCGAAATTGAGCTCAATAAATAAAAATAATAGAAGAATTAAGCTTTCGGACAGGCTTCTAAAAAAAAGAAAGAGTCTAAAAAAAATTATAATGGATAAAAAAATTTCTTTAGAAGAGAGATTTAAAGCACAACAGAAACTTTCAAAATTGCCTAGAAATTCTGCTAAGACGAGAGTAGTTAATAGATGCCAAATAACCGGCAGACCCCATGGCGTTTACAGAAAATTAAAAATATCCAGGATTGCTTTGAGAAAATTAACATTAGAAGGTAAAATCCCTGGAATGGTTAAATCAAGTTGGTAAAGGAGATTGAATGAGTTTAAGTGACCCTATAGGAGATATGATTGCTAGAATTAAAAATGCTAGTCTAAGAAACTATAAAAAAGTAGAAATACCATCTTCAAAATTTAAAATTAAAATTGCGGATGTGCTTAAAAATGAAGGCTATATAATTGATTATAAAGTTGAAGATAACGACAAGAAAGTAAAACTATTAATTGATTTGAAGTATACATCAGGAAATCCTGTAATAAACTCAATTCAGAGAGTATCAAAACCTGGAAGAAGGATCTTTTCTAGCGCAGAAAGCTTACCTAAGGTAAGTAATGGTTTAGGTATAGCAATAATCTCTACACCAAAAGGCGTAATGACAGATCAAGATGCTAGAAAAAACCAAGTTGGTGGAGAAATTATTTGTAAGGTATTTTAATGTCTAAAATTGGTAAAATAAATATAGCTATTCCTGAAAAAGTAAAAATATCATTATCTGGAAGCAACCTTCAAATGGAAGGACCTTTAGGGAAAAACAATCTTAAACTAGATACAAGTATTTTTGATTTAACAATAAATGAAGGCAAAGAAGTTTCTATAAAACCAAAAGTTATAAATCAAAATTCAAAAAGAATTTGGGGATTAAACAGAAGCTTAATAAACAATGCCATAAAAGGTATACACGAAGGGTATTCAAAAACTTTAGAATTGACTGGGGTTGGTTTTAGAGCTGCTGTTAAGGGTAATATATTAAATTTACAAATTGGATTTAGTCATGATGTAGAATTTAAAATTCCTGATGGAATCAAAATTCTAGTAGAAAAACAAACAATAATTAAAATTTCAGGCTCAGATAAACAATTAGTTGGATCTGTAGCTGCAAAAATCAAATCTTTTAAAAAAACTGAGCCATATAAAGGAAAGGGTATAAAGGAACAAGGAGAATATATTCTTAGAAAAGAAGGAAAAAAGAAATAATGAAACTAAACACAAAAGACAGAAAAAAATTTAGAATTAGAAATAAATTAAAGAAAAATAATCCCAACAATCGAATGAGATTGTCTATTCATAAATCATCAAATAATATATCTGCACAGATAATCGATGATAAAGTTAACAAAACTTTAGTTTCTGCTACATCTAATGTCAAAAGCATAAAAGATTTAAACAAAAAAAAAAGCGAACTATCTGAAATTGTAGCCACAAATTTAGCAAAAAAAGCGAAAGAAATGAAAATCACAAAAATTTACTTTGATAGAGGTATTTATAAATATCATGGGAGAATAAAAATCTTTGCTGAAACTTTAAGAAAAAATGGAATGGAATTTTAAATGGATAAAAATAATAATGAATTCTTAGAAAAATTAGTTCATATAAACAGAATAACTAAAGTTGTTAAAGGTGGAAGAAGATTTGG
>MDTD01137269.1_pt1 | contig 19174 bp, 18 predicted proteins | sample 811221 | NCBI WGS metagenome assembly MDTD01 (sample SAMN05326646, study PRJNA326480) | marine metagenome | isolation source: seawater | place: Pacific Ocean: South West | collected 2011 | reverse complement strand
TCAATGGAATTAGCTCCCTCTCTCGGCTTGGCTGATCAAATAGTCGATCTCGTCGATACCGGGATTACACTCCGAGAGAATGGCTTAAAAGCCACCGATCTGGTTTTCGATGTTAGTTCGTATTTGATTGTCAACAAATCTTCTATGAGAATATTTCGAGACAGAATCCAGGATTTCGTCCGGGTTTTGGATTCAAGTTCAAGGGGTTGAACGTGGGAAAATTTATAGATCAGTTGATTTCTTCAGAGAGTGGGTTTAATGAAGCTCTAAGAAAGTTAGTGGCTGATAGATCTCCCGGGAAAAATATCGAGGTCACAAAAATAGTAGATGAGATAATTGAGTCTGTTCGCGTGGAAGGGGATCCAGCATTACTGCGTTACACTAATAAGTTCGATCATCGTCAACTCACATCGCCCCGACAGCTGGCAGTTTCAGTGGCTGGCGTGAAAAAAAAGTTGGAAAGACAGTTGCTTGAATCTTTGGAAAGAAGTTTCAAACGCATTACTGCATTCCATCAGAAGCAGAAGGACTATTCCTGGGAGTTTACTGATGACTTAGGTATTGTCTTGGGTCAAAAGGTGACTCCCTTGGATTCCGTGGGAATTTATGTGCCAGGCGGCACTGCTTCGTATCCATCTTCAGTGTTTATGAATGCAATACCGGCGATGGTGGCGGGGGTGCAGGAAATAGTTATGGTGGTTCCATCGCCAGGGGGAGTCGTCTCCGAAGCTGTTCTGGGTGCAGCAGAGATGTGTGGCATCAATATGGTGTTCTCCGTAGGTGGTGCCCAAGCTGTAGCAGCCCTAGCATTTGGTACAGAAACTGTACCTAAAGTTGACAAAATCGTTGGGCCGGGAAATATATTTGTTGCTGAGGCAAAGAGAAAACTTTATGGGACTGTTGGTGTTGATATGGTTGCAGGACCTTCGGAGATCGTCATTGTATGTGATGGCACTACCAGAGCAGACTGGGTGGCAATGGATTTAATGGCCCAAGCTGAGCACGATGAAAACGCTCAAGCAATATTGATCACAACTAAAAAGTCCTTTCTAAAGGATGTAGAAAAAGAGCTTTCTGTGCTCGTTGAGGACCAGCCCCGTTCAGAGATAATTCTCAAGTCCTTAAGAAATCATGGAGCGCTTATTCAGGCGCGAGACTTGGGTGAAGCTTTCGAAATAGTCAACTATATTGCGCCCGAACATTTAGAGCTCTCAATGCAAAACCCTAGGGAACATCTTCCTAGGATAAAGCATGCTGGAGCTATTTTTTTAGGTAAGTATACTCCGGAATCTTTTGGAGATTATTGCGCAGGTCCCAATCACGTTTTGCCGACTTCCGGAAGTGCTCGATTCGCTTCGCCCTTAGGGGTGTATGATTTTCAGAAACGCACATCCATCATCGAGTGTAACGCAGAAAATGCTTTGGAAATGGGATCGGTGGCTTTTAATATTGCTAATGCAGAAGGATTAACTGCTCATGCTAGGTCGGCTTTAATGAGAAAAAACCCAAAATGAGTCTTGAGCAAATGATAAGTAGGCTAGTCCCCGAGCGGTTACAGAAATTAGAGCCTTATAAGACCGATTCGGCGTCAGGATTGGTAAAATTAGATGCCATGGAGTTGCCTTTTCCTATAGATGCTGCGGTTTCAGAATCACTTTATCGTGCACTAGCCGAGGTGGAATTGAATCGTTACCCCGAAACTAGACCTAAGGCGATACGAAATCTACTTCTATCTGAAAACCGATTAGCAAATAAAGTAGATGTTGTACTCGGGAATGGTTCTGATGAGTTGATTCACTTGCTTTGTCTAATGATGTGTAAGACTGATCAATCTACTGTTCTCTGCCCTAGTCCTACTTTCTCGGTGTATAGAATAGCGGCGGAAATAGTCGGCTTAAGATACACAGAGATGGATAATTCGTATGATGATTTTAGTCTAGATTTTGGGCATATGATGACAGCCATAGAAAGAGATGAGCCCGCTCTAATTTTCTTGGCAAGTCCAAACAACCCAACCGGAAGCACAATTTCGAAAGCCGAACTTGAGGCTATTTGTCGAAAGAGTAGAGGTCTAGTGGTTCTAGACGAAGCCTATTGGCGGTTTGCGGGTGAGAGTTTGGTGTATTTGACTGAAATGTTCGAAAATTTAGTAGTTCTGCAAACTTTTTCGAAAATCGGTTTTGCTGGGCTAAGAGTAGGAATGTTGTTTGGCCAAAAGCCATGGATAGATTTGATAGAAAAAATCCGCATGCCTTATAATATAAACTCATTATCTCAGGCGGGAGTTTTATTTGCCCTTAACAATAAGGCGTTAATAAAAGGTAATATTGATAGGTTAAAAAAAGAGAGAAACTGGATGTTTGACCAGTTGAGCAAGATAAATTCGGTGAAAGTTTGGCCGAGTGAAGCTAATTTCTTTCTTATCAGGTTGGTAGAACAGCCAGGCTCCTTAATATTTGCGCAGTTAAAAAACAAGGGGTTTTTAGTCAAAAACTTAACAGGTTCACATCCAGCCTTAATGAACTGTTTGAGAGTGACGATAGGCACTCGCGAGGAGAATATAGGGTTTCTCTCTGCACTCAGAGAGCTTTGCCATTAAGTTGTAGTTATAGTTTGGTTAAAATCATTCCAGCAATATTACTTTCCTTATTTCGAGTAAATAAAAACTTTAATTAATGATATAATAGACTCAATGCTTTGGAGAGGCGTGAAGTAATCTTATCCTGACGTAAATCACTGGGAAACCATTGCGAGAAATTGATAACTCGTCTACTTCTTGAAAGAAAAGAGAATACTGACCTTGGTATAATAAAAAATATGCGGAGTGGTAAACAGAATAATGAATGACAATTCAACCGATAAGAGTAGAAGGGAATTTTTAACCGGCACCACCGTCCTTCTTGGAGGACTCGGTGCGAGTGTGGCTGCCATTCCTTTTCTCTCATCCTTTCAACCTAGTGCAAGAGCGAAAGCGATAGGTGCCCCCGTAGAGGCAGATATTAGCAGTCTAGAGCCAGGGCAACGTATAATCGTGAAATGGAGGGGTAAACCCGTCTGGATTGTTAGACGTACAGAACAACAAGTAGAACAGTTAAATGTATTCGAAAGCGACTTGCTGCAAGACCCTGAATCAGCGGCTTCTGAGCAACCCGAATTTGCTCAAAATGCTTGGAGATCGGACAATTCTGAGTATTTGGTACTAGTCGGGATTTGTACACATCTGGGCTGCTCTCCAAACTTCTTTCCTGGAATGGATAACGTCGCCATGGGCGAGGATTGGAAAGGAGGTTTCTACTGTCCTTGTCATGGGTCTAAGTTTGATTTGGCAGGGAGGGTTTATGCGGGAGTGCCTGCGCCTACTAATATGGCAGTGCCGCCTTACAGATTCTTATCCGACAATCGAATACTCATTGGAGAACTCGACGGAGAAAATGCATGAACACGGTTATTAAAGGTATTACTGGCCTAAGAAACTGGGTGGATGACCGATTTCCACTGATGAGCCTATGGAACGATCACATGGGTAATTACTACGCGCCCAAAAATTTCAACATCTGGTATTATTTTGGTGTTTTTTCAATAGTGATGTTCGTAAACCAGATTCTTACAGGAATTTGGCTGACGATGAGTTATAAACCATCTGCCACTGAAGCCTTTGCATCTGTAGAATTCATTATGAGAGATGTCGAATGGGGGTGGTTGATTAGATATCTGCATTCCACCGGTGCCTCATTCTTTTTCATTGTGATATATCTACACATGTTTAGAGCCTTGCTCTACGGCTCATATAAAAAGCCTAGAGAGTTACTTTGGATCTTAGGGATGTTTTTATACCTAAGTCTAATGGCGGAGGCTTTTTTTGGGTATCTGCTTCCGTGGGGGCAAATGTCTTACTGGGGAGCGCAAGTGATAATATCCCTTTTCGGAGCGGTACCTTTCGTTGGAGAAACGCTCTCTACTTGGATTAGAGGTGATTACGTAGTTTCTGATGTGACACTTAACAGGTTCTTTGCTCTGCATGTTATCGCCCTTCCTTTAGCAATTGCTGGGTTGGTGGTTTTGCACATCTTAGCCTTGCATGAGGTTGGTTCTAATAACCCTGATGGAATAGAGATTAAAGAAAACAAAGGTGCCGATGGTAAACCTGTCGATGGCATTCCTTTTCATCCCTATTATACTTCGAAGGATTTCACCGGGATTATCTTTTTCCTTATTATTTTCTCAATAGTAGTTTTTTTCGCGCCAGAGATGGGAGGATATTTTTTAGAGCACAACAACTTTGTTCCCGCAAACCCAATGGCGACGCCCGAGCATATTGCACCCGTGTGGTATTTTACGCCTTATTACTCCATTTTAAGGGCTAATACGGTTAATTTCTTCTGGGTCCCCGCTAAACTTTGGGGTGTTGTATTTATGGGGGCAGCTGTAATGATCTTCTTTCTGCTTCCTTGGCTAGATCGTAGTCCAGTGAGATCTATGCGGTATAGAGGTTGGATGTCAAAGACGGCCCTTTCCATCTTTGTAGTATCCTTTTTAGTATTGGGGTATCTCGGAGCCTTACCGCCTACGCCAGCAAGGACTATCGTTGCTCAATTTTTCACTGTTGTTTATTTTCTCTTCTTTCTCTTAATGCCGGTGTATACCAGTTTTGACAAAGTTAAGCCACTTCCAAAGAGAGTTACTACAAATGATCACTAGAGCAATTTTTTTCTTTTTGCAGCTAGCAATAGGCATAAACGTTTTAGCTGCTGGCTCAGGTGGTGCTAAACTGTTAGATGCGAATGTAGATATAGGACATCAAAACTCGCTGCAAAGGGGTGCACAAACCTATTTTAACTACTGTGCTGGATGTCATTCGATTAAGTATATGAGATATAACCGAATGGCTGACGATCTTGGTTTGTCAGAAGAAACTGTCAAAAAAAACCTAATGTTTGCAAATCAAAAAATAGGCGATAACGTAAACGTCTCAATGAGTCCAGACGAGGCAGCAGAATGGTTTGGAGTAACACCTCCAGATCTCTCAGTGATTTCTCGAGTTAGGGGGGAAGATTGGCTTTTTTCATTTTTGAACGGATTTTATGTAGATTCTTCTAAACCAACTGGAGTAAACAATTTATTCTTCAAAGATACTGCAATGCCCCACGTGCTTTGGGAGTTGCAGGGATATCGAACGCTTGATGAGAATAGTGATTTGCAACTCGCGACCTACTCGTTCGAAACAGTTGTTCCAGGAAAGTTGAAGCAATCTGAGTATGAGGAATTAACTCGCGACCTGGTTTCATTTTTAGTTTATGTGGGAGAGCCTGCCCGGTTAGTTCGCTACAAAATTGGGTTTTGGGTAATAGCATTCTTGGGTCTACTTTTTATCTTTGCCTATTTCACAAAGAAAGAAATTTGGAAGGATGTGAACTGATATGGCTACCGTTACCAATAGACGTTCTGTGATGACCCTTTTTGCTGATCCCAAAGACCTGCAAGGACACAGTGTGCGACTAGTCCTAATGGAAAAAGACATTAATGTGGAAATAAATTACGTAACTGATGAAAACAAACCTGAAGATCTAAATACACTTAATCCATATGGGAAACTTTTGACGTTAATTGATCGTGATTTGGTTTTGTATGATTCTCAAATAATGATGGAGTATTTAGATGAGAGATATCCTCATCCTCCTTTAATGCCCGTTGACCCTGTTGCCAGGGCTGCGAACAGGCAACTAAGGTATAGAATAAGTCAGGATCTTTATTCGCTCGCCTTTGATATAGAAAACGGAGATCAGCTTTTGTCGGAGAAAAGCAAAAAATTATTGAGAGATAATTTATTGATACTTGCCCCAATTTTTGAGCAATTTAAATATTTCATGTCTGATGAATTCTCCTTAGTAGATCTTTGTATGTCCACAATCCTCTGGAGGCTAGAGCACTGGAACATTCGTTTAGGGTTGTCTGAAAAGCAGTTGACTAAATATGCCGAGCAGATATTCGAGATGGAATCGTTTCAGAGCAGTCTTTCAGACTATGAAAGAGAGATGAGAGTTTAAGAGTTGCACCCGGCTATTCCTTATGTTTTCAGAGCAATTCTAGCCTGGATAAGTGACGAGAATCAGACTCCTTATATTGTGGCGGTAACTGATAAGACAGGGATTCAAATTCCACCAGGCGCTGCCAAGGAAAACTACATTACTCTAAATATCGGTTCAAATGCCGTAAGAGACTTTGAATTGAATGACGAATTTCTTGCTTTTAATGCAAGATTCGCTGGAGTCGCGCAGCAGGTCGTGATTCCTCTAGATGCAATACACATGGTCTATGCTCTAGAAACGCAGGCTGGGGTGATGATAAAGGATGGAAGGTTGTTCGAGTTGACGCCCTCTTCTTTGGCCAAAGACCCTACAAAGAACCCCGATGATAAGAAAAAATCTGGGCCTAATTTAAAGCTTGTAGAGTAATCAGACGAAAAAAAAGCAAATTCAAAGCAGTTCCCAAAGTGAAACCACCTTTTGTACTCCAGGTGTTTTTCTAGCAATACTTGACGCCGCGCTAGCCTGATTTTTTGTTAACACGCCCAGTAGGAAGACAACGCTGTTCTCCGTTACTACCTTTATTCTGTCTGCTTCGACGTTTTTATCCTTTTTAAAAATAGCGGTTGCTAAAATTCGGGTTTTTACTTTCGTGGTTAGATAGCTATCGTTCGACCTGGAAATCATGGAACTCGGGGCAGCTAAGGTAAGGTAATCATGAACCTTTTTAACTTTCCGTATCTTGCTTGCTCTATTTACTACTAGATCTCGCAAAGCCTCTGAAGGTACTTGTCCGGTCAAGAGTAATGTCTCATTATAACTTGTAGCGTTTATATTAGTTTTCTCATTTAACTCCGGATCCTCTTTCAAAAATCCTGAAACCTTCCTCTCGATCGAGAAGTCCTCGATGAAAGTACCGGTTGTTCGGTATTCGTTTATACCCATACATCCACTGAGAACAAAAAAGAGCATGAGGTAACTTAACTTCATAAATTTCTTGCAAATCCTAATTCAGTTATAAATCTTGTGATCAACTATAGCGCAAATACAATGCAACATCATTATATGGCTCTCCTGAATTCTGGCAGTAGATTGACTGGGAACGCGTAACTCTAAGTCTTTTTTAGTTAATATAGGCGCCGCCTCTCCACCATTTTTTCCGCTCAGCAAAATGATTGTCATTTTCTTTTCTTGGCCAGCAATAATAGCGTTAGTTATGTTCTTTGAATTTCCGCTCGTGGTAATAGCCAGAAGTACGTCTCCTTTATTCCCTAATGCTCTAACCTGTTTTTCAAAAATACTATCGAATGAATAATCATTGGCAATTGACGTTATTGTGGAGCTGTCAGTGGTTAACGCGACGGCGGCTAGTTCCCTTCTTTCTCTCTCGAACCTATTGAGAAGTTCTGCAGAAAAGTGCTGCGCGTCGGCTGCCGAGCCTCCGTTTCCGCAGCATAAAATCTTGTTACCCATAGAAACGCTATCTGCGATGATTCCGCCGGCTTGAGCTATCTCATCAAGACATTGCGACGCGCAAAGCGATTTGACTCTAATGCTTTCCTCAATGATTGAACGCACTAATTTTCTATTTTCCACTCTTATGGCCTTCTTTTCTTGAATCTAAATTGCTTAATTTCCACGGTATGCGCACCTTGATATATTTAGGTCCTGGTGCTCTGTCTTCGAGCCTTTCCATTTTTAAATTTATACCATTTTAGATCTCGTTGGATTACGTTGTCTAAGTCCACCCACAAAGTACCGGTGGCGCCAGGAAGGCGCATCGTTGGAGAGAGGTCCATTTTCTTCAGAAAAGGTAGTATATTGTAGGCATCCCTCCCAAAGGCAAAAAGGCGTGGGTAATCCACTGCTGGATGAGAAGTATCCTTGAGTATTTTCCTAAGGAAAAAATCTTCTTCGGCTGTCACCCAAGGAGCATCCCCAAAAATCAGCCCTTCTAAATCTTTTTTGCTTGTCCCGATATTCACATCAGAGAAAACGTGTGAACTTGAAAAAATAGGTAGATTTTCAGCTTTATGAAAACGAAGCTGAGGTAGTATCTGGCGCGCCTGGGATTCGTTCGCTGCCACGACTATTATTTCAATATCATTCCGTCTTCGGTATTCGAATTGAAGTTTCGTCCCTAATAAGTTGCGAATGAAATTTTTTCGCGCAATACTACGATCTATATTTAGTGCTTTCTTTATTAAGTTAGAATGATCCGACTCGCTAGGGTTGAATGAGACCTCTGATACCACAATTCCCCCTAGCTCACGCCAAGTTTCCCTGTAGGTTTGGGAAATCCTAGCACCCCAGTCAGAATTAGGATGAATTAAAAGCATCCGTTGGCCTGTTTTTATTGCTTTTTGAGCCACTTGAATGGCTTCATTCTCAGGGGTAAGCGCAAATTGAAAAAAATGTTCCCTATCTTCTGTAATAGATACGTCGGTATTTAGGGCAAGCATTCCTATATCTTTCGGGAGAGCGCTTTTTATTTTTGATATCAAGCCTTTCCTGAGCGGGCCAATCACAAAGTCGATCTTTTCTTCTCTAATTTTCGATATCAATTCTTCGGTTGGAGATGATGTGGTGATAAAAAGCAGTTCTGGTCGAAACTGTGGAGTTACATTATCATACCAAGATGAGATTATACCATCTCGAATTGCTACACTTATATCTCTGAAAGCCTCATCGGTTGGTAGAAGCACGGCGACCTTTTTTATGTCGTAACGCTCCACGTAACTAAAAACGTTTTTTCCAGCTGAAATTATCTCAAAGTTTTCTTTCTGTGGCTCACCTACTCGGTCTATTGATTGGTTGTTTGTGGCTTCATAATTATCTAGGTCATCTTTCTTAGTGGTGTATTTAGAGCAGCCGCTGACTACAATCAATAGTATTATTAACGTAATGAACTTTTTCATCGCGTTTTCCATCGTGTTTTTTTTTGGGAGGTGAATTTTGGAATCCAGTATTATCGAACTTGAAAAACCTGCTATCTACGTCGTTGGTACACCCATAGGAAACTTATCAGATTTTAGTCTGAGAGGCCAGCAGGTTCTTAAATCTGTCGATTTTATTCTAGCTGAAGATACTAGGAAAAGCGCACTTCTCCTACAACGATACAAGGTAAAAAATCAGATGTTTTCCTATCATGATTTTTCAGATGCGACCCGTGTGGAAGAAATCCTAAGAACGATTTTCGAAAAACCTGCTGCAGTTGCCTTAGTGACTGACTCAGGGACTCCTCTTATATCTGATCCGGGGTTTACAATTGTGAAGAAGAGCTCTCAAAAGGGAGTGCCTGTTATCCCTATTCCTGGGCCATCTGCATTGATAGCGTGTTTATCAGTCAGTGATGTTCCCATAGACAGGTTCATTTTCGAAGGATTTTTGCCATCTAAAGATAGTGCTAGAGTCAGTCATCTACGAAAATTAATGCATGAGTCGAGGAGCATGGTTTTTTATGAAGCTCCTCACCGTATTGTAAAGTTTCTGGAGAGTGTAGGAAATATCATGGGAGTAGATAGGCGAGTCTTGGTTGCAAGGGAGATGACAAAGTTGTACGAAACTTTGTATAGAGGATCTCTCTCAGAGGTTTTGACAACTATTTCAAAGAACCCACTAGCAAAAAAGGGTGAGTTCACCATAATTGTTGAGGGGAGAGCTCAAGACACTAACAAGCTCGAAAAGGAAATTGATAGCTTTCTTTCAATTTTGTTGGAGAAAGTGGACGTTAAAACCTCTGTCCAGCTGGTGTCCGAGGTAACTAAAGCAAAACGAAATATTGTCTATAAGCGTGCCTTAATGTTAAAAAAATCACTTTGAAAAAAAATCAAATAAAAAGCAAAATAGAAGAAGGCAAGTCGACTGGGTGATCGCTGCCATTTTCATGTGGCGGAGGAAAGTCCGGGCTCCATAGGACGGGATGCCAGGTAATTCCTGGGGGGCGTGAGTCTACGGAAAGTGCCACAGAAAAAATACCGCCTCCTAAAATTTAGAAGGTAAGGGTGAAAAGGTGCGGTAAGAGCGCACCGCATTGGTGAAAGTCAATGGCAAGGTAAACCCCATCTGGAGCAAGACTAAATAGGGAAGCAATCGTTTTTACGTGTAGTGTTGTCCGCACAAGTTTCCGGGTAAGTCGCTACAGGCGCACGGTGACGTGCGTCGCAGATGAATGATCACCATGTCCAATTGGGCAATACAGAACCCGGCTTACAGGTCGACTTGCCTTAATTCATTGGAAAACCAGAGTTTTTGAAAATTTTTTATATTTTCTTAAGTTATTATATGAAGACAATTACATATCATTATGATTTATCGTGTTTTTTCATCTCTATGAGGATTTTTGTGTCCCTTTTTAAGCGGCCCTGAAGCGCCTAAGTATCTGTTGTAGATACAAAAATCTCCCTAAAAGCCGTTCTATTTCTTGACAGTTTTCTTCCTAAATCCGTATAGTTATGTCTAATGTGGTTCAAAGTGGAAAAAAGTGGGATTTTTATGTTTTTTTCGATCATTTCATTTTGGATTTTATTTATCGTCTCAGTCAGGTTGAAAACTCGTATCTAATTATGTTCAGAGGCATCCATAAAGTTACAGTTGATTCGAAAGGTCGTTTTGCTGTGCCTACCAAAATCAGAGATCTCCTTAATAGGGAGCAAGTGTTTGATTTAGTCCTAACTCTGAATCCTTGGGATAGAGCGCTTTGGGTCTATCCGCTCCTAGAGTGGGAGAGAATTGAAGGGGTCTTAACTTCACTTAGTGACTTTGATAAGCAAACTCGTCGAACTAAACAGATAATGAGGGGGTATGCTTCTGATTGTAACCTCGATCCTCAGGGAAGAATTTTGCTACCTCAAGAAATAAGGACTCTCATATGTTTAGGAAAAGAGAGCGTATTGCTTGGTCAGGGAAATAAGCTTGAGATATGGGATTCTACGGTTTGGAAAGAGGAAAGGGACTCTTGGTTGGACTCCGTAGAAAATGCTGATCCCCTTAAGTCCAACGGTTTGGATTCTTTATCCTTATGAATTTTACTAACCACCTGCATGTGCCCGTTCTCTCCAGTGAGTTCGAGAACCTTTTGAATGTCAGACCTGGTGGTGTCTATATCGATGCAACTTTCGGTCGAGGAGGTCATAGCAAGATTGTCCTAAGTAAGCTTTCTTCTACTGGTAGACTACTCGTGTTTGACCGAGACGTCTGTGCAATATCTTGTGCAAAAAATCTAGCGAATAATGATTCTAGGATTGAGATATTTCACTCCGAGTTTTCCGAAATTCCTTCGATTCTCCCTACCTCGCGGAAAGAAATAGACGGCATTTTCTTTGACTTAGGTGTGTCGAGTCCTCAGTTGGAGAATTCCTCAAGAGGGTTCAGTTTTAAATGTGATGGGCCGTTAGATATGAGAATGAACCAAGAGAAAGGTCGCACTGCAGAGGATTGGATAAATAGCGCCCCTGAAAAAGAGATAGCAGATGTACTATGGAGGTTCGGAGAGGAGAGGTTCTCAAGAAAAATTGCAAAAAAAATAGTCTATTACAGAAAAGATAAAGCTATTAAGACTACTGGCGTGTTGGCAGATATTATTCGATCTTCGATAAAGGGTAGCTATAAAATTGATCCAGCTACAAGATCATTTCAAGCGATTAGAATGCTTATCAACGAGGAGCTCTTAGAATTAGAGTCAATTTTAGCATCCGTTTTATGTATGTTAAAAAAAGGTGGTCGCCTTTTGGTGATCTCGTTTCATTCGATAGAGGATAGATTAGTAAAGCACCACTTCCGAGATCTTTCTAAGGTCGATACAAGTTTGCCTGGCAACGGGTCGCCTGACTATCGACTTCTCACGAAAAAGCCAATAAGGGCAACTAGAGAGGAAATACAGGCCAACCGAAGATCTCGCAGTGCAAGATTGCGTGGTCTAGAGTGCTTGGTATGAGACAGATTATCCTCTCGGTCGCTCTGATTATATTGACCTTTGTTTCTGCGGTAGGTCTAGTGAAAACTCGGCATTCCATCAGACATGCGCTAAATGATCTTCACGAGTTAAACGAGGAAATATTGGAGTTGCAAATAGAGAACAACAAGCTGCTCCTGGAGTATACGCATCTTGCGAGTTCATATCGTATTGAAGATTTGGCAAAGTCTAAACTAAATATGTATATCCCTAAAGATATAGATATCGTCAATATACGATGAATTCTAAACAAGCAAAAAATTTCTCTTTAAGGCATAGGCACGTTTTCGTAATCATGTTCTTCTTCATGTTAGCTATTACTTTGTTAGTTCGTGTCGTGGACATTCAGATAGAAGATAGAGATTTTTTAATTAAAAAAGGACAGCAACAATACCATAAAGTTGAAAGCATTCCCTCTGTGAGAGGAAAAATATTAGATCGAGATGGTGGCTTGTTAGCAATAAGCGTGCAAAGTGAATCAATTTATGTTCGACCGCAAGTATTTCTTTCAGAAAAAAAGCGTTGGGGCGAATTAGAAGCGGTAATTGGTCAAGAAGAGGGTTACCTTAAGAGGCGTATGGCGTCGCGAGAAAAAGCTAATTTTGTTTATCTTCAACCCAGGCTGATTTCTCCTGAAATTGCTAACAAGGTTAGAGAGCTAAAGTTTTCAGGTGTTGGTTTCGAAAAGCAGCTGAGCCGTTTTTATCCTCATAAGCAGGAAACCTCCCATCTTTTGGGCTTTACCGGAGACGATCACAATGGTTTAGAGGGGATGGAGCTTCTTTACAATGACTATCTCGCCGGCTTACCGGGTAAGCAGAGAATATTTCAAGACGCAAAGAAAAATATTATTAGAGAACCAAACATTATTAATTATCCGCAACCAGGTAAAGATCTAGTACTAACTGTGGACCAAAGATTGCAATACATAGCATTCAAATATTTGAGTGAGGCGGTAGAAAAGCATAACGCAGAAGCAGGTTCCCTGATTATTTTAGAAGCAGACAGTGGAGAGGTGTTAGCTATAACAAACCAACCCTCATTCAATCCAAATCGACGAAGTACTATTGAACCTTATCGAGTCAGAAACAGGGCTCTTACTGACACTTTCGAACCTGGATCTACTATAAAGCCCTTTACAGCTGCTGCAGTGATTTCGAATGGGCTCTACAATGCTGAGTCCGAAATTGACACATCTCCGGGGCGCTTTCAACTGGGAAACTATTGGGTAGGGGATGTGAAAAATTACGGTATTTTGACCATAAGACAAATATTGGCTAAGTCAAGCAATGTGGGCGCAATTAAAATATCACAAGACCTTGAAGCAGAATTGCTTTGGGGTATGTTGAACACTGTTGGCTTTGGAAACCCTACGGGATTAATGTTTCCCGGTGAATCCTTCGGTCGCCTAAAGGATTTTGCATTTTGGCATCCCACTGAACGAGCTACCTTATCGTATGGGTACGGGATGGCGGTCACTGCTTGCCAATTGGCAAAAGCTTACAATGTAATTGCCAATGATGGTTTATCAATACCCCTTACTTTGGTGAAAAAAAGACCTGGTAATGTTTTAAGAGAACGTGTTTTAAAGAGTTCCGTGGCCGCTGAAATGCGAAATATGTTACTTACAGCGGTCGACACAGGAACTGGAAAGTTGGCAAAAATTCCTGGTTACTCGGTGGCGGGTAAGACAGGAACAGTAAGGAAGTCTGCTAAAGGTGGGTATTTGGAGAACCAACATACAGCAATTTTCGCAGGAATATTTCCAGCTACTCAACCACAATTGGTAGGCGTAGTAGTAATCGATAATCCATCAGAAGGTGGTGGTGGCTCAGTTTCTGCTCCCGTATTTGCAGCAGTTATGAAAGAAGCAGCAAGGGTTCTAAGTATCATTCCCGATTTAGATGTTGAGATGGTGGGAGACGCTAGCCTGGTTGCTGAACCAGGCGATTTTTTAAATCAGCGAGATGGTTTAGGCCGATGAGCGGTTCCTTTCGAAATACTGGGAGTACCTTATCTAACTTACTAGCAGGATTTTGTGAGGTGCCACCACATTTAGACCGTCATATTTCAGATATTACAATTGATAGTAGAGAGGCAATGCAAGGGAGTTGCTTTTTTGCTTTGAGTGGTTCCACAAGAAGAGGTTCGGATTTTATAAGCGATGCTGTTTGCAGGGGAGCTACTGCAGTTGTGAGCGAAACGCAATCTCCCTTGAATCCGCCAAGCAAAGTCGCGTTCTTAGTGGTGCCAAAACTGAAAGATTTAATAGGAAAAATATCAAGTAGATTCTTTGGTGATCCATCTAAATTACTCAAAATTTATGCCGTTACAGGAACAAATGGTAAGACGACCGTGTCTTATTTGATATCAAAAATAATAGGTATTTTGGATGGAAGCTGTGGCTATCTTGGGACTTTAGGAATTGGTTTGGATAATTCCAGAGAAATGCTAGAAACTTCAAATACAACTCCAGATGTCATAACAATAAATCGTGCGTTAAGTAAATTCTTAATGGATGGAGCGACCTCATGTTCTTTAGAAGCCTCTTCGATCGGGCTTTCTCAGGGGCGTCTTAATGGACTGGATCTAGATACAGCCATATATACAAATATAGGACAAGACCACCTAGATTATCACGGCTCTCAAGATGCTTATGAGCTAGCCAAATTGAGTTTATTTAAGCGTAAAGATGTGCGAAACGTCATATTGAATCTTGATGATGAATTCGGCCGAACTATATCTAAGGAGATCTATGCCGACAAAAATGTCCTCAGTGTGGCTGTGGGTTCTGAGCTTCACGGAGGGGGGCGCCCAGACATTTCAGTTTCTAACATTCGGTGCTCTCTTGGCTACTCAAGATTTTCGTTAGCCTACCAAGGCAAGATTCTAGATCTTAAGACGCAGCTTATAGGAGGGTTCAATGTTTCGAATGTCTCGCTGTCTGTAGGGGCATTATTGGCGGCTGGATACTCCTCCGAAAGTATAATGAGATTTTTGCCCGAAATAGGGTGTATTCCCGGGCGTATGCAATTTTGTGGGGAGTCGTCGAGCGGCGCTTTCGTTTTTGTCGATTATGCGCACACCCCCGAGGGTCTTGGTGCCGCTTTGTCTGCATTCAGGGCTCTCTCAAAAGAGAGGGTTATAGTAGTCTTCGGTTGTGGAGGTGACCGAGATAGAACAAAAAGATCCAAGATGGGTAGCGTAGCGAGCCTGGGTTCGGATCTGATTTTTCTCACAGGAGATAATTCACGTTCTGAAGCTACCGAGGATATTGTTGAGGAGATCCTTATGGGGATCAAGGATCGGGAGCGCGTCCTAACAATATACGATAGATTCTCAGCTATCAAAGCAGCGATAAGTTCTGCAAAGAGTGGCGATATTGTTTTGATTGCTGGCAAAGGTCATGAAACGGTCCAAGAGATCAATGGAAAAAAATCAGAGCATAATGACTTTTTAAGTGTCAGAAAAATATTATCAGAGGGAGGCTATGATTAGTTTAACACTCTCTGATGTTAGTAAGGCTGTTCATGGGAGTCTTCTAGGACAGGATGCTTCATTCAGTGGGGTGAGTTCGGACACCCGTTCATTGTCTGCGGGCCAACTATTCATCGCGCTAAATGGGGTCAATTTTGATGGCCACGAAATGTTGGAAGATGCCAAGCGGAAGGGTGCAGTAGGGGCGATAGTTAGCAGAAAATCTTTGGTATCTGATTTACCTCAAATTGAAGTTGCTGATACCAAACTAGCTCTAGGTAATCTTGCGAGATTTTGGAGAAGAAAATTCTCCTGTCCAATAGTTGGGGTGACTGGTTCCGCTGGGAAGACCACTGTAAAGGATATGTTGGCTGAAATTTTACGTTGCTTGGGCAGCGTTCTCGCTACTCCGGCTAACATGAATAATGAAATAGGCCTTCCAATGACCCTCTTTAACCTTTCTTCCGAAACTCAAGCGGTAGTTTTAGAGATGGGAGCTGCTAGAAAGGGTGACATAGGCTATCTAGCCAAAATAGCGGAGCCTAACTATGGTGTGATTACTTTGTGCTCACCAGCTCATCTCACTGGTTTTGGAAGCATAGATGTTATAGCTGAGACAAAGGGAGAGTTGGTGAGCTCCCTACCTGAAGATGGGGTGGCGATTCTAAACGCAGATGACGATTATTTTGGGTATTGGTCTGGCCTGGCGGGTACTCGGAAAATTTGGACCTTTGGCTCGGGCGGGGATTTTTATTCTGAGGGAGAAGAACTAACTGGGGATCGTAGTATTTTTTCTTTAGGAACATGTGGAAAAACCTTTGAGGTGACCACAAACTATTTAGGGAAGCATAATATAAATAATGCTCTAGCGGCATCGGCTACTGCCTATGCAGTTGGTGTTTCAATTTCAGATGTTGCCACAAGCCTAGCTTCTTGCATGCCAACAAAAGGCAGGCTTTATCCCATTAAAGGAAAAAATGGAATCAGCATTCTTGATGATACTTATAATGCAAATCCTTCTGCACTGCTCGCTGCATTGAATGTTTTGAGAAATAAGAATGGGGCGAAATGGGTCATCATGGGGGATATGAAAGAACTAGGCGGGTTGTCCAGTAAATATCATCGTGAAGCTGGTAAAGAGATGAAAAATGCTGGTGTAGATCGATTGTTTACGATTGGCGAGATGGGAACTCATTTAGCTAACGGGTTTCAAGGTTTGGCTGAGCACTTTTCGAATAAGGAGAAACTGATCAGCCGAATTTTGGAAATTTCGGTTGAATCAGAAGCGGATATTAATTTACTTGTGAAGGGTTCTCGCGTGATGCAGTTAGAGGTCGTAGTAAATGCACTTGCCATCTCGGAGGAGAACCAATGATTTTGTGGTTTGCAACTTATCTGTCTGAATATCAGTCTGGTTTTAATGTATTTCAATATTTAACACTAAGAACTATTTTAGCTGTAATAACAGCACTAGCAATATCAATTTGTATTGGTCCCTATTTTATATCTTTGTTCCGAAAACTACAGATAGGCCAAAACATTAGAGCAGATGGTCCACACACCCACTTATCAAAAGCCGGTACGCCCACAATGGGAGGCTCTGTGATGTTAATATCTATTGGAATAAGCACCACAATGTGGGCAGATGTATCGAATCGATTTATTATTATTATTTTATTGTCAACCTTTCTGTTCGGGCTAATTGGCCTAGTAGATGATTTTCTCAAACTATCTAGAGGAAATTCAGACGGACTCTCAGCCAAGCTGAAGTTCCTCCTTCAGTGGATAGCCGCGCTACTCTTAGCCTTTCTTCTCTTCTTTAATGCTGAGAGTAACGCAGAGACTACGTTGATTTTTCCTTTCTTTAAAAATATCAATTACGAACTTGGCTTATTTTATTTTTTCACCACAAGTTTAGTCATTGTGAGCACAAGTAATGCGGTGAATTTAAGCGATGGCTTAGATGGTCTAGCTATCATGCCAACAGTTATGATTGGAGGCGCTTTAATTATACTGGCATACATAGCTGGCAACATAAATTTTTCTAATTATTTGGCTTTACCCTATGTTAGAGGTGTTGGTGAAATATGTGTTTTTTGTGGGGCGTTGGTTGGAGCTGGGCTTGGATTCCTATGGTTTAATAGTTATCCGGCAGAAATCTTTATGGGTGATGTTGGTTCTCTGTCTCTGGGGGCGGCCTTAGGCACAGCGGCTGTGATGGTGCGCCAGGAGCTGCTTCTTCTGATTATGGGAGGCATCTTCGTAGTAGAAGCTCTTTCTGTTATTTTTCAGGTTGCTAGTTATAAGCTTACCGGCCGGCGCCTATTCAAGATGGCCCCCATACACCATCATTTTGAATTGAAGGGCTGGCCGGAGCCAAAAATAATTGTTCGTTTTTGGATAGTTACCGCTCTTCTGGTTCTGTTTGCACTAGCTACCCTGAAGGTTAGATGAGATTTCCATGACCCTTCTTCAGCGAAATAAAAAAAATCAATTAAAATGCGATGCTGTGGTAATAGGCTGGGGTCTTACTGGGCAATCCGTAGCCAGATTTTTACTGAAAAAAGGCGTTAGTCTGGTTGCTATGGATACGAGGAAGAAACCACCCCAAAGTAAAGAGAGTTTGGAGAGCATGACTCCGCTCATCAAGGGAGGAATCGATCATGATTTTTTAGAAATTTCTCAGCAAATAATTATTAGTCCTGGGATAGGTAAAGCTGATTTGGGTTTTGATATTATTGCTCGATACGGTGCAAAGGTTATTGGTGATATTGAGCTATTTGCTCAGTCCGTTGAAGCACCTGTTATCGCTATCACCGGAACAAATGGAAAAACTACTGTTACCAATTTAGTTTGCAATATGTTGACGGCTGGTGGGTTGAAAGTATTAAAAGGAGGTAATGTTGGGCGCCCAGCACTCGATCTCTTATCTGAGCCGGTACCAGATTTCTACGTTCTGGAATTGTCGAGTTTTCAACTTGAAACTACTTATTCCTTGAAGCCAACCGTGGCGGCATTAATTAATTTTGCAGAGGATCACCTGGACAGATATGAGTGTTCCCAAGACTATCTAGAGGCTAAATTAAAGATTTTGAAAAATGCAAAGGTTGCAGTACTTAACAGTGATGATGATGTGCTGAATTCCGTAGAGTTTTCTGGGCAAAAAGTTAGGTTCGGTCAAAACGAGCCAACAAAGGAAAGTTATGGTCTCACGAGAGATTTTGCAGGACATCATCTCTCTAAAGGAAGCGTTAAGTATGCTGATATTGAGTCGCTTCGGATCTTTGGTAAGCACAATATTACAAATGCCTTAGCTTCCCTGGCTATCTGTGGTGTCGTTATAGAACTGAGTCCAAAAGTTATACGAGGATTGCAAGCGTTCAAGGGATTGCCTCATAGGTCTGAATTGGTAGGAACATTTAAAGGCACTACTTTCATAGATGACTCGAAAGCTACCAATATATCAGCCACCAAAGCAGGCATTAACGCTTGTCTTTCAGAGAAAAAAGGGGTGTTAATTTTGGGGGGGTTGTTTAAAGGAGGAAATTTGGAAGATTTAATTAAGACCATTGAGGTAGGGGTCCATACTGTGGTTTTAATCGGTCAATCTGCTGAATTGTTCTATCGTCTACTTCGGGGTAGGGTACCTTGTATACGTGCAAACTGTATGACGTCAGCGGTAGGTGTCGCTTCAGCTTTTGCTGCTGATGGGGAAGTGGTT
>MDTD01028877.1_pt1 | contig 19177 bp, 17 predicted proteins | sample 811221 | NCBI WGS metagenome assembly MDTD01 (sample SAMN05326646, study PRJNA326480) | marine metagenome | isolation source: seawater | place: Pacific Ocean: South West | collected 2011 | reverse complement strand
AGAACATGCTCCATGGGCTCTTTCTGATTTTGGCATTAAGTGTGTGATAAGTGCTAGCTTTGCAGATATTTTTTACAATAACTGTTTTAAAAATGGAATTCTACCAATCAAGATAGATGATAAAATTATTATCGAATTAGCTGAATACTCAAAAAGAAAAGAAGAAATTGAAATAAGTTTAGACAAGCAAGAAATAAAATATGGAAATAAAGTTTCAAAATTTGAACTTGATGCTTTTAAAAAGAAATGCTTGATGGAAGGACTAGACGATATAGCCCTATCAATGGAAAAAATTTCTAAAATAGATGATTATGAAAAGAAATTACAAATCACAAAACCCTGGGTTTTAATTAATGGCTAAAACTAGGAAAATTTTACTTTTACCTGGTGATGGTATTGGTCCAGAAGTAATTTCAGAAGTTAGAAAAATACTAGAGTGGATGAATAAAGCGAAGTCGTTAGATTTTGTTTTAAGCCAAGAATTAATTGGAGGTGCATCAATTGATGTAAATAAAGTTCCAATTACTGACGAAGTTTTTTATAAATCTTTAGAATCAGATGCAGTTATATTAGGAGCATGTGGTGGACCTAAATGGGATAATTTAGAATTTTCTAAAAAACCAGAGAGAGCTCTATTAAAACTTAGAAAAGAATTAAAGTTATTTGCCAATTTAAGGCCAGCTATTTGCTTCAAGCAATTAGTAGACTCATCAACTCTAAAACCAGAAATTGTCTCTGGATTAGATATAATGATAGTTAGAGAATTAACTGGCGGTATTTATTTTGGTGAACCGCGAGGTATTGAGCCTATGGAAAATAATCAAAGGAAAGGTATTAACACTCACACATACACAACATCTGAAATTCATAGAATAGCTCGTGTAGCTTTTGATTTAGCAAAAAAAAGAGGAAACAAAGTTACCTCTTGTGAAAAATCAAATGTAATGGAAGCAGGGGTTTTATGGAGAGAGGAAGTTCAGGCTATTAAAGATAAAGAATTTAAAAATGTTGAACTTAATCATATGTTGGCTGATAACTGTGCAATGCAACTGTTAAGACACCCAAAACAATTTGATGTTATATTAGCTGACAATCTGTTTGGAGATATGTTGTCTGATGAAGCTGCGATGTTAACTGGTTCACTTGGACTTTTACCTTCTGCCTCTTTAGGTTCTAGAGATAAAAACGGAAGAATTAGATCGCTTTACGAGCCTGTCCACGGATCAGCCCCGGATATTGAAGGCAAAAACATCGCTAATCCGATTGCCACTATTTTAAGTTTATCGATGGCTTTAAGATACTCTTTAGATCTTGGCAAAGAGGCAGATCAAATTGACAAAGCAGTTCAAAGTGTTCTTGATGAGGGATTGAGAACAAAAGATATAATGTCTAAAAACATGAAAGAGGTTTCCACAAAAGATATGGGTGATGCAATTATCACAAAATTGAAATAAAGTAGAAATTATGAATTTTGCAATAATTGGTGCATCAGGAAACGTTGGAAGAAAAACGATAGAAATTTTGGAGAAATCTGAAATAAATTTTGACGATCTCTTTTTAGTAGCTTCATCAAAAAGTGCAGGCAAGAAAGTTAAATTTAGAAATAAAGAAATTATAATTGAAAATTTAGAAGAATATGATTTCTCTAAAGCTCAAATTACTTTTTTTGCTGCAGGAAGTAAGATTGCTAAAGAGTGGGCGCCAAAAGCTGCAAAAAAAACTATTGTAATTGATAACTCAAGTCATTTTAGAATGCAAAAAAATGTTCCATTAGTTGTTTCAGAAGTTAATCCTGAGGCGCTCAAAAAACATAAAAATATAATATCAAACCCTAATTGTTCTACAATGCAAATGGTTTTACCATTAAAACCTTTGCATGATGAATATAAAATTAAAAGAGTTGTAGTTTCAACTTACCAAGCAGTATCCGGTGCAGGTAAAGCACCAGTGGACGAACTTATTGATCAAACAAAAAACTATTTAGAAGGTAAAAAAATTAGTTCTCAAAACTTTACAAAACAAATTGCATTCAATCTAATTCCTCATATCGATGCTTTTGATAAAGATGGATACACAAAAGAAGAACTGAAAATGACTAATGAGACAAAAAAGATCTTAGATAGTGATATAGAGGTAACAGCAACATGCGTAAGAGTGCCTATAAGAACAGGTCACTCGGAGTCAATTAATATTGAATTTGATAATCTTTATGACTTTGAAAATATAATTAAAATTCTTAAAACAGCTCCTGGATGTAAAGTAGTTGATGAACGAAAGGATGGTGGCTACATCACTCCTGTAGAAGCTGAGGGTAAATATACAACTTTTATATCTAGGATTAGAAAAGATAATTCTAATGTTAAAGCTATAAACTTGTGGATAGTTTCTGATAATTTACTAAAAGGAGCAGCTCTAAATACAGTTCAAATAGCTGAGCACTTAATGAAAAAAATATAATTTTGGTTTATAAATCAAATATGAAAAACAACAGTCCCTTAAGTCCTCATCTACAAATTTACAAATGGCAGATATCCTCTTTATTATCTATTTCTCATAGAATAGTTGGAGTTATTAATTTCTTTGCAATAATTTTAATTTGTCTTTGGGCCGTATTAATAATTTTTGGTCAAAGTAATTATTCAACTATCAATTTTATTTTAAATTCTAGCTTTGGAAAATTCTTAGCTATTTCATTATGTTGGACTTTTAGTTTTCATATCTTAAATGAATTAAGACATTTATTTTGGGATGCTGGGTATGGGTTTGATTTAAAAGTAGCAAAAATTACAGGAGTACTTGCTCTTGTTGGCTCTTTTGTTCTTACAATTTTATTTTATATTTTAGGGAGGAATTTTTTTTAAATGCATACATCTACTAAAAAATGGCTGTTTACTAAAATTAGTTCATTAATTTTATTACCGCTAATGATCTGGTTTTTAATAAATTTTGTTTCTATTTACGACAAAGACCATACAGAAATTTTACACTTTTTCTCTAAACAACCATCAAAAATATTATTTTCAGTATTTATTGTAATTGCTTTCTTTTTTTCAGCCTTAACAATAAGTGAGATTTTTGAGGACTATTTACATGATGAGAAAATCAAATATGTCGCAAATAAAGCTCTTTATTTATTTGCTATATTGATTCCATTATTAACAATTTTAGGTATATATAACTTTAATTAGATGAGTAAATATAAAATTATAGATCACGAATACGACGTTGTAGTTCTTGGAGCTGGCGGTTCAGGCTTAAGAGCGGCTGTTGGTTTATCTGAGTCAGGTTTAAAAACCGCTTGCATATCAAAAGTTTTTCCAACTAGAAGCCATACTTCTGCAGCACAAGGCGGAATTTCTGCAGCTTTAGGAAACATGGGTGAGGATGATTGGCGATGGCACATGTACGATACAGTTAAGGGTTCGGATTGGCTTGGTGACCAAGATGCAATTGAATATCTTTGTAAAGAAGCCCCAAGAGCTGTGGTTGAGCTAGAGCGGTATGGTGTCCCTTTTAGTAGAACAGATGATGGTAAAATTTACCAAAGACCTTTTGGAGGAATGACAAAAAATTACGGTAACGGAACTGCACAAAGGACTTGTGCAGCTGCAGACAGAACAGGTCACGCTATATTACACACGCTATATGGGCAAGCGCTAAAACGGAAAACTGAATTCTTTATTGAGTATTTTGCTCTAGATTTAATTATGAAAGATGGAGAGTGTAAAGGAGTTATAGCTTGGAATTTGACAGATGGAACTATTCACAGATTTAGATCGCACATAACTATAATTGCCACTGGTGGTTACGGGAAAGTTTATTATTCAGCTACTTCAGCACATACTTGCACAGGTGATGGTAATGCTATGGTTTTAAGAGCAGGCTTGCCTCTTCAAGATATGGAATTTGTACAATTCCACCCAACAGGAATATATGGAGTTGGTTGTTTAATAACCGAGGGTGTTAGAGGTGAAGGGGGTTTTTTAGTCAATGGTAAAGGAGAGAGATTTATGGAGAGATATGCTCCTAACGCGAAGGACTTAGCTTCAAGAGATGTGGTTAGCAGATCTATGGAAATGGAAATAAACGAGGGAAGAGGAGTAGGAAAGAATAAAGATCATATTAATTTACACTTAGACCATTTGGATAAAAAAGTTATCGATGAAAGACTACCAGGAATTTCTGAGGCCGCTAAGACATTTGCAAACGTAGATGTTAACAAAGAACCTATACCAGTTGTTCCCACTGTTCATTACAATATGGGTGGAATACCTACTAATTATAAAGCAGAGGTACTAACTTTAAATGGTTCAGAGAAAACTGTTCCCGGATTAATGGCAATCGGAGAGGCAGCATGTGTCTCTGTCCATGGTGCAAATCGTTTAGGTTCAAATTCTCTAATTGATTTAGTTGTTTTTGGAAGAGCGGCAGCAAAAAGAGCTGCTGAGCTTGTAAAACCAGGTAGTTCCCACGAAGAAGTTTCAAATTCAGAAACTGACAAATGCTTAGAAAGATTTGATAAAATTAGAAATTCTAATGGCTCAACAAAAACCTCTGAATTACGACTTACAATGCAAAAAACTATGCAATCAAAATGTGCAGTCTTTAGGACAGAGAAAACACTCAAAGAAGGAGTAGAACAAATTCGAAAACCTTTTGAAGGTATGTCCGACGTTTCAGTCAAAGATAAGTCTTTATTGTTTAATACTGATTTGGTTGAGACTTTAGAATTTGATAATTTAATCAGTCAGGCATTAACAACTATGGATTCAGCTTATAATAGAAAAGAAAGTCGAGGGGCTCACGCTAGAGAAGATTATACTAAAAGAGATGATAAAAATTTTATGAAACACACTTTAGCCTGGCAAAATGGAAAGAATGTTGAGATAAAATATAGGGATGTACACTCAAGAACTTTAACCAATGATGTGCAGTACTTTCCGCCAAAGGAGAGAGTATACTAAGAATGGCGCAATTTGGCCTACCGCAAAATTCAAAAATAGAGGTAGGCACATTCTATAAAGATAAAACCAATTCAAAAAATTTAAAAAAAATAAACGTTTATAGATGGGATCCTTCAACAGGCAAGAACCCAAGAGTTGATACCTTTGAAGTAGATATGGACACATGTGGTCCAAAAGTTTTAGATATTTTATTCAAAATTAAAAATGAGATAGATCCATCTTTAACATTCCGAAGATCTTGCGCTCATGGTGTTTGCGGATCTTGCGCAATGAATATCGACGGAATTAATGGTTTAGCTTGTATAAAATCACACACAGATATTAGAGGTGATCTGAATATTTATCCTCTTCCACATTTAAAAGTTGTCAAAGATTTGATTGGAGACTTAACAACCTTGTATAAACAATATGAGTCAATACAACCTTGGTTAAAAGTAGACCAAACTGGAAAAGAAAAAGCAGAACTTAAACAAACCCAAAAAGACAGAGAAAAACTAGACGGATATTACGAATGTATTTTGTGTGCATGTTGCTCTACTTCTTGCCCAAGTTATTGGTGGAATGGTGACAAATATTTAGGCCCCGCTGTCTTATTGCAAGCATATCGTTGGATAAATGATAGTAGAGACGGAGATAAGAAAGAGAGATTGAAGAAAGTTGCAGATGAATTAAAGTTATATAGATGTCATACCATTATGAATTGCACAAATTCATGTCCGAAAGGCCTCAATCCTGCAAAAGCGATAGGATCTATTAAAAAAATGCTTGCAACAAGCTAAAACCTTATTTAATCAATTACTTCATGAACACAATTCTGCATTTTGTAGGTGGCAAAAAATTTAAAGGATCATCAAAAAGAACAGGTAAAGTTTTCAATCCTGCTACTGGTGAACAAAGTGCTGAAGTCAATTTGGCATCGAAACAAGATGTGAACGACGCTATTGCTAGCGCGAAAAATGCATTTGAAAGTTGGTCAAATAAGCCACCGTTACAAAGAGCTAGAATAATGTTTAAATTTAAAGAGTTGATTGAAAAAAATGCTGACGAGCTTACAAAAATAATAGTTTCAGAACATGGCAAAGTTTATGAGGATGCAAAAGGCTCTCTTACTAGGGGATTAGAAGTTGTAGAGTTCGCTTGCGGAATACCACAAATGTTGAAAGGTGAATTTACTGAAAACGTAGGCTCAAATGTTGATAGCTGGTCAATTCGACAGCCACTTGGAGTTTGTGCAGGTATAACTCCTTTTAATTTTCCTGCAATGGTTCCAATGTGGATGTTTCCAATTTCTATTGCGTGTGGAAATACATTTATATTAAAACCATCGGAGAAAGATCCTTCTTGTTCAATAAGATTAGCGGAACTTTTAAAAGAAGCTGGATTGCCTGATGGAGTTTTTAATGTGATTAATGGTGATAAAGAGTCCGTTGATGCTTTAATAGAAAATAAAGATGTAGTTGCCATGAGCTTTGTTGGATCTACCCCGATCGCAAAATATATTTATGAAAATTGTGCAAAGATGGAAAAACGAGTTCAAGCTTTAGGAGGAGCAAAAAATCACTGTGTAGTCATGCCAGATTGTGATTTAGATCAGGCTGTTAATGGATTAATGGGAGCAGCATATGGATCTGCAGGAGAGAGATGTATGGCTCAGTCCGTAGCTGTGGCAGTGGGGAGTATAGGAGATAAATTAGTAGAATCGCTTACTAAAAAAGTTGAGGCTCTTAAAGTTGGCCCAGGAATGGATAAGCAATCTGAAATGGGACCACTAGTTACAAAAGATCATTTAGAAAAAGTCAAAGGATATGTTGATATTGGTATAAAAGAAGGAGCAAAATTACTTGTAGATGGAAGAAATTTTAAGATACAAGGTTATGAAAATGGTTTTTTTATTGGCGGATGTTTATTTGATCAAGTAACCAAGGATATGAGAATTTATAAAGAGGAAATATTCGGTCCGGTTTTATCTGTGGTAAGAGCTAAAGATTTTAATGAAGCACTCAAATTAGTGAATGACCACGAATTCGGTAATGGAGTAAGTATTTTTACAAGAGACGGTGATTCAGGAAGAACTTTTTCAAATAAAGCAAAAATAGGTATGGTAGGTATAAACATTCCAATACCAGTGCCAATGGCATTTCACAGTTTTGGGGGATGGAAACGTTCTCTTTTTGGAGATCAACATATGCATGGCCCAGAGGGTGTTAGGTTTTACACAAAATTAAAGACAGTAACTTCAAGATGGCCGTCTGGAGTTAGATCAGACCCAGAATTTGTAATGCCAACTATGAAATAAAAAAATTCATTATGAAAAAAAAAATTACATTAATAGGTGCAGGACAAATTGGAGGAACGTTAGCACATTTAATTGCTCTAAAAAATCTTGCTGATGTAGTTTTGTTTGATGTTGCAGAAGGTATAGCTAAAGGGAAAGCATTAGATATTGCTCAATCTTCACCAGTCAATGGATTTGATATAAATTTATTAGGGACAAATAAATACGAAGATACAAAAAATTCAGATGTTGTTATAATTACTGCTGGCGTACCGAGGAAACCTGGCATGACAAGAGATGATCTATTAGGAATAAACCTAAAAATAATCAAACAAGTAGCGGAGGGAATTAAAAAGAATTCTCCTAAGGCTTTTGTAATTTGTATAACTAATCCACTGGATGTAATAGTGATGGCTTTACAGAAATATTCTGGGCTGCCAAAAAACAAAGTAGTTGGTATGGCAGGTATACTTGACTCTTCAAGATTTATTTATTTTCTTTCTCAAGAATTAAAAATTCCAGTAACAAAGATAAAATCATTTGTTTTAGGAGGTCATGGCGATTCAATGGTTGCAATGATAGGATCTACCGAAATTCAAGGGCAGAATATTATGGATTTAGTAAAAGCTGGACATCTAAAACAAGAGAAACTAGACGAAATTGTAGATAGAACAAAAAAAGGAGGTGCAGAAATTGTAAAATATTTAGAAAAAGGTTCGGCCTTTTACGCACCAGCGGCCTCAGGTGTTGAAATGGCAGAGTGTTATATTAAAGATTTAAAAAAACAACTTCCATGTGCAGCGCATCTTAATGGTGAGTATAACGTCAAGAATGTTTACGCGGGTGTCCCCGTGATAATTGGAAAAAATGGAGTAGAAAAAATAATTGAAATTTCTCTTTCACAAAAAGAAAAACAAGAATTTGCAAATTCAATTAAATCTGTCGAAGAGTTATTTAATGCAGCAAAAAAAATAGATCCTAGCCTTGAATAAAGCAAAATTTTTTTTCAAAAATGATTATCTTAATTTATTATTAATAATAATTATTTCTTTATTTTTTGTTTTCTATTCTGGTTTTAGAGGAGTATTCCCAATTGACAGTTTTTTAATTTTTAATAGTGGATATAACGTATCCAATAATATTCACCCTTTTAAAGATTATTGGTCAATAACAGGTCCAGTATTAGACTATCTGCAGGCCATTTTCTTTTTAGTTTTTGGGGTCAATTGGTATTCTTATGTTCTTCACGCAGCAATTCTAAATATTCTTTTGTCAATTACCATATTTTACTTATTTAAAAGTTTAAATTTAAATCAATTCTCTGCAACCATATTTGCTATATCCGTTGGTATATTAGCGTACCCATCAATCGGAACTCCATTTGTTGACCACCATGCAACAATTTTTTGTACACTTTCTGTAAGCTTTGCAATTTTAGGATTAATTAATAACAATTCAAAATTTTGGTTTATTTCATCAATATTAATCGTATTAGCTTTTTTTTCAAAACAGGTTCCTTCGGCTTATATATTAATTTTTATAACTTTAATTTTATTAATACAATATTTTTATATTTATAAAGATAAAAGTATTTTATATTTCTTCTCCGGATTAATTATTGGTCTTTTGCTACTTTTTATTATTTCTCAACTTTTTAAAATACCACTAGAAAATTTTATTATACAATATATCTTATATCCGCTAAGCATTGGCGAAAGTAGATTTGAAAATTTTAATATTGATATTAAAAACATCATTTTTCAATTTAAATATATATATTTAGCTTTATTACCTATACTGACAGTTCTCATTGTTTTAAAAAAAAAAAAATTACAAAAAAAAAATAAGAAAGATTTACTGATTGCCTTTATCGTTATATGCAAAGTTTTTATATTTATTTATTCTCAGCTTCTTACAAAAAATCAAGTTTTAATTTTTTATCTTATACCTTGGTGTTTAGGTTTTTCTTATTATTTTATATCAAAATATTATGATAGATCATTCAATAGTTATCTTGTCTTTTTTTTTCTTATAATTTCTACAGTAAAATATCACATTAGATTTAATGTCGAAAAAAAATTCATGGAACTTTCGACAGCAAATTTCAATATATCAATTGATGCAAAAAACTTAGATAAAAGTCTAAAAGACTTGAAGTGGATAAGTCCTAGATTTATTACCAATCCTTCTTTAGAATTAAGTCTACTTAAACAAACAAAAAATATAATTGTTAAAGATAAAAAAAATAAAATAATTATTACTAATTATCAAATTTTACCAATGATAACTAAAAATCTAAAGTTTGCACCCAACAAATGGTTTGATGATTTAAGTGAACCTGACAAAAAAAATGAATATTTTGAAACTTATCAAAATTTTTTCTATAAAAGTTTAAGAGTACAAAATATAAAAAATATTTATTTAGTAGGTGGAAAGAAAAAAATGATTGCTTTTGAAAACATTTTTGACCAAAAAAAGTGTTTAATTTTGGAAGAGATCAATCAAATTACAACAAAAATTAATATTGAAAATTGTAAGATATAAAAATGTCAAATATTAAAAAACTAGACTTAGTCGTTATTGGAAGTGGACTATCAGCATTAAATTTTATTGATACATATTTAGATAAACATAAAAAAGTTCATGTAATTTCACCGAATAATTTAAAAAATGTTAAACAAATAAAAAAAAGAATTTTACCTGCTCAAATGAAAAGTGATCAAAATGATGTAGACAATTTTTTTTATTATAATAATTTTTTTCTTAAAGATAATTGTAAAGTTTTAGGAACATTGAATAAAGGAGGTTTCTCTAATTATTGGGGTTTACAAATGGATAATATTTTTTATCAAGATCAGAAAAATCTAAAAAAAAAAGTTTATAATGAAATTTCAAAGAATTTTAAATATTTTCTAAAAAAATATGGTTTAATTGGACAATTTAAAGAAAATAATAAAATTGTATACGACAATGAATTTAAAATTCCAAATCTTCTTGAAAACCTTTTGAAAACAAATAATAAAAAAATCTCATGTGATAAACCGATATTGGGTTTTTTAAATAAAAATTTAAAACATGGTGATTTAAACAATTTAAAAGAGGATAAAAGCAAATTGATTTCGAAAAATTTTATTAAAAAAATAAATAACAAAGGCAAAATTATTTTCCATGATTATATTGTTGAAAAAATAAAAAAAGACTCAAGAAAAATTAATATTTTTTGTAACAACAGCCAAAAAAAAACAACTATAATCCAAGCTAAAAAGGTCATTTTTGCCTCTGGTACACTAACTACAACCAAGATAATAGCCGACTATTTAAAAATAAAATCAGAAATAAAAGTAAAACACCATCAAAGATTATTTAGTGTATTTGTTGGAAAAAAATCGATTAATTTTAATTTAAAATTTACTCCGTCTATTCTGCAAATAAAAAACAATTTGAAAAAATTTTGTGCAGATTTAAGACCAGGAAATAAAATGATAACGGAGTCAATCATTGATGCCTATTCTTTTTTCAGACCATTTAAATTTTTTTTAAATTTACTGAAAAATAGAATGATTTTTTCTAATGTGTTGCTTGATTCTTCTTTTAGTAATATTTTTATGAAGAAACAAAAAAAATATTTTGTTTTATATAGCAAAAAAAATAACGCTAAGGAATATTTAATTAAGAAAAATAAACAAATATTTGATTTTTTATTTGAGAAAAAAATAATTTTTCCTTTTTACAAAACTCTTTATCCTGGTCCCGGAGCTGACTACCATTATTTTGGGACAATTCCATTTAATAAAAAAGGAAAGTTATCAGTTAATGATAATTGCCAATTAAGAAACAATAAAAATATTTATATTGTTGATGGATCTGTATTTAATTTCAAATTTAATAAATATCCCCTAGGCTGGGTAATTGCAAACGCAAGAAGAGTTGGAAAAAAATTTTAAGGTGAAAATATTTAGAATATTTATATATTTAAAATTATCTTCTTTTATAAATGCATTTTTTTTAGATAAAAGTAGTATTAAGGGAGATATTTATAAAAAATTCAAACATATTACTAAAAAAAATTTTTCTATAGCTACTAGTCAGCTTAGAGTTGGTTTTTACCTAGTTTTAAACTATTTAAAATTTACAAATCCAAACAAAAAGGAAATTATTGTAAGCTCTTACAATCTTGCTGAAATGGTAAATATCTGTAAAAATTTGAAACTTCGAATTATTTATCCAAAATTGAATGATAATCTCTCTTTTTCACTAAATGACTTAAAAAAGAAAATTAATAACAAAACATTAGCGGTAGTAGCTACAAATATTTTCAATGACCAGAATGATCTGGTCAAGATAAAACGAATGTGTAAAAATAAAAAAATTCCTTTAATAGAAGATAATGCAATATATTTCGGTAATTTTTATAAAAAAAATAAAATAAAAGTCTATGCAGGAAGTTTCGGAGATTACGCACTTCATAGTTTTAACATTATGAAAAATATAAGCGCAATGTATGGAGGGTTAGTTTCAACCAATGATAAAAAATTTATACAATATGCAAATCAAGAAATTAATAGTTTTAAAAACTTTCCTTATTTAAAATATTTAAATCAATGTATTATTTATTTTATTTTAAAACTTTTATCCAATAATTTCATATATAAACTTTTTTTCTTTCCGCTTTCTAAACTTGCACATAAAAAAGATTTAACTTTTTACCTAAAAATATTATATCCAAGCTTAAAATTTAAAAAAACTTCTATACCAAAAAATTATTTTACGCATATTAATAGCTTATCATTAAATTTAATCTGGCTACAATTGAATGATATGAAATATTTTGATTACCTTCAAAAAATTAGATCTAAGAATAATTTACTTTATTATAAAGAACTTAGCAGAAAACAAATTAAAGAACTAAAATTAATTAAGATAAATTCCCCAAGCTTTCAAAATTTTAATGATTTTCCCATAATAGTAAAAAGAAAAAAAGAATTATTAAAATATCTTTTTAATAATGGTATTGAGACAAAATTTATTCAATACGTTGACTGCCAAAAGATATTTAATGAAAAATATAAAAACTCTAGCCAAACGTATGAGGATAAAGTTTTATGTTTACCAAATCACCTGAAAATTAATGAGAAATATATCAAGTTTGTTACTTCCTTAATTCAAAAATTTTATGAAAAAAAAATTTAAATTTTTTTTATTAATATTGCCATTCGATTAGGAAAACGTATTAAACTACCAATTTTTTTAAAACCTAGTTTTGATATATAAAAATTCTCAGATCTTTTATTTTCTGCTTCGCAGGTAATATAATTTGAATCTTTTTTTTGTTTATTAATAATATGATTCAAAAATTTTTTACCTATACCTTTTGACTGATAATTATTATGAATAGCCAGCATATTCAAATTTACTGAATTATTTATTAATTTTCTTGTATTGCTATTTAAAAATAAAAGATCAAAATTTAGATATGACATTGATGAATTGATTAAAGCTTTTATTTTTAAGTTAAAAATTAAATCAAATAAAAAATATAATATAATTTTATTAAAAGCTTCCTTTAAATATTTCTTCTTTTTTGCAATTATAGAGTATCCAATTATTTGATTTTTTCGTTTAATAATAAACAAATCAAGTTTGTCTGATAAAACTATTTTTTCTAAAAATAAAGTTAAATTTTTTGAAGACAAAAACGAAATAATTGAATTACTATTTTCAGCCATTATTATTTTTTTTATTTGTTTAATTTCTAATTTTTTAATTTTATGATTTATTTTAGTTATTATCATTATCTAACTTATTAATACTTATCTATAGAGCCTATAAGATTTAATGAGTTATAGTATCCCTTTTGATCATTTGAAAAATAAGTAAAAATTATTGCTAAATACAATATTGAAACTAAAATTATTAAATAAATGCTAATATTCAGATCAACAAAAAAGAAAAGTATAATTATATATAGAAAAAAAAATAAACTTAAACGTTTAAGAAATACACCATTAATTCTTAACGCATGATTTATTAATCCTCTTAAAGAAAGATTTGAGTTTCCAATTAGTCTTGTTTTTCTTGGGGCTTTAAGTCTTAGAATTTTACAATTATGAGACAAACAAGCTGAGAAAGCTAACCAAGACTTATCGTTTTTAAGTATTTCTTTAATGTTTTCTGAACAAAAAGATGAGTAATTACCAAAAGATATCCATTTAAGAGTAAAAAGAAGAGTAATAAGTTTATGACAAAAGTACAAAAATTTAAAAATTAATTTTTCCTCCCTTTTTGTCCTACAAGAAACAATTACTTTATTAAAATTATTTTTGGCCATCTCTACCATTGATGGAATTTGGTTCACATCATCTTCACCATCCGAATCTAGGACAGTAACTATATATTTGTCCTTATATTTTGATGATATATGTCCAAGACCTATAGAAATAGCTTTTTGGCTTCCTACGTTTTTATTCAAATTTAGAACTGAAATTTCCTTGATGTTTAAATAACTATCGAAAGTTTTATTTTTTTCATTTGAGAAATCATTAACAACTAAAATATAAGCCTTTTGCTGCATTTCTCCAAGTTTTGAGTCGATTAGTTCGAGCACCATTTTTAATGACTCCCAGTCATTATACATCGGCAGTAAAAAAATTAATTTATTCAATTTTATTTTATTTCTAGCTCAGATTTTATTTTATTAAAAAAATTTCTCAATAATACAGCGTCTTCATTCTCAAGATATTTATCTTTAGCTACTGCATTTTTTAATTCTTCTCTAACTTTATTCTTTATAAACTCGATATTCTCACTTGATGTGATATTATTAATTTTAGATTCTAAATTTCTAACTTTAGCGCCAATTGTAAGTTGGTAAAATACAAAAATGAAAATAAATGAAATTAAAGATTTATAAAAAAATATTTTCATTTTTATTTTCTTTTATAAACTTCATATATAACAATATCATCTAATAGAAGTTTATAAACTTGTTTAAATTTATTTGGAATATCATATTTTTTATCTTTAGTTTTATCAACTTCAGAAATATTATTTGTGTATATATAATCTGCATCACTGTAATTCTGCCCAACAATATTAACAAGTTCTTTGTTTTTTTCCATTAGAGCATCTACGTTCCTGTAAAGTGGTGACCAAGAAGCGACGGCTATATTGATTTTCTCACTATTTCTTTTATCTGCATTGTTTAGAATCCATATTAAAGCATCCTTTCCTGATACTCCGCTATGATCTATTTCAAATCTGTTTTTGTATTTAGAAGATAAAAATGAATTAAAATAAAGTCCTTGGAAGGGATGAAAATAATAGATCTTAAATAGGTTTACTAACAAAAAAAAGATTACACACACTTTCAAACTTAAAACTACCTTCCTATTTCTAAATTTAATAAATAGATAATCTAAAGCGAAAGTTGCTATATAAATTATGAAAATATTCAAAAAGAAAGCATATCTCCAAGAATTTACTAATGTGATATTAAACGAAATGAATATTATTAATATTGCGTAAAAATTAATAAACATAAATAAGTCTTGCAGTTCATTTTTACTTCTCCACAAATCAAACTTATTCAATGCTAATTTTTCAAAAGTTATTAATCTTTTAAAAAATCTTATAAAAATAAAATAAGATCCTAGTAGAAATAATAAAGAGTTTATTACCGGAGAAGAAACGAGTATCCAAGTTGGAAGATAATTAAATGGCATGTAGTTTACATTTACATATTCTCCATTAAATAAAATCTTAAGATCTGGAGTAATTGACGATAAGTTTGTGAAAATAAGTAAAAAATTTTTAACTGGATTTTCCCATAAATAAGGCCAAAAAATAAATAAAAAAAATATAGTTAAAAAAATATAAAACACATATTTGGGGATTAAATAAATTTCTTTTTTATTTGATATCAGAGAAAAAAAATAAAAAATCAAAAAAGATAAAGGTAAAAAAATTCCAATTATTCTGGTTTGAATACATGCCCCAGTAAAAAATGAGAATAAAATTAAACTTTTAATTTTTTTATTCTCAAGAAATTCAAAGCAGTAAAATATAGCTATACTCAGAAAGCTTAGAAAAATAATATCTTTTGAATTATAAAAACTTTCTCCATAAATTCTAGGAGATAATAAAAAAAGTAAAATACCTAATAAACTTGCAGAGCCATTAAATCTCTTATTTAAGATTTTATAAAAAAAAACTGATCCTATAAAATAATAAAAAAAATTTAATAAATGTCTTACATTATAAATATCACTAGAATTTTTAAGATTTAGTATAGTTTCTATAAAAGCTGCAGGTAAATCAAAAAGAATTCCATAAAAATTAAACTTTTGAACATCTGCTAAAGTAAAATCCTGTATCGTGGATAGTTTCAAGTTAACAAGTGTTTTTAAATCCTCTAAATTTGTAAAACTGATTAAATAATTAAGCCAGTAAAATCCATTTGATCTTTGAAATTTCTCATCTACAGATATTCCATAATCCTGATAGGTGAAAATTCCAGCAATAAATATAGCTGAGAAAATTATTGCAACAATAAATTCATTAAAATTTCTTTTTAAAAGATTCATAATATAAATTGTAGTTTAATTTGATTAATCTACATATTAGTAAAGATTAAGACAATTTTAAGAAATTGGTTTTTTGCTAATTAATTAGTGAATTAAATAACTTTTTTATGTATATAAGTGATTTAAATGAATATCCACGAACATCAAGCAAAAGAAATACTTAAAGAATTCGGCGCTCCCGTCTCAAAAGGAGTTGTCATTTTTTCAGTAGATGAAATTGAAAAAAAAATTGTTCAATTAGATAATGATAAATTTGTTTTAAAAGCCCAAATACATGCTGGTGGAAGAGGAAAGGCAGGCGGTGTAAAACTAATTAAAGAAAAAAAAGAATTGCTATTAGAGGCAAAAAAAATGATGGGAAAAGTTCTAGTGACCCATCAAACTGGTCCCGAAGGAAAAAAAGTAAAAAGATTATACATTGAAGAAGCTTCGGAAATTTCTAAAGAGTTTTATTTATCATGTTTAATTGACAGGGAAACATCAAAAATTGCTTTCATAAGCAGCACCGAGGGTGGCATGGATATAGAAAAAGTTGCAAAAGAAAATCCGGAAAAAATTCTTACAAAAAAAATTGAATATGAAAAAGATGGTCCCTCGGATAAGGAAATAGAAGAAATAATTTCGATATTTAGATTAGATAAAGATCAGCATCAAGAGGGAGCTAACTTAATAAAAATACTTTATAAAATTTTGACTCAGAAGGATGCCAGCTTAATAGAAATCAATCCTTTGATTATTACGAAAGATAAAAAGTTAATCTGCTTAGATGCAAAAATGAATTTTGATGATAATGCAATTTTTAGAAGACCAGAGATTTTAAAATTAAGAGATCTAAACGAGGAAGAACCTGCAGAAATAGAGGCTAGCAAACATGACTTAGCTTACATAAAGCTTGACGGATCTATTGGTTGTATGGTCAACGGTGCTGGCTTAGCTATGGCTACTATGGATATAATTAAATTGTATGGCCAAGAGCCAGCTAACTTTTTAGATGTTGGAGGTGGTGCTTCGAAAGAAAAAGTAACTGCAGCATTTAAACTAATATTAGCAGACAAAAATGTAAAAGGGATTCTAATTAATATTTTTGGTGGAATAATGAGATGTGATGTTCTTGCCCAAGGAGTTGTAGAGGCTGCTAAAAAAGTAAATTTATCTGTTCCATTAGTTGTAAGACTAGCGGGTACAAATTTTAAAGAAGGAAAAGAAATATTAGATAAATCTAAATTAAAGATTTTATCTGCTTCAGATCTAAATGATGCAGCAAACAAAATTGTTAAGTCGATTAAATAATGTCAATTTTAGTAAATAAAAAAACAAAAGTAATATGCCAAGGGTTTACAGGAACTCATGGAACTTTTCACTCAGAACAGGCTATAAAATACGGTACAAAACTTGTTGGCGGAGTTACTCCAAAAAAAGGAGGTCAAAAACACCTAGATCTCCCAGTTTTCAACTCTGTACAAGAAGCTAAAGACAAAACTTCAGCTAACGCATCAATGATTTATGTACCAGCTAAATTTGCTGGAGCAGCAATTTTAGAAGCTATAGAGGCTAATATTGAATTAATAGTTTGTATTACTGAAGGAATACCAGTTTTAGATATGTTAAAAGTAAAAAAAATTTTAAAGAAGAGTACATCCCGATTAATTGGTCCAAACTGTCCTGGCATAATTACTCCAGACGAATGTAAAATTGGAATTATGCCTGGTAATATTCATAAAAAAGGATCAGTCGGGATTATTTCTAGATCCGGGACACTTACCTACGAGGCAGTTGCACAAACTACATCAAATGGAATGGGCCAATCGACATGCATAGGAATAGGCGGTGATCCAATTAATGGAACAAATTTTATAGATTGTTTAGAACTATTTCTAAAAGATGATGACACAAAATCAATTGTGATGATAGGTGAAATAGGAGGAACTGCTGAGGAAGAAGCGGCTGAGTTTTTAAAAAGAGAAAAAATAAAAAAACCTATGGTCGGATTTATTGCTGGACTAACAGCACCGCCTGGAAGACGAATGGGCCATGCAGGAGCAATTATTTCAGGCGGCAAAGGAGGCGCCGGAGAAAAAATTGAAATAATGAAATCTGCTGGAATAACTATATCAAAATCACCAGCAGATATAGGTAAAACGCTGTTTGAAAAACTAAATAGTTGATTTTTAAAAATTTATGTTAAAATAAGTTATTAATGTCTTCTTCGGATAATAATATAACATTTAAAAAAACGTCTTTCCTATCAGGAATTAACTCAGAATTTATCAATCAATTATACTCAGATTTCATGTCAGATCCAAATTCTTTACCGGAGGGATGGAAAAAATTTTTTAACGGTTTGAGTGAGGATGAAAAGTTGGTTCTAAATGATTTAAATGGTCCAAGCTGGTCACCAGAAAAGAAAACGATAAAAAAAAAATTATCATCGACTAATATCAAAATAGATAATCAAGAAATTACTCAAATAGATATAGGCTCCTCAAAACAAGCATCCAAAGACTCAGTTCGAGCAATTATGTTGGTTAGAGCTTATAGAATAAGAGGACACCTTATTGCAAACTTAGATCCTTTATCTCTACAAAAAAAAGAAGAGCACTCCGAATTAAAACCCGAGTCATATGGGTTTACTAAAAAAGATTATAATAGAAAGATATTTTTAGATGGTGTTCTTGGTCTTCAATATGCAAATTTGGATCAGATCTTAAAAATTTTAAAAAAAACTTATTGCTCTACTATCGGTTATGAATTCATGCATATGGGTGATCCAGATGAAAAAGCATGGATTAGAAATAGAATTGAGGGTCCTGAAAAAAAAATATCTTTTACAGAAAATGGAAAAAAAGCAATTTTGAATAAGATTATACAAGCAGAGGGATTTGAAAAATATTTACACGTTAAATTTGTTGGAACAAAAAGATTCGGTCTTGATGGAGGTGAGTCTTTGATACCAGCCTTAGAACAAATTATTAAACGAGGGGGTAGTTTAGGCGCAAAAGAAATAAAAATTGGAATGCCCCATAGAGGAAGACTTAATGTTCTTGCAAATGTAATGGGAAAACCATTTAGAGCAATTTTCAGTGAATTTTTTGGAAAATCTGTGAGCGCAAGCAAAGATTTTGAAGGAGATGTAAAATATCACTTAGGAGCTTCTTCTAATAGAGAATTTGATGGCAATTCCGTTCACATAAGTTTGACCGATAATCCTTCTCATTTAGAAGCTGTTAATCCGGTTGTGTTAGGTCAAGTAAGGGCAAAACAATTTTTTCACAAAGATAAAAAAAGAAAAAAAGTTATTCCAGTTTTAATGCATGGCGATGCTGCCTTTGCAGGCCAAGGTATAGTTGCAGAGTGTT
>MDTD01006331.1_pt1 | contig 19177 bp, 17 predicted proteins | sample 811221 | NCBI WGS metagenome assembly MDTD01 (sample SAMN05326646, study PRJNA326480) | marine metagenome | isolation source: seawater | place: Pacific Ocean: South West | collected 2011 | reverse complement strand
TCATAAATTTGAAAAATATTTATTTAATGAGGAACTAGATTTTAACGATTTTCACTGTCTTATTTCAGATTGGTCAGGAATTTTTTTAGAATATGCATTACTTACAAAAAAAAAATCTATTCTTATTAATACAAATCAAAAAGTAAATAATGAGAAAAAAAGTATGATTTTTCAAAAATCAATAGAGGAGGATGCAAGAAAATACTTATCTGAATGCATAAATATTAATGAAATAGACAAAATACCTAGCCTTATTAAAAATAATTTTTTTGATAATGAGAATTATGAGGTTAAAAATTATATAAAAAAAATTTTTTATACCTGATGTATATTATTCTTTTAGTTCTTTTGTTTTCCGTAACGCCTAATACAGCTTACGCGTATTTAGATCCAATATCGGTTTCTTATATTTTTACTTTAATTATAACTTTAATAGCTTTTATTTTAAGCAAAATAAAAAAATTTTATTTGTATTTTAATTATGATAATAAATTTCACTTAATAAACTTTTTATTTATCATTACTCCTTTAATTCAATTTATTTCTTTAAATATTTCAGGTGTTGTACTAATTTTTTATAAATTCTTGATAATATTAAACATTATATTTATTTTAGTATATTTTTTATTGTATAAAATTTTAAAAAAATATTTTCTTAAGGAATACAAAAATATTTTGTTTTTATTTGTAGTTCTATTTTTTTTTCAGTTTCAATTTTACGATCTTTATTTACTATCCACAAAGGCAGATTTACGTTTATCAATAATTGCTATTATTTTTGTGGTTCCCTTTTTAATTATATTTTTTTTAAAAAAAAATTTTGTAAAAAATTTATTTGGTAATTTTATTTTTGCCTTTTTTTTATTTTTTATTTTTAAATTTTTACAAGGTTCATATTTAAATTATGTAGAGATCAAAGATCTTAAGGCTAAATTTAAATTAGAAAAAAATATTAATCTTAAAAATAAAAATGAATTAAGTAATAATATTTATTTTATAATCTCAGATGCAGTTGTTGATTTAGACCTTTTTGAAAATAAATATTCTAAATTTTTAAATAAAAAAATTATTACAAATAATTTTAAATCAAATTTTGATAAAGAGGGACTTCAAATCATAGTCAATTCTGAAATTCAATTTAAAGATAAATCAACACGACAGTCTTTAGGGTCAATTATAAACATTAATGATAATTTACCTAGGAATGGATCTAAATATAAATATCAATATCCAATTGCCATGAAATTTTTTAATTATTCAACTTTACGAAAAAAATTAAATGAAAAAAATTTAAATTTTTTTTGGATAGGTAATATTTGGAATAATTGTAATTTATATAATACTAGCCTATGCTTTGATAACCAGACTTATAATAAAAATTTTTATCATTTTAGAACTTTAGATTATTATTTAGAGGCTTCATATTTTGGAAATATTATTTTTAAAATATTTAAAGAAAAATTTCATTATAATGAGATACATAAAAATAATTCTACATTAACTAATTTTATTAATAACAGTTATTCGAAAAATCTGGATTTAATTAATAAAAAAAATAATTTCTTTTTAATTCATGATTATGGGGCACACCCACCTTTCATATATGATCAAGAATGTAATTATAATTTTTATCAATATGACTCTAAAGAGGGGTATGCAAATAGCTATGTTTGTAATCTGAAAGAATTATTGTCTTTCATAAAGTTTATTAATCATAAAGATCCAGACTCTTTTATTATCGTTACAGGTGATCATGGATATTTTCAAAATAGAAACAATATTTTAAGAATGATAAAAATGAATAACTGCGATTATGATAAGACTAAAATATCCCAAGATTTTTCATATCTTGTTAGTAGAGTAATTTCTTGTAGTAGTTCTTTATGAAAAAAATATTTTTATTTTGTGACACTATAATAGTTGATCTAGTACTTAATATTTCAAAAGATCTCGTAAATAATGGTTGTGAAATTTATCTTCAGTGTGAGAAGATTAAAACTAAGTATATAATTTCTAAATTCTTAGTTCAAAATAATCTAGAAAACAAAATTACAGTAATGTGTTTAGATGAGTATATTTTACAAAATTTTTCTAAAAAGTTTGAAATAAAAGATTTTCTAAATTTTGAAAAAAAGTATAATTGTAAATTATCTGAAATAAATATTTCAACTTCTGAATTTAATATTTATCATAATTATTTTAAATACTATGATTCCAAAATTAATTTAGATTATCATTTGTCTGCAAGAATACTTTTAATTGAAAATTTTTTTGAACATTATCTTAAAAATATAAAAATTGATTTTGCTTTTGTTGAATGCAGGAATCATTTTAATACAATTTCTGGGGTTTTATATTTTAAAAAAAATAACATCCCATGTTATGTCTTAACATCATCAATATTTAAAGATTATTTTTCAGTCAATAATGTAGATACAATTAAAAATCCTTTTTTAGAAAAATATTATTTTTCAGATAACTTAGTTATTCAAAATTATCAAAATTTAATTATAGATCTAGAAAAAGTTGCAAAAAAAAGATCAACTAATGATAGAGAAAAAAATTATTTAAATAATAGAAAAAAAACACTTGATCAAAACTATTTTGAAATTTTTTTTAATTTATTAAATTATTATTTTGATTTTAATAAAAAAACTTTACTTGAAAATTTTTATTTAGCAAAAATTCACCCTATCGATTTGATAAAGTCTCGAATCATGAAAAGAAAAAAAAAAATTTTTTACAAAAAATTAATATCAAAAAGTCATAATAGAACTTATGACAATAATAAAAAAATCTGTGTATTTTTCTTAGGTTTATCTCCTGAGGCTTCAACTTATTCCCAGTGCAATATTTTTTTTGATCAAAGAAAAGTTGCAAGGTATGTATCAATGAATCTGCCCAGTGACTATATCTTGATTGTAAAAGAGCATCCTTCTCAATATGTATCTTCAGATGGAAGAGGTGAAGATTATTACAAAGAAATATTGTCTCATAAAAATATTTACTTCGCTAATCCACAAGATAAAGCAATTGATTTAATTAATAAAGCAGAGTTTATTATTACTTCAACTGGCTCTGTTGGAATAGAGGCGATCCTTATGGAAAAGCCTTTAATAATGCTTGGGAATAACCATTATGAAATTTTTGAAGATATTTTAAAAGCTAAAGACTATAATTCATTAAAAGATAAAATTAATTTGCTGGTTAATAAAAATGTTAAGATAGAAAAAGAAAAGATTTTAAAGTTTTTACATTGCTATAAAAAATCTTTTTATCCAGGAAATATTGAAATTTTTTTTAAAAAAAAGTTCTTAAAAAAAGAAGAATATAATTTGGAATTAAATAAAATTTCAGTTTCTTTCTCAAATATTTTAAATGAATTATATAAATTAGAAATTAAATGAAAAAAAATAAAAATGGTTTACCGTTAGATATTAAGTATTGCATAAAATGTAACTTGTCTAATCAACAACCAACAACAGTTAATGAATATTTTCATATAAATGAGACTATTCAAAATACAGTTGAGTTTGATGAAAATGGAGTATGTGCAGCTTGTAATTTTAACAAAAAAAAATGGGATCAAACTATTAATTGGGACGAAAGAGAAAAAGAATTGGTTGAATTGTGCAATAAATACAGAAAAAATGATGGGTCATATGATTGTGTTGTGGGAGGCAGTGGAGGAAAGGACAGTGTTTTTGCATCTTGGATGCTTAAATACAAATATAACATGAATCCAATCACAGTCACATGGTCACCGCACATGTATACCGACATTGGATGGGAAAATATGCAAAATTGGATACATGATGGTGGTTTTGACAATTTTTTATTTACACCCAATGGAAGAGTTCACAGAATATTAACCAAAAACGCTACTCAAAATTTATTACATCCCTTTCAACCATTCATAATTGGTCAAAAAACTTTTGTTGTCAAAATGGCTATTAGATTAAATATTCCTTTAGTTTTTTATGGAGAAATGCCAGGTGAATATGGAAAAAAGATGTCACACAAATTAAATAGATTTGGAACTAAAGAGGGAAACTTATCTCAAAAAGGATTTGAAATTGATCCTTTAATGGGAAAAAATTATAAAGATGTATATTTGGGCGGAAAGAAAGTTTCTGAATACATTGATGAGGGTTTGTCATTAAATGATTTAGAGTGTTACAAGCCAGCAGATTTAAATTTAATAAATGAAAAAAATATAAAATTTTATTTTTTAGGATATTATTTAAGGTGGGTTCCACAAGAAAACTACTATTTTGCTGTTGATAAAATAAATTTTAAATCAAATGAGGAAAGAACCGAGGGTACATATCAAAAATATGCTAGTATTGATGATAAGATAGATGGTTTCTTTTATTATACAAAATATATTAAGTTTGGCGTAGGTAGAGCTATGAAAGATAGTGGTCAAGAAATTAGGAATGGTCATATCACAAAGGAGGAAGGATTATCTTTAATTGAAAAGTTTGACGGCGAATACCCAACAAAATACGAGCAGGAATTCTATAGATATGTAGATATAACTAAAAATGATTTTTTAGATTTATGTGACAAATTTAGGCCCAATCATATTTGGAAAAAAGAAGGTAATAAATGGGATTATAAAATAAGTCCTAAAGAGTATTTTAAAAAAAAATCTTAGTGTGTTTAAAAGAATAATAGCAAGATTAGACTGTAAAAATAATTTTTTGGTAAAAGGTATTTCTCTTGAAGGCCTTAGAGTAATTGGTAACCCAAAAACTTTTGCTAATGAATATTTTATGCAAGGAGCTGATGAGATACATTATCAAGATGTTGTAGCTTCTTTATATAATAGAAATTCACTAGATGAAATTATTGAGACGACTACAAAAAATATTTTTGTTATAATTTCAGTAGGTGGTGGTATAAGATCTAAAACAGATATAGATAAAGTCTTAAGGTTAGGAGCGGATAAAGTTGCAATTAATTCAGCTGCTTTAAAAGATAAAGACTTTTTAAGAGAAGCAGTTGATAAATACGGAAGCTCTACCATTTCAGTCAATATTGAAACAAATAAAATTAATGGAAAATATGAAGTTTTAACTGAGTCAGGTCGTGAAAAAAGTGGTGTTGAGCTTTTTAATTGGATTGAGGAGATTCAAAAAATTGGAGTAGGAGAAGTTATTGTAACTTCTATATTTAATGAGGGAAAAAGAAGGGGACTTAATGTTAATCTTTATAAAAAACTAAAAAAAGAAGTCTCAATTCCCTTACTCGCACATGGTGGTGCAGGATCTTATGAAGATATTTTGGAATTATTTCAAGAAAGTGATGTTGATGGAGTTTTGTTGGCCTCAATGTTGCATTATGATTTAATAAAAAAAATTGGTAAAGATCAAAATTTAGAGGAGGACGGAGCTAAAGTATTTTTAAAAAATTTTTCAAGCGATAAAAGTCATTCTTTAAGTATAAATGGATTAAAAAAATTTTTATTAAAAAATAATATTAATGTAAGATATGAAAGTTAAAGTTGCATTATTTGATACGCAAACTTCAAATATTAAAAGTGTTTATTATGCTCTGCTTAAAACTGGGTTTGATGTTACTATCATTAAAAGTTCATTAGATTACGAAAATAAATATAATGGTTTTGTGTTCCCTGGCATTGGAAGTTTTCGAAGTGTAATACAAAATTTAAAAACTAAGGATCTAGATAATATTATTAAAGATCAAATAAATTTGATTCCATCTCTTTTTATTTGTGTTGGAATGCAAATATTATTTGAGAGCAGTGAAGAATTTGGTTTCACTGAAGGTCTTGGTATTATAAATGGCTCAGTTAAAAAAATACCGAACGTTCATGATAAAAAAGAGATTAAAGTACCTGCTATTGGTTGGAATACTGTAACTAGTAAAAATAATATTAGTAAAATGTCAATAATTGATAAAAACTTATTAACACCATTTTACTTTACTCATTCATTTTATTGCGAACCAGCTGACAAAAATATTATTAGTTCATCTACCAGACTTAAGAATTTTGAATATTGCTCTAGTATTTCCTTAAATAAGATGAACGCCTTACAATTTCATCCAGAAAAAAGTGGCGAATACGGTTTAAAGTTGTATAAAAATTTTTTTGATGTTTGTAAAAATTAAATGATTGATTTAAAAAGAAAAATAATCTCAAAACAAGCAGTCGTATGTGTTGTAGGGTTAGGTTATGTGGGTTACCCTTTGTTAAAGTTAATAAGCAAAAAAGGGTATAAGATTATTGGGTTAGATAATGATAAAAGTAAAATAAAAAAACTAAATTCAAAAAAAATTAAAAATGTTTTTTTTTCAAACGATTATTCTAGTATAAATAAATCTGACATAATTATCTTTACTCTTCCAACCCCTATAAACAAAAGAAAAAAACCTGATCTTAAAATTTTAAAGAATTCTGTGAAAATTTCATCAGACTATTTTAAAGATAATCAGTTAATTATTTTTGAGTCCACTTCTTATCCAGGTACAACAGAAGAATGCAAAGGAATAATCAAAAAAAATTCTTCTAAAAATTTATTAGTTTCTTATTCTCCTGAGAGAGTAGATCCTGGTAATAAAAAATTTAATATACAAGATATTACAAAAATTATAGCTGCAGATAGTAGTCTTGAATTAAGCATGGTAAGTAAATTTTATAAAAAAATATTTAAAGAAGTAGTAACATCCTCAAATATTAAAACCGCCGAAATGGCAAAAATTTTTGAGAATATTTTTAGATCAGTAAATATAGGTCTTGTAAATGAAATGAAGCAAATATCAAAAAAACTTAACATAAACTTTATTGAAGTTTTAAACTTAGCAGAAACTAAGCCTTTTGGTTTTATGAAATTTTTACCAGGTCCTGGTGTAGGAGGTCATTGTATACCAGTTGATCCATATTATTTAAATTGGGTTGCAAAAAAAAATAAAGTTAGTTCTCGATTTATCGAGCTAAGTGGCGACATTAATAGCAAAATGCCAAATATTCTGTTTAATGAAATTAACAAAATAATTAAAAGAATTAAAAAAGGAAATAAAGCTAAATTATTATTTATAGGATTATCTTATAAAAAAAATATAAATGATTATCGTAACTCTCCAGCTTTAGAAATTTTTAAAAAATTTAAAAATAATACAAAATATGAATTATATTATAACGATCAATTTATACCAAATATAAAAATCCTAAATAAAAAATTTAATTCAATTAAAATTAATTATCAAAAACTTAATACTTTTGACTCTGTAATTTTATTTTCTGATCATGATTATATTGATTACAAAAAACTTTTAAAATTTTCAAGCCTCATATTGGATTGTAGGAATAAATATTTTAATCAAAAAAATGTAATTAATTTATGAGAGATACCTTATGTATTATACCGGCAAGATCTGGATCAAAAGGAATTAAAGATAAAAATATTTTAAAATTAAACAATAAAGAATTATTTCTTCACAGCATAAATTTTGCAAAAAAATTAAAATTTGTAAAAGATATAGTTTTTAGTTCTGACTCTAAAAAGTATACAAATATTTCAAAAAAATTATTGAATAAAACAAATAAATTGCGCCCTAAAAATATATCAAGAGATGAAACTGATATGATGGATGTAATTAGATATGAAATAAACAATTATAATGGTACTACAAAAGAAATCAAAAAAATTTTAATTTTACAACCAACATGCCCATTTCGAAATTTAAAGGTATTTAATAGAGCAAATAACTTGCTAAAAAAGAATTATGATAGTGTTATTACTCTTAATGAGGTTCGTGATCATCCTGAAAGGATGAAATTAATAAATAAAAAAAATCTTGTAAAAAATTTCTTAAATAACAAGATATCATTCAAAAGAAGACAAGATTTAAAAAAAGTGTTTATAAGATCTGGTTCGATGTATTTCTTTAAGATAAAAAATATATATAAAAGTAATAATATGTTAGGAAAAAAAACTTATGGAATTATAGTTAAAGGTAGAGAAGCAGTAAATATTGACAAGTACGAAGATTATATATTAGCAAAATATTATTCAAAAATTAAATGATTAAGATTAATAATACTAAAATAGATAATTATAAAAAAACTTTTATTATTGCTGAAATAGGACTCTCTCACGAGGGTTCTCTTGGCTTGGCTAAATATTTTGTTGATTTAAGTGTAGTAGGAGGAGCAGATGCGGTTAAATTTCAAATGCACTTACCAGAGGAAGAATCTTCAAAATATGAAAAATTTAGAGTGAAATTTTCAAGTCAAGACAAAACAAGGTATGATTATTGGAAAAGAACTTCATTTAGTTTTAAAGAATGGAAAGAACTTATTAAATATTGCAAAAAGAAAAAAATTATTTTTCTATGTTCGCCTTTTTCAATATTAGCTGCAAAATATTTAAAAAAATTATCTATCCCTGCTTGGAAAATTGCTTCTGGCGAATTTAACAATAAACTTTTAATTAAAAATATTTCTTTAATATCAAATAAACCTATGATTTTAAGCACTGGGTTGTCAGATCATAATGAAATAAAAAGTATTGTAAAATATTTAAAAAAACTAAAAGTTAAGTTTGCTTTGTTACAATGTACTTCAGAGTATCCTACTGATATTTTAAAAGTTGGACACACAATGATAGAAAAATTTAAAAATCAGTTTAAAGTACCAATTGGTTTGTCAGATCACTCAGGAAATTTAAATTCTGTAATTGCTGGAATTGTTATGGGTGCAGCTGTAATAGAGGTTCATGTTGTTCTTGATAAAAAATACTTTGGACCAGATTCAGCTTCGTCAATTACTTTTGATGATCTGAAATTAATATCAAGTTTTAATAATGACTTTAATAAAATAAAAAATTCAAATATAAAAAAGATTAACTCCAAGAAAATATTAAGTATGAAATATTTATTTAACAAATCTTTGATAGCAAGTAGAGATATTAAGATTGGATCTAAAATTTCATTAAAAGATTTAAAAGATGCCAAACCAAATATAGGTATATCTGCTTCAAATTTTGAAAAAATATTAGGAAAAAAAATAAAAAAAAATTTAAAAAAAGGAAATTTTTTTTATCTTAGAGATTTTGATTAAATAGATGATAAAAAAAAAAAAAATATGTTTTGTTATTGTTAATAGGGCAAATTATGGGCGTGTAAGATCTTTAATGATAAATATTAAAAATTCCCGTTTCTTTGAATTACAAACTGTACTGATATCATCAACTCTATTAAAAAAATATGGAAGTTTAAATGAGCTAATTAAAAATGATGGAATAAAGGTTAATTATCAACTTTTTAACCATATTGAGGGTGAAAATTTATATACTATGACGAGATCAACAGGCCTCGCTTTATTAGATCTTTCTTCAGCATTCCAGAAATTAAATCCAGATATGGTTTTTACAATTGGAGATAGGTATGAGACCCTATCGACAGCGATAACCGCATCTTTTTTAAATATTTTTTTGGTACATTTACAAGGCGGTGAGCTTACTGGATCAATTGATGAATATGTAAGGCATTCAGTAACAAAACTATCTAATTTACATTTGGTCTCAACAAAAAAATCTCGTTTAAGAGTTATACAGATGGGAGAGAGTCCAAATAGAGTTTTTAATGTTGGATGTCCATCAATAGACATAATAAAAAAAACCAACTTAAATAAAAAAATAAATCTCAAAAAATATGGACATGGTGTTGGATATAAAATTGATTTTAAAAAACCATATTATGTAATTTTACTTCATCCTGTGACTACAAAATATAGAGAAAATAATAAATTAATTAAGGAAATGATAAAAGTTGTAAAAAATTTAAATCAACAAGCTGTTTGGTTATGGCCAAATAATGACGCTGGATCAAACATGATTACTAAAAAAATTAGATCTTTGAGAGAAAAAAACCAAAAATTAAAAATAAATTTTTTTATAAATTTTGAAGTTGATGATTATTTAAGGCTGATAAGCAAATGTGAATGTTTAATTGGTAATTCTTCTAGTGGTATAAGAGAATCTTCGTTTTTAGGAATTCCAGTGGTTAACATTGGTGATAGACAATATTTAAGAGAAAGAGGAGACAATGTAATTGATACAATTATTGACTCTAAAAAAATACTTCAGGCAGTAAACATTATTACAAAAAAGAAAATCAAAAAAACTAAACTATATGGAGACGGAGAATCAAATAAAAAAATAATTAATATATTAAAAAAAATAGATTTAAGTACTAAGAAAACTTTTCATGATCTTTAAGAAAATAATTATTTATGAAAGTATTTTAAATAAAGATATTGAAAAAACATTAAAAAAAAAATTTATTTTAAAAAAATTTAATCAATTAGCAAAAATTGGTTTAGACAATGAGAGAGTATACGCGTTATTTGTAAAACTAGAAAAAAAAATAGATAAAAAATTTTTAAGTAAGTTTAAAAATTTGTCTTTTATTATTTCTCCCACAACTGGCTTAAATCATATAGATCAAAATTTTTGTAAAAAAAAAAATATTAAAATAATCCATTTAAGGTCTGATAACATCCAAGTTAGAAAAATATCATCAACAGCTGAATATACTTTATCTCTTATATTGATGTCTATAAGATCTCCACATAAATATTTTGACTTAACGAGACAAAAAATATGGAATAGATATTTTTTTTCGTCTAAACAATTTTTTAATTATAATGTTGGTATAATTGGATATGGTAGAATTGGAAAAAAACTTTATAAATATTTAAAAAATTTAAATTTTAAAGTGATATTTTATGATAACAAATATCACACTAAAAATAGGTTAAATAATCTTTTAAAAATATCAGACGTGGTAAGTATAAATATAAATTTTAAAAAAAATAACTTTAATTTTGTTGATAGAAATTTTTTAAAAAAATGTAAAAATAATGTAAAACTTATTAATTCATCAAGAGGTGAGATTATTAATGAGGAACATTTGATAGATTTTTTAAAAAAAAATAAACATGCTGAAGCTTATTTAGATTGTATAAAGGGCGAGCAAGATAAAGTTAACAAATCAATCCTCATTAAAAATATAAGGAAACTTAAAAATGTTTTTATTTCTCCCCACGTTGGAGGTTCTTGTATTGATGCTATAGAAAATACTGAGGAAATAGTAATTAAAGAATTTTTAAAATATGAAAAAAATTAAAAATTGTGAAATTTGCGATAGTAAAAATTTAAAACATTTTAGAGATTTAGGAAGAGTAGGAAAGCCAGGTGAGTATGGAAAGCTAAGTATATGTATATGTTTTGTTTGTGGTCATAGGTTTCTTAACCCAAGAAAATCAGATAATTTTTTTAAAAAATATTATACAAAAAAATATAGAAAAATAGCTTTTGGTTCATTTAAACCAAGCAATTTTTATATAAAAGAGCAATACAAAAGAAGCTGTGGTGTGATGAAATATTTTAAACCAAAACTGAAAAAAGGTAATTTTTTAGATCATGGCTGTGCATCTGGCGCCACCATGTTACCATGGAAAGAAACTGGTTGGAATGTATTTGGTATAGACCCACATTTACCAAGTGTTATAACTGGTAATAATCAATTTAAGTTAGATATTAAACATGCTTTTGGCGAGAAAATGCCTTTTAAAAAAAATTTTTTTGAAACTATTATGTCATTAGGTTCGCTTGAGCATTCTTATGATATCAATAAGTCATTGAAAGAAATATATCGAGTATTAAAAAAAAAGGGTAAATTAATTATTAGATGGAGAGTTGATAAGATAAAGGGTTCTCCATTTGAATATTATAATCATAATCATTTTAGATATTTTACAAAAAAAACTTGGAGAAATATATTAATCAAACATGGATTTAAAATTAAGATGTTTGTTAGTAAAAAATTAGAAAAGTACAATACTTATTCATATATATTAGCTCAGAAAGAAAATACTTCAAAAAAATTAATCTATGATAAAAATTTATATAATGAATTAATAATTAAAAATAAAATACATGATACTAATTATTTAAGTTTTTATAATGAATTTTCAAAAATAAAAAAAATAAATTATGATAAATTAAATAAAATTTTGAAAAAATATAAAAAAACTAACTTAAATAATCATAAAGAAATTTCCTTTAAAAGAAATATACTTGAATTAACAAGTTTTAAAAAAATAAGAAATAAGTTAAATTTAAATAATGCTAGCAGATAAAAAAATAAAAACTACAAGATCTAATTGGAAATTTGATTTAAATGTAGCAAAAAATTTTGATTCACATGTGAAGAAATCAGTGCCCTATTACGATCATGCTCATGAAATTATATTAGGCCTTTCTGACTTTTTTCTAAAAACAAATTCTGTTTGTTATGATTTAGGCTGTTCAAATGGGTCTTTAATTCAAAAAATTGCAAAAAGACATCCAAAAAAAAATTTTGTTTTACAAGGATATGATACCTCAAAACATATGATTAAAATTGCTAAAAAAAATTCAAAGGATAAAAGAACAAAATTTTATTTAAGAGATATTTCAAAATTAAAATTAAGAAAAAATGATTTAACTTTATCTTTATTTACTATGCAATTTATTCCCCCAAAAAAAAGACAAAAAATTTATGATAATATTTATAAATCTTTAAATTGGGGTGGCGCTTTTGTATTATGTGAAAAAATTAGAGGGAATGATGCAAGATTTCAAGACATTTTAAATTTTTTATACTTTGATTTTAAATCAAAAAGCTTTTCTTCAAATGAAATTTTAAATAAAGAGTCCTCATTACGAGGTATTATGGAACCGTTTACAATTAAATCAAATCTAGATTACTTAAAAAGAGCTGGCTTTAAGGATATTATGCCAATATATCAATATTTATGTTTTAAGGGCTTTTTGGCTATCAAATAATATGCCTAAAGATTTTTATGAAATGGAGTTTTCTCTAAAACGAAAACATCTGCTTGAGCTATCTAAAGTTTTATTAAAAAATAAAAAATCTAATACAAATAAATATTGGTCAAAAAGACAAGATTTGATGAGAATAAATATTGAAAAAAAAAGGAATCTTGTAAAAATTTCAAATGAGTCAAACCTAGGTAATTTATTAAAAAAAGAAAATTATGTTTTTGTAAAAACATTCTTTTTCGCAATTTGTAATAAATTTCTCTATAATATTTTAAAAAAAAAAAACGATAATGTTTATCTGAGAATTCAAAATCTTAAATTAAATTTAATTTTTTTAAAGAATAAAAAAAAAAATTAAATCAATAAAAAACCCAAAAATTAAAGATGTTCTTACTAAAATAAATCAGATCTATCCTCTAAAGATTCTAACTTTTTTTGAATTATTTGAAAAAATAGAAAAAGTAAAAAATAAGTTTCAATTAAACAAATGTATTGAGATAGGCTCAGGTCCAGCAATTCATGTCGGTCTTTTAAATTATTTATATGGGTCTAAAGCAGTAATTGTTGATCTCGCAATACAAAAAAATATAGCTTTTATATTTTTAAAAAAATATTTTCCAGACATAAAAAGCGATTTCAATGGATATCAAAAAATAATCAAAAAATATCAATCTATTGAAAAAGCATTTAAATATAATGATATTATATATATTGAGCCAGAGTATATTGATAAACTGCCTTCAAATTATTTCAATTTTTCAATTAATGTTACATCTATGCAAGAAATGAGCAAAAAACAAATTAAAATTTATATGAAAATTTTACAAAATATTCTAATTCCAAATAATTTTTTATTATTAATTAATAGAAAAAAAAAATATTTAGGAAACAATAAATTTTTTAAATTTGATGATATCCTTTGCGTAAATTATACTAAGTTATTAAGTGACACTTATTCATATCCTAAATTTAATTATGACTCTTCCCATATTGTATCTATAATCAAAATAAATAAAGAATTTAAAGATTATTTTTTGACTAGATGATTTATTTTTTTGTAGCAAAAAATTTAACGGAAATTGATCATTTTCTTCCACTTATGCACTCTTTAGACTCGGAAAAAAAAACAGTTATTTTATCTTTGATTAATATAAATATAAAAAATCATGATATAAAAAAAAAATTTTCTGACAAATTAATCCGTAATATAAAAATTATAAATTTTTTTAATAACAATAATTTTTTTATAAATTTTATATTAGAAAATTGTATTTCTATTTCTGAATTACTGAAGAATAAATCATATAACCCTATAAATTATGTTCTAGCTGTATTAAGATATTTTTTGTTTGGAAACCCAAAATTAATTAAACTTTTTTTAACAAAAAACAAATTATTAACTTATTTTTCAAAAATAAATCCCGAGGCGATCTTTATAGATAATAATTTTGAGATTACAGGTTATTATGATTGTATTAATTTTATTAGCAAAAAACTTAAAATTAAACTATTTGAATTACCACATTCATTAACACTTTCAAAAAGGCCTATTGTTAAAAAAAATAAAGATAAAAACAATTTTTTGGTTTTTAATAGCGAGTATGAAATAAATCAATACGTAGATAACGAATTAAATTACAATATTATTAAATCAGGATCTTTCAAGTATGATAAGACCTGGCAAGATTTATTATTTGAGAATTTTCACAAAAAAAAACAAAAAAAATTAATCTTATATATTATGACTGATCATGGAGATAAAAACATAACAGCTGAGTTTGATTTTTTGTATTATATGGTCACTCAAGAATATTATGATTTTATGGTTTGTCCACCTTCAAGAGATTATTATAATTTTTTTAAAAAACATAAAAACTACAAATTGTTTGAGTCAAAAATTAATTTTAATGATTCACTAATCAAAGTTTCACAACAGGCAGATTATTTTTTTACAACTATTTCAGGAGGTGTTGTTGATGGTATTGTAAGATTAAAGCCCATTTTTTTTCTTAAATTTCTTCAAAATTCTAAGCACAAAAGATCTTTGATATTTGACGAATTTGATTGTTTTTTTAAATTTGAAAACTTTATTGCTTTAAAGGCAAGTATTGATAAAAATAAGTTATCAGAAAAACTAAATATTTCACAAAAAAAAAAATATATTAAATTTTTAAAAAAATATATTTATTTTGATAACCCGAGAAATGAAATAATAAATAAGTTTAAAAATTATGTTACTAAAAAGTAAAAAACTGGTAAGCATTATTATTCGTACAAAAAATGAAGATACATGGTTGGAAGATTGTATTTTGTCAATATTTCAACAATCATACAAAAATTATGAGATAATAATTGTAGATAATAATAGTAATGACAAAACATTAGAAATTTGTAAAAAATATAATTTAAAAGTTATAAAAATTAAAAAATTCAAACCTGGTAAAGCGATTAATGATGGTATTAAAAAAGCTTCTGGCCAATATATAGTAATTTTATCAGCTCATTGTATACCCGCGACTACAGATTGGTTATTCAACTTTATAAGGAAAATAAAAAGAAAAAATGTTGCAGGAGTTTATGGAAGACAAATACCTTTTAAAAACAGTTCTATAAAAACAAAAAGAGATCTTTATATTACCTTTGGTTTAGACGAAAAATTACAAAAAAAAGACCCATTTTTTCACAACGCAAATAGTTGTATAAAAAAAAATGTATGGAATAAGATAAAATTTAATAACTTTGCTACCAATATAGAAGATAGAATTTGGGCTGCAAAAATATTGCAAAAAGGATTTGAAATAGTTTATACTCCTTCAAGCCCAGTTTACCATTTTCATGGTATTCATCATGATGATAAATTAGTTAGACTAAAAAAAACAGTTAAGATTTTAGATAAGATGACAAAAATAGTTCTGAATAATAAAATTAAAACTAACAATTTAAGGAATAACTATGATTGATAATAAATTTCCAGGTAAAGATATAACATCTGAGGATCTTAAAACAAAATTTCCATTATGTGCAAAAAAAAATTCAAAACATAGAACTATTGTAAACATCGATGGAATTAAAATTGGAGATAAAAAAAATGTTATTATTTTTGCAGGACCAAATATGGTCGAAAGCTATAATCTAATGAGTAGTGTTGCAAAAAAAGTATTAAAAAATAAATTAATTTTTCTTAGAGGTGGTGCTTTTAAACCTTTAACATTTCCTTATAGATCAAAAAAATACTGTGAAACAAGAGAGGAGGGGCTTGAATTTTTAAGCTATGTAAGAAAAAAATATAATTGTAAAGTTATTTCAGAGATAATGGAGACAAAATATTTGGATAAAATAAATGACTCTATTGATATTGTTCAAATAGGTGCAAGAAATATGCAAAATTATCCTTTTCTTGTGGATGTTGCTAAAACAAAAAAACCAATAATGTTAAAGAGACATTATGGTGCAAGTCTGAGAGACTTATTAGGAGCTGCAGAGTATATTCTTCACGCTGGAAATAAAAATTTAATGCTATGTGAAAGAGGAATAACAGCACCACACACTCATTCAGCTACAAGTAGGTATTTATTAGATCTCACAGCTATTGTAGCCCTAAAAGAGGTGACTCACTTACCGATAATATCTGATCCAAGTCATGCATGTTTTAATTCTAACTGGGTACATGATTTATCTCTAGCTTCATTAGCTGTAGGATCGGATGGGATTATGTTAGAAATTCATCCAGATCCTAAAAATGCTAAAGTAGACAATTTACAAACAATAAATTATAGCCAATTTGATAAGCTAATCAAAGATCTTAAAAAAATTTCTAAAGTTATGAAGAAAAATGTTATTTAAAGAATTATATAAATTTAATAATTTAAAATATAATAAAATTCATTTTATATTAGGTAAGAACCCAACAACATCAGCAAGATCACCTTTATTGTGGAATTATTGCTTTAAAAAATTTAAATTAAAAAGTGTTTTTATACCTGTAGATATTAAAAAAAAAGATATAAAAAATTTTATATATTTATTTAAGAAAAAAAAAAATTATAAATCATTTCTTATAACAAATCCATATAAAGAAGAGATTTTAAAATATTGCGATGTTTTAAATTCTAGAGTTAAATTGTCTGGTGCATCTAATTTTGTTATAAAAAAAAATAATACTTTATTTGCATACAATACTGATTGTTTTGGTTTTTATTCTGCAATTAGAAATTATTTAAATAAAAGTTTTTATTTTGTTTATGGTTTTGGTGGTGTGGGAAAGGCAATAATTTCTGAATTGTTATATAGAAATAAAAAAATATATTTATTTAACAGAAGCAAAAAAAAACTTTCTAAATTAAAAAAAAATAAATCAATCAGCATAGTTGAAAGTAATACTTTTAATGATTTTTTAAAAAAATCTGAAGTATTTATTAATGCTAGCTCAGTAGGTAACTTGTCACTTAAAAATCTAAACTTGCTAAAGGATAACCAAGTAAAATATTTTAGAAACAAATTTATTTATGATGTAAATTTTAAACCTGAAAAATCTAAACTTTTATTAAATGCAGATAAACACAATATTAAAAATCAAAATGGAAAATTAATGAATCTTTTTCAAGCTATTGAGGCCTTCAAGTTATCTTATCCGAAATTTTCCAAAAAAAAAATTTTTAATACTTTAAAAAAATTAAATTAATTTAATTTTTTTATCTTTTATTTCAATTTCTTTGTACTTTACTGTTTTTGGTATTTTATGAGAAATTATTATTATAAGCATGTCAGAATAAAATTGTTGAAGGTCCTTACAAATAAGTTCCGTATCTTTTGATGATATATTGGAAAACACTTCGTCCATAATTAGTATCTTAGGATCAAAAAATAGAGATCTAGAAATTAATATTTTCTGCATTTCCCCTCCACTGAGCTTTGAGCCATGTTCACCCAATTTTTCAGTAAAAATATTCTTGTCTTTTGCAAATTCATTTAATCTTGTTAAGTTTATTATTTTATTTAATTTGTTTTGCTCAAGCTCATTCAAATTATTTTTGAATGTGATATTGAAAACAGTAGTATCGTTAAAAATTAAATCATTTTGAGGGCAAAACTTTAATATTTTAAATAAATTATAGTCGCTTATTTTTTGCAAATTTAAATTATCAAATTTTATTTTTCCTTGATATTTTTTAACTTTTAATAAGGATTGACAAAAAGTAGATTTACCTGATCCATTAGCTCCGGTAAGAAAATATAATATTTTTTTATTTAATCTTAAATTTGAATTTTTAATCAAGTAACGGTCTTCAACCTTAAGACTGTAATTTTTGATTTCAATTTTATTAACATCATTTTTTAAATTTTTTGAAAAGTGCTGTTTCTTTTTATTTTTAATAATTGAAAGAGTTTTCAAAATTTCTTTTGCTGCAGTTTCAAATTTTACAATTTGTGCAACATGACTATTGAATTGATTTATAATTGGAAATAGTCGAAATATGGCATAAGCGCCTATCGATATAAAACCTATATTATCAAAAAACAAATTTTTATAGTTGATAACAAAATATAAAAATAAAAGCACTAATGAAAAAATAATTAATTCAAGAAAGTATTTAATTAGTTTAGTGTTAAACAAGTATTCTGATCGAATGTTTTCTACATCTTTGAATGCTCGAAATGCATTATCTTCAACTTTGTATTCTAAAGAGTATTGCCTCACAGAGAATAAGTTAATTATTATATTATATATAATAGAGTTAGCTTTAAGAGCTTGCTTAAGATCTAACTTTCCATAAAGTGAAAATTTTTTTTTAAAAAATTTAAAAACTAATAAATTTATTAAAATAAGGGAAATAATAATCCATACTGTTAATTTAAAATTCATAAAAAGTAGTATTCCAGAAAAAATTAAAAACAAACTACAAGCTCTTATTAAACTATAAAACGCTAGAGCAGATTGAGTTGATATATTAAGTTCATTTGCAATTATTTGATTATATATAGATATATTTTTATTAAATAATTTTTGTAAATTTTGATAAATAATAACATTTAACGCATTTTTTTTTGTCCTTGAAAAAAATAAAAAACAAATTTTGATTATTCTTTTTTCTAAAAAAATTAAAATTATAAAGATAAGAATTAATAATATTACAGAGATATTTAATTGAAAGTTTAGATAATTTTCTTCCTTAATTTGAAAAAAATCAAATATAAATAAATATAAAGGGTTGTATGATGATTGGTCTATAAATTGATAAATAAATGGTATTATTATGAGTATAATTAGTAGTTCCGCAATTGTATGCAAACATCCATAAAATGAGATTTTTAAAATATTA
>MDTD01093988.1_pt1 | contig 19179 bp, 20 predicted proteins | sample 811221 | NCBI WGS metagenome assembly MDTD01 (sample SAMN05326646, study PRJNA326480) | marine metagenome | isolation source: seawater | place: Pacific Ocean: South West | collected 2011 | reverse complement strand
TCCAATACACTCCAAATGATCCATATGATTATGACGGTGTTAACGAAGTGATCTTAGCAGATATTGATGGTAAAAAAGTATGGTTACACGGTGACAGAAATGGTCACTTATACTCAATCGATAGAACAAACTTCCGTTGTAACTGGGTAGTTGCAATGGGTAGAATCAACTGGACTCCAGGCTTCCGCGACAATTGTCGTCCGATTATGGCTTGGGAAGAAGGTGGAGACCCAATGATGGATGTTGTTTACGATCGTGTAACTCCAGATATCGCACCATCACTTGACGGTGGTAAAGAATGGCACCCAATGTGTTATTCACCACGTACAAACATGGTATACGTTCCACTTTATAACTTCTCTATGGACTTACAAGCGAAGAAAATGGAATGGCGCCGTGGTGAGTGGTATCTAGGTGCTAAAGTTATCACATTTAACTCAGGTAACGGTTCAATTAAAGCCTTTGATGCATCAAATGGTGACACAAAATGGATGCGTCCATCAAGTGCTCCAGCTACAGGTGGTACACTTTGTACTGCAGGTGGCCTAGTATTCTATGGTGATGCTGAAGGTTATTTCCACGCTGTACGCGACGACTCTGGCGAAGAACTTTATCAGTTCAACGTTGGTACTGGTGTACACGGAAACCCAACAACATATACAGTTGACGGACAACAAATGGTGTCTGTAGTTGTAGGTGCTGGTGGTGGTGGAATTTGGCCACTAAGTTATGGTGAATGGCTTAAAAACCATACTAAAGGCGGCGGAGTATTTACTTTCGGTTTAAGATAAGTAATACCCTAAGCTTTTAAAGTACTAAATTAAGGGAAGGTAAAGTAATTTGCCTTCCCTTTTTTTTATATTTTGATTGCAAATTTTAGTAATGAATTTAAAGTTTTATCTAGTCAAAATTAGAAAATGATATATATATAACTAATGTCAAAAATAAATTATTTCGGAGTATTTATTATGAAAAATTTTTCATCTTTATTTTTAGCTAAATTATTTATATTGGCTACTATTCTGGGTATTAGTAACCAATCTTTTGCAGGAGAAGCTTTAGATAATATTAGAAAAACCAACAAAATTATTTTATGTGCTGGCCCGTATGCGTGGCCATATACTTCTACAACAAATTACCCTAGAGGATTCGATGTTGATATTATGATGCAGGTTGCTGCTAAAGAAAATTTAAATTTAGATATTTACTGGGCAGAGCAAAAAATGCGCGGTGGATTAGGAAAAGCTTTAAGGCATTCTATTCAAAAAGGAAGATGCGATGTATACATGGGAATTGCTAACAGTGATAGTTCTAAGGATGAAATAGAAGAAAAAAGATTAGTTTTTACTGATGCTTATTTAGGGGTAGCCTATGTTCCTATAGCAAATCCAGGAGTTGAAGATTTTACGAAAATGGAAGAAATTAAAGGAAAATCTAAGCCTGGTGTAGCAATGTCAACAGCTATTGATGGTTATCTTTTTTATAATGGATACGATAGAGACTTGTATGCAAGAAAGCCTACAGAAATAGACGCTGTTGGTAAACAAGAAATTGATATGGCTTTTGTAATGTCTACCCAGCTTGCTAAAGCTCGTTTAAAATATAAAGATGCTCCTTTTAGAGTCATTAGAAGTTTTGAACCACCTGCAGAACTAAGATGGAATGTTGCCGGTGTAATAAGAGGAGGAGATCAGGAATTATTAGATCTTTTAAATAAGCACTTAAATGAAATGTTAGAAGATGGAACAATTTCAGAAATAGTTGAAAAATACAATGTGCCTTATTTTAAACCTTTTCCTGATGTAGCAAGCACATATACAGCTACTGAAGAACTTACGGCAGAATAATTATAATAACTAAATGTGGAGGGACAATGTTTATTATAAAAAAATTAACTAATGTAAATTTAATTGGAGTATTTATGACTACATTACTTTTAAGTAGTTTATATACATCAATTACTCACGCCAAAGATAAATTTGACGAATACGGAGATATGCTTGAAAATGATATGATTAATCCTTTTGAAGGAGATCCGGATGCTATTGCTGTTGGTTATGAAAGATTCAACCAACGTTGCTCATATTGTCATGGCATGAGAGGGATTGGAGCTAAAGGACCTCCACTTACAAGAGGATATTATAAAGTAAGCGGCGGAACAAATATGAATCTTTATTCTACTATTGCTGCGGGTTTAACTATTAATGGAAAACCTACACAAATGGGTGCTTTTGGGGCAACTATAAGTGACGAAGATATATGGAAAATTATTGCTTACATGCGACAAGAATATAAGGATAGAAAAGCCGCTGGAAGTGAATTTAAATATGGGGTTTATCCGTAAAAACTTTTTCAATAAGCTAATCTTTAGAATATCTAACTAAAGATTAGCTTACTGGCATTCCTATCTCTCTTAATAACTTTTGCAGTATCATTGCAGCATAATCTCTATAATCCTCAGCAACCATCATAAAACCTCCTCTTCCTCCGATAACTCCTCTTTCAAAGTAGCCGTCTAAAAAAGGTTCTTCATTAATAATAACTAACCCATTTATTGTAATGCCTTGCTCTATAGCTAGATCTCTAATATTCATAGGATGAACTCCATTATTAGCTCGTCCATCTCCTGACACATCTATTACTTTACGAGTACTATCTATATTATTATTATTCATCTGATCTATAGAAAAACTTAAAGCTCCCGCTATAGAAGTTTGACCTCCTGGAATTATTCTAGGCACTCTTTTTATTAAACGAGCATATTTTGCTGCATCTGACGAATTTCTTATTATATGCCATCCACCAGCCAGAGCCTGCTCCTCATTGTCCGACCATTGAATCATAGCAACTGCAATTCCATTACCTCCAGTTGCTTCTATAGCGGCGATTACATCTGGATGTCTAAAAGCAGCAGCAACTCCTCTCATTTGGAGCTGGTATTCTTCCTCATCTACACTAGAAGAAACATCTACTGCTAAGACCAATTCTAGATCCACATAAATATTCTGAGCTATTAAATTATTGCTCATAAAAAAACTAAATAAAAAAACTAAATAAACTATTTTATTCTTCATTGGTATTATTTTCCCTAATATCTTTTATTCTTTCTAATTCATTTAGCGCCCACTCAGCAGAACTAGAAACATACTCATTTTTATCTTGTTTTAAAATATTTAATGACTTTATAGCAATTTCTGATGGTTCTCCAATTTCACCTAAGGCTTCAGCTGCTAATGCTCTATAATCAGCATTACTATGTTGCAACATAATCAAAACATTATCAACGGCCGCAATAGCATTAGGTCCTAACTCTGAAAAAGTCCTAAGAATATTTGGAGTTAACGAGTCGTCATCATATTCTAACATATATATTAACTCTGGAACCGATTTTTTTCCTTTTTTTCGTAAAGCTTGAATTGCTGCCCATTGAACATTTGCATCAAAATCCGCTAATGCAGATACCAAGTCTGGAATTACGTCATCAGCTTCTTCCCCTAAATTTGCCAAAACATCTATAGCTACTCTTCGCATCTCCGGAGCACCTTTATTCATAGCATTTATTAACTTATCTTTAGCTGGAAGAGCTTTATTTCCAAAATTAGCTAAGCCTTTAACTGCAGCATATTGAACTTGTAAATCCGGATCCATAGTCAATTTTAATAATGTATTTACTATTGTAATTAGTACCATTTGTTTTGCTTCCGCAAACATTAAGAAATTTCCTTCAATTTGAGAGCCTTTTGGCCATACCATTTCATCAGGTTCTGCTAACCATCCTATTTCTCCAGGCATTGAATCATCACCTCCTATTTTTCTTAAAGCTAAGGCAGCTTCTAAGCGAAGAAGAGGGTTTTCATGTTCTGTATTTTCAATTAATAAAGGTACAGAAATCATTGCCTTTGCACCTAATGCTCCTAAAGACCTAATACAAACTATTCGCATCTTAAATTGATCATCAGCATAATCTAAAGGCTTTACTACCTCATCCATCATTGCAGCAACTGAAATTGGTCCCATTTTACCAAGAGTTGCTAGGGCTGCATTTTGCACATATTCTTCCGGATCGCGCAATAAAACTATTAATTCTGGTACAGCCATTGCTGATTTTTTTCCAAAAGAAATTAAAGCACCTGCTGCTGACCACCTTATCTCCCAATTTTCATCAGATAATGCTTTAATCAAAGCTGGAACAGTTGTATTAGCCTGTCCTCCTATTCTTTCTAAAGCTCTAATAACTTCCATTTTTACTTTATGAGAATCTTCATTTTCTAAAATAGATATTAAATCAGGTATTATTAAATTAGCATTGGATGACAATCTACCTAATTCTTGAACTATTGTTACTCTTGTTTTTTCATCAACCTCACTCAACATAGCAATACGATTTTTAACGTAAGAGTAATCAGCCGCATTAACATTATTTATTAATAAAACTAAAAATATTGATAAAAATATTTTATTAATCATTTAAGAACCTCTATATGTAATAACATAATCTTATTAAGAATAATATAGTTAAATATATACAAAAAAATTCTAAAAATTAATCATATTTTAATAAATATAAAAATTTAATTTTGAATTAATAAAATAAAAAATAATTTAAAATCCCAATTGTATTTTATGCAGTGATAAACTAAAATGATATTTTAAATAAGTAAATTATTAGGAATTAATGAATGCTCGCCAAAAGAGAGATATTTGAAGAACATCATGATATGTTCAGAGAAAGTGTTAAAAAATTTATTCAAAAGCATGTGGTTCCATATCATGATCAATGGGACAAAAAAGGAATAGTTTCAAGAGATTTTTGGTTAGAAGCTGGAGCAGCAGGAATTTTATGTCCTGATGTGCCAAGTAAATATGGTGGAGCAGATGGGGATTTCAGACATAATATAATAGTTGTAGAGGAGTTAATGAAAGTTGGAGCAACAGGTCCTGGTGTCTCTGTTCATTCAGATATAGTTATTCCGTATATTATGAATTATGGAACAGAAGAACAAAAAAAAAGCTGGTTGCCTGGTATGTGCGAAGGAAGATTAATTGGTGCAATAGCAATGACAGAGCCAGGAACGGGAAGCGATCTTCAATCCGTTAAAACAACAGCAGATATTACTGATAATGAAGTTATTTTAAATGGTCAAAAAACATTCATCACCAACGGACAAAATGCAGATCTTATAATAGTTGTGGCGAAAACTGATCCAAAGCAAGGAGCAAAAGGAACCTCTTTAATTATGTGCGAAGGAGATAGAGAGGGGTTTAAAAGAGGAAGAAATTTAGATAAAGTAGGTTTAAAAGCACAGGATACATCTGAACTCTTTTTTGATAATGTACATGTACCAAAATTTAATATAATAGGGGAAAAAGGAAGAGGTTTTTATCAATTAATGGAAGAACTTCCTCAAGAAAGACTTGCTATAGCTGTAAGCGCCGTAGCAGCATGCGAAGCTGCTCTTGAATGGACTATTGACTACGTAAACGAAAGAAATGTTTTTGGAAAGAAAATTGCTGAATTTCAAAATACTAAATTCAAATTAGCAGAACTAAAAACTGAAGTTAATGTTGCACAGATTTATATAGATGATTGTATAAAAAAACATTTAAATAAAAATTTTGATGCCGCAGACGGCGCAATGGCAAAACTTTGGACCACAGAGTTACAATGTAAATTAGTTGATACTTGTGTGCAATTACATGGAGGATACGGCTATATGAGAGAATACCCTATCGCCCGTGCATGGGAAGATGCAAGAGTGCAGAGAATATATGGTGGCACTAATGAAATCATGAAAGAAATAATAAGTCGTACGTTAAATAAATAAAGGAGGTCATTATGAGTGAAGCTATAATATATGATGCAGTACGAACACCTAGAGGAAAAGGAAAAAAAAGTGGATCACTGAATGAAGTCCCTCCTGTTCAGTTAGCCTCTAAAGTTTTACAAGCTATTGAAAAGAGAAATAACTTAAACACTGCAGATATTGATGATGTTGTATTAGGATGTGTTCATCCTACTAATGAACAAGGAGCCGATATTGCACGATCAGCAGTTCTAGAAGCTAAATGGGACCAAACTGTTAGCGGAGTTCAAGTTGACAGATTTTGTGCATCTGGATTAGAGGCTGTTAATATAGCTGCTGGACAAATAATGAGCGGACAAGCAGATATGTCTATTGGAGGTGGAGTAGAATCAATGTCTAGAGTGCCTATGGGAAGTTCTGGAGGTGCTTGGATGGCGGATCCTACTGTTGCATATAATTCATATTTTGTACCACAAGGTATTTCTGCGGACTTATTAGCAACAAAATATGGCTATACAAGAACAGATGTAGATAGTTATGCTGTTGACTCTCAAAAAAGGGCAGATAATGCATGGAAAGAAAAGAGATTTAAAAAATCAATAATCAATGTAGAGGATCAAAACCAACTTACTATTCTTGATAAAGATGAATATATGAGACCTAACACTACTATGCAATCACTGGCCTCACTAGACCCATCATTTGCTCACGTAGGAAAGAATCATGGATTTGATGAAGTTGCAATATTAAAATATCCAGATATAGAAACTATAGATCATGTGCATCACGCTGGAAACTCATCGGGAATTGTAGACGGCGCAGCTGCGGTACTTATAGGAAATAAGGAGATGGGAAATAAATATGAATTAAAACCTAGAGCCAAAATACGTTCTTTTGCTTCCATTGGCTCAGAACCAACCATAATGCTTACAGGACCAGCAGACTCCGCGGAAAAAGCTCTAAAAAGGGCTAATATGGAGGCTACTGATATAGATTTATTTGAGATGAATGAAGCTTTTGCTGCGGTAGTATTAAGATTTATGGATGCCTTAAATGTGGATCATTCTAAAGTAAATGTTAATGGAGGAGCCATAGCATTAGGACACCCACTAGGTGCTACTGGCGCCATTATTTTAGGCACTGTTTTAGATGAATTAGAAAGAAGAGATCTTTCTACTGGATTAATTACCTTATGTGTAGGGGCAGGCATGGGAACAGCCACAATTATTGAAAGAATTTAATTTTTATATGAATGCAAATAATATAAACATTATTATTGATAAAGAAGGTATTTGTAACTTAGTTTTTGACTCAAAAAATCAAGAACACAATTTATTTAATGGAGAAGTTATAAATGAATTATCTGAAATCATAGACTCAGTCATAAATGACACTAATATCATTGGTTTCATAATCTCATCAGCAAAAAAATCTTTCCACCACGGTTATGACTTGAAGTATTTGTATACATTGAATAATGCTGGTGAAATTTTTGACCAAATATATAAATTAAGTAAAACTTTACGTAAATTAGAAATATCTCGAAAACCAGTGGTTTGTGCTATCTCTGGAAGTTCTAACCTAGGCGGTTTAGAATTAATTTTACACTGTCACTACAAAATTGCGGATAACTCTAATAGCACAAATATTTCCATAAATAATGTTAAATATGATTTATGTCCAAATATTGGAGGTTCGCAACGCTTGCCTAGATCTATAGGCGTATCTGATACCTTAGATTTATTACTTAATGATAACACTTTAAGTACAAAAGACGCTTATGATAAAAAAATAATTGATGAAATTACTAATAAAGAACAACTATTTGAAAGATGTAAAATATTCATAAAAAATAATAAGGAGTCTTATCAAATATGGGATAAAAAACAAAATATTTCTCCATTTGAAGAAAAACATTTAGGTTATTTTATTTCTAAAATAGCTATGTTACATGCAGAAAATGCAGATTTATATCCATCAGTAAAAATACTTATGAGTAGTATATTTGAAGGACTTAATACGGATGTAAATACAGGACTCAAAATTGAAGCAAGACATTTTACTTGGCTACTAAATCATAAAGAAACCAGATCAATGCTTAAAACATTAAAATTCACTAAGTCTAGTCAAAAAGTTGATGAAAATATAATAAAGCTATGTAAAAAATCTTTAGAAGAAAATTATTCAGCAGAAGGTGTTAAATTGTTAATAGAAGGTGTCGCTGCTCCATTGATTGAAAATGCAGGAAAAAGATTAGGTTTTATAGACAGCCCTTTAGCCAGTGCGGATAAATTAGAACTGCAGTCTCTTATTCCGCATTTAGATTCCAAAGATGCTGCAGTAGCTGCCCTCATTAGATCTATGCAAAAAGTAAATCGAAAAGGATGTTCAACTAATAAAGGTTTCTATGATTATAAAGATAATAAAAAACTTAAACTATGGCATGGACTTAAAGATCTCATACCTCCATCAAACAAACAGCCTGAAATTTCTTTTGTAGAAAAAAGATTATTGTTTAGCTGTATAAACAATATGCTCTATAATTATACTAATATATTTAAGAATAATGACCAAAATTTATTTGATTATTTATCAATTACAAAAATGAGTCTTCCAACTTGGACTGGGGGTCCATTCTCATGGATTAAAAATTTTAATGTTAAAAAATTTAACATAGTAAACAAAGAATTCGAAAAATCTCAAGGATCACGTTTTATAGTGGATCAAAAACTTTTAGATTCCATTTAGAATTAGCAATCTTCAATAAAATTTAATACTAAAGAATTAATACAATATCTTAAACCGGTAGGTGCTGGACCATCATTAAACACATGTCCTAAATGAGAGTCACATACTCTACATCTAACCTCAATTCTTTGCATTCCATGCGAACTATCTTCATGATTATTAACAGAGTTTTCTGCGTAAGGAGCGTAAAATGCAGGCCAACCTGTTCCACTATCATATTTTGTTTTAGAATCAAATAAAGGACTATTACATACTACGCAATTATACACGCCTTTTCTTTTTTCATTATTATACTTTCCACTAAAAGGCATTTCTGTACCTTTATTTATAGCAATTTCATATTGATCCTCAGTCAATTTATTTCTTTTTGACATTATTACCTCATATACTTGCAAATTATTTTATACATATAATAAGATATATGTTTATAATTACAAAAACAAAATAAATACTTGGAGAAAAATATGCTAACACTAAATTCAGTTGATGAACTAATTAGTTATATTGGAAAAGAAACAGGAAAGAGCCCCTGGGTAAAAATAACCCAAGAAAAAATTAATGAATTTGCCAAATCTACACAAGACTTTCAATGGATACATGTAGATGAAGAAAAAGCAAAAAACGGACCATTTGGGTCAACTATTGCACATGGTTTTCTGACACTTTCTCTTGCTCCTTGGATGAGCTATAATACATATGAAGTAAAAAATTTAGCACACTCACTTAACTATGGAGTAGACAAAGTGAGATTCATATCTCCAGTAAAAGCAGATTCAAATTTACGTGGAACTTTTAAATTATTAGAAGTAAATCCTACTAAAGGAGGTGGTTATAAAATAAAAAATCAGCTAACCATAGAAATTGAAGGACAAGATAAACCGGCATGTATTGCTGAAACATTAGGAGTTATATATCCATCCTAATTTAAGGATATAAATATTCTTTAGCCCACTTTTCATTTTGGGCAGTGAATAATAATCTCTCATGTAATCTATTATCTTTTTCAATCCAAAATTCAATTTTTTCAGGTAAGATAACTTTTCCACACCAAAAATCAGGACGAGGAATATCAATACCAAGAAATTTTTCCTCATATAATTTATATTTTTTTAACAAAGTTGTATATCCACCCTCCATAAAATTAGATTGTTTGCTTGCCCATGCTCCTATTTGACTTTTCCTAGGACGAGTTTTGAAATATTTATCAGATTCCTTAAAAGGCAAATCCATTATTGTACCTTCAATTCTAACCTGACGTTTAAGTGGTTTCCAATAAAAGCAGAGCGCGACTTTATTATTTCTTTGAAATTCCTCTGCCTTTCTACTATTTGTATTTGTAAAAAATATAAACCCTCTTTCATCAAAGCTTTTTAATAAAACCATTCTAGCAGAAGGTACTCCTCTAACGTCTGCTGTTGCAAGACAACAAGCATTATAATTATAAGTATCTTTTTCTTTTGCCTCATCAAACCATAAAGAAAATAGTTTTAAAGGATCAGAAAACTTTATAAATTCTTCACTTTTCATTTTAATCCTTATATATTTGTTTATTATATAGAGCATATTTCATATTTTTATAATATAAACAAATATATTTGTTAGTACATCACAATTCATAAATAGGAAAATACATGCAAGATATAGATTTTGAACAAAAAGCCATTAAAGATACTAATATTATGAAAAATAAAATTGGTATAGTTATGGGTGTAGCAAATGAAAGATCCCTAGCTTGGGGAATAACTAAATATTTATCTGAAAATGGAGCAAAAGTTATACTTACGTACCAAGGTGAGGCGCTTAAAAAAAGAGTAGTCCCTTTAGCAGAAAAAGTAAATTCACCAGCAACATACGAATGTGATGTATCAGACCAAAAATCTTTAGAAAAAACTTTTCAATCAATTAAAAAAGAATATAAAAATATTGATTTTTTAGTCCACGCCATTGCTTATTCTGATAAAGAAGAACTTAAAGGCAAATATATCGATACATCTAGGGAAAACTTTCTTAAAAGTATGGAAATATCATGTTATTCGTTTACTAACCTTGCAAATCATGCCTCTAGAATAATGAATGAAGGCGGAAGTATGTTAACACTATCCTATTATGGAGCGGAAAAAGTTATTCCACATTACAATGTAATGGGTGTTGCAAAAGCAGCTCTAGAAACTAGTGTTCAATATCTTGCTACAGATCTAGGTGACAGAAACATAAGAGTAAATGCAATTTCTGCAGGACCTGTAAAAACATTAGCAGCTTCTGGCATAGGTGACTTTAGATATATTCTTAAATGGAATGAATATAATTCTCCATTAAAAAGAAATATAAACTTAAATGATGTAGGCGGTGCTGCACTATTTCTCCTATCAAATCTTGGATCTGGAACTACGGGAGAAGTTTTACATGTAGATTCAGGGTATCATGTAGTAGGAATGAAATCGCCAAGTGCACCAGATATATCGGTAGTATAATATGGCAAGTAATTCATTTGGTAATATTTTAAAATTTACAACTTATGGCGAAAGCCATGGCCCAGAAATAGGATGCATAATTGATGGTGTGCCACCGGGTATAAAAATTGATAAAGAATATATACAAAATGATTTAAATAGAAGAAGACCAGGAAAATCTAAATTTGTTACTCAAAGAAAAGAAAAAGACATCGTTCATATTAATTCTGGAGTATTTGATGGATTAAGCACTGGTACACCAATTTCTTTATCCATAAAAAACGAGGATCATAAATCTAAAGACTATAGTGAAATTAAAAATATTTATAGACCAGCTCATGCTGACTATACATATCAAGAAAAATATGGCGTAAGAGACTATAGAGGGGGCGGAAGATCTTCAGCTAGAGAAACAGCCATGAGAGTTGCAACCGGTGCAATTGCAAAAAAAATATTAGATAATGTAGTTAAGAAAAAAATTAAAATAGTAGGAGCAGTTACACAAATAGGATCACATAAAATTTCTAATACTAAATGGGATGAAAAATATATCAATAATAACGATTTTTTCTGTCCTGATAGAAACACCACAAACATATGGAAAAATTATCTAACTGATATCAGAAAAAAAGGATTATCATGTGGAGCCATTATTGAGATAAGAGCAAGTAATGTTCCAGTAGGCTTAGGAGACCCTATTTATCAAAAACTTGACGCAAATTTAGCTAGTGCATTAATGAGTATTAATGCAGTAAAAGGTGTCGAAATTGGTGATGGCTTTTCGGTCGTGAATTTAACAGGCGAAACAAATGCTGATGAAATGCGAATAAGAAAATCAGGTAAAGTCAAATTTCTCTCAAATCATGCTGGTGGTATACTTGGAGGTATTTCAAGTGGTCAAGATATAGTTTGTAGATTTGTTGTAAAACCAACTAGTTCAATATTAAAATCAAGAAAAACTATTGATAAAAATCACAACGAAACTGAGATTATTACTAAAGGCAGGCATGATCCATGCGTTGGGATTAGAGCTGTTCCTGTTGGTGAAGCAATGGTGGCAATAGTTCTAGCTGATCATGCATTACACCAATTATCTTTAAGAGGAAAAATTTAATTGTGAAAAAAGAAAGTTCTAAAAAATATATTTGGGATCTAGATATTCAGCCCCAACTTAAATTATTAGATAAGGAAATGAAAAGATATATAGAGGTGTGTAATGAAAAGCTAGGAATGGTTCCAAATGTTATTTTGGCCAATGCAACAGACCCTGAAAGGTTAAAAAATTTTGTAAATTTTTATAACAGATTAATGGTTAAAGAGGGTCATCTATCCAAATTAGAAAGAGAAATGATTGCTGTAGTAGTATCCAGCTATAATAAATGTTTTTATTGTGTAGTAGCTCATGGTGCAGCAGTAAGACAACTAAGTAAAAATCCAATTTTAGGAGATCAGCTTTCAATTAACTATAAGTCAGCTAAATTAAATAAACGTCAAAAATTAATGTTAGATTTTTCAGTTAAACTGACAGAATCTCCACATAAGATTGAAAATTTAGATAGAGAGACACTTAGAAAAAATAGATTCACAGAAGAAGAAATATTAGAAATAGTGGAAATAACTAGTTTTTTTAATATGAGTAATAGAATTGCTTCAGGAACAGATATGAAACCAAATGAACAATACCACAATATGAATCGCGAATAGTTATTTCTTTACGTGAATAAGATACTCTATATTTCCTTTAGGTCCTTTTATTGGACTTTCTATAATATTTAATACCTTAAACCCTACAATAGTTTCAAACCATGCTTTAAAATCTTTACAACAATCTTCTCTTATTTGTAAATCTCTAACAATACCTCCTTTTGAAATATTCTTCTTTCCAACTTCAAACTGAGGCTTAATTAAACAAATCAAATCTGCTCTACTAGATAATAATTTTATAGGTTCAGGTAAAACTTTCTTTAAACTTATAAAACTTACATCGCATACTAAAATATCAATGTTATCAGGAATATCTTCAGGTGTTAAATAACGAGCATTCGTCCTTTCTAAAGATATAACATTTTTATTACTTAATAATTTTTCATGAAGCTGTCCATATCCTACATCTACCGAATAAATTCTTTTAGCACCATTATTAAGTAAAACATGGCTAAAACCTCCAGTTGATGCACCTATATCTAACGCAATTTTATCTTTAATTTTTAGTTTAAAAATTCTTAATCCATGATCTAATTTAATTCCTCCTCTTGAAACCCAAGGATGAGAAGGTCCTCGATAAGAGATATCAGAATCCTCTGAAATAAAATAACCTGGTTTACTAAGCTTTTGCTCTTTAAAAAAAATTTTACCGGAAATTATTAACGATTGAGCCAAAGACTTTGAATCAGCAAAACCTTTTTGAATTACTAGGTCATCTAGACGAATTTTAGTTTTTTTCATTTTCTTCTATTTAATATATATTCTGTTAATTGAAGTAAATGCGTAGCTTTATCACCAAAAATATCTAATAGTTTCTGAGCTTCATTTATATGATTCAGAGCTTCGTTCCTTGCTCCTTCTATACCATAATGATCTATTAAACTTAGTTTTCCTTGAGATTTATCTTTATTAATTTTTTTACCAATAATTTTTTCATTTCCATTAACATCTAATATATCATCCGTTATTTGAAATGCCTTTCCTATTAAATCTCCGAATTGTAATAAAATATTTTCTTTATTTTTATCTGCTTGCCCTAAAACAGCTCCAAACAATACAGCACATTTAATTAATGCTCCTGTCTTTAGTTTATTCATATATTCTATATCATCTTTACTCTCAGAAATAGGATACAAATCTAGAATTTGTCCCCCTACCATTCCTGATCCCCCAGAAAAATTGGATAACAATAATACTAATTTTTTTACCATATTGGCTTCTGCATAATTTTTTGCTATTAAATAAAATGCATCTGATAAAAGAGCATCACCAGTCAAAATTGCAATATCTTCACTAAACTGCTTATGCAAAGTTTTATGTCCTCTTCGCATATCATCATCATCCATAGCAGGCAAATCATCATGAATTAAAGAATAACAATGTACCATCTCTATTGCGCTAGCAGCAAATATAGACTTTTCAATGGGAACATCAAATAAAGAAGCACACTCACATACTAAAAAAGGTCGCAATCTCTTTCCACCTGTATCAGAAATATAATTTAGACTATCTATTAAAATTTTAGGATAATTTTTATTATAAATTATAGAATTAAACCTAAGATCAAAACTATGTTTGAAATTATAATAATATTCTTTAAAATCTTTATTCATAAGATTTTAATTACTCGTTATTTATTTCTGTTTTTATAAATTCATCATCTTTAGAAATTTCAATTTTTTCTATTCTTAACTTTGCTTCTTTTAATTTATTTTCACAATGCAATTTTAACTGTGTTCCTTTTTCGTAAGCTTCTACTGCCTTGTCTAAATCAATAGAACCTGAATCTAACTCATCTACAATTTCTTCTAGAGCTCGGAGAGATTCTTCAAATGTTAAGTTTTCATATTCTTCATTATTATTTTTTTTATCTGACATTATTTTATCCACTTTATTTTAGTGAATATAATATAGCTATATATATATAATACAAATTTTTATAATAATAAAAAAGAATGTAGATTAAAATTAATTATATATTATATTATTTTTATGATTGCAGATTTTATCATTATTGGATCAGGAATTGCTGGTATGTCAGCAGCATACAGATTATCTAGTCATGGAAAAGTTGTAGTTCTTGATAAAGAAGCTCATTTAGGATATCACACTACCGGTCGTTCTGCAGCGTTTTTCACTGAAAATTATGGAAATAACATTATTCGAGCTCTGACCAAAGCAAGTAGATCATTTTTAGAAAAACCCTCTGAATGCTTTAGAAAAGATCCTTTGATGTACCTAAATGGAGGATTTTTAATGATAGCAAATGCTAATCAATCAGAGGCCGTGGAAAAAGAACTAAAATATGCTCTTAAAACTTCAGCTAAAGTATTTGAAATATCTAAAAAAGAAGCTTTAAACATGGTTCCTGCTATAAAAGAAAACTATATAATTAGAGCACTTCATGAACCTTATTCTAAGGTAATGGATGTAGATTTAATTCATCAAGGATATGCAAGAGGTGCTAAAAACAATGATGCTCAAATTTTTTTTAATCAAGAAGTTACAAAAATATCTAAGATTAACAATAACTGGAATGTAAAAACAAAAAATGGCACATTCTCCTCACCAATATTAATTAATGCAGCTGGAGCATGGTGTGATGAAATAGCAAAACTAGCGGGCTGCAAACCTTTAGGAATAAAACCTAAAAGAAGAACCGTCATTATTTTTAAAAATGCTAATGATTATGTTATAGATAAATGGCCTGTAGTAATTGATATTGAAGATAATTTTTACTTTAAACCTGAAGTAGGAAATTTTTTAGCCTCTCCTGCTGATGAAACTGACAGCCCTCCTTGCGATGCCCAACCTGAAGAAATTGATATAGCTCTTACTGTTGAAAGATTAGAAAAAGCAACAAATTTAAAAATTAATAATATAGAACATAAATGGGCCGGTTTAAGGTCATTTTACTCAGATAGAACTCCGATTGTTGGAGAAGATACAGAAAATTCAGGCTTTTATTGGCTTGCTGGTCAAGGGGGATATGGTATCCAAACTTCGCCTTCAATATCTAAAATACTTGAAAGTTTAATTACTGGGAAAAAATGGCCAGACAAATTAACTGAATTATCTATAAATGAAGATACCTTGTCACCAAAAAGATTTATTAAAAATTAGGGTTGCGTTAATTTAATTTCTATTCTTCTGTTCTTACTTAGAGATTCTTCATCTGTTCCATTAGTTAATGGTTGAAATTCTGCAAAACCCGCGACAGAAATTTTATTAGAATTTATTCCTGCATTAATAAGAACTCTTCCGACCGAAATAGCTCTTGCTGCACTTAACTCCCAATTTGATGGATATAAAATAGTACTAATTGGATTTTGATCCGTATGCCCTTGAATTTGTAATACCCAAGGAATATCATTTGGAATCCTAGATGTTATATCCAATAAAATTTTAGATAGCTTGTTAAGCTCATTTATACCATTACTCCCTATATCCGCTGAACCTGATTCAAATAGAACTTCTGACTGAAAAATAAATCTATCACCAACAATTTGAATACCCTGTGTATTTCCCAATATTTCCCTAAGGCGTCCAAAAAATTCAGATTTATATTTATTTAATTCACCCACTTTAACTGCCAAAGCAGTATTTAATTTTTTTCCTAATTCAACTATTTGAATATCTTTTTTCTTTAATTCTTCTCTATTAATATCTAATAAAGATTCAATTAAACTCAATTGCTCTCTCAAATCTGCAATCTGAATATTTAATACCGTCACCTGGTTTTTTGCTGCTTCAGACAACTTAATTTCTTCTTCTGCCTCACTCAATTTAACTTTAGTAGCACTCAAAGTAGCAATAAGCTCACTAATTTTGACTTCTAATCTTTTATTATCAATATCAATTTCCTCATTTCTCTCCTCCAATACACTTTTTTCTTCATTAATTGACTCTATCAAATTAGATAATTCTATATTTTTATTTTTTAGATCATTAATTTCCATAGTCATCAAATCTGAAGAAAAATTTACTGAATTTAATTTTTCATTAAGTACTGATATAGTATCATTTAGATCCTTATTTTCCTTTTTTTCTAATGATAAAAGCTCTGAGAGTTGAAAAATTTGAAGATTTAATCCTTCTAAAGCATCCTCTTTTTTAGATAACATTTTAGAAAGAAAAAACTCTGACGCTAAAAATAAAGCTAATAAAAATATAAGTACCAATAATAATGTTGAAATAGCATCAACAAATCCAGGCCAGATATCAGCTGATCTTTTAGATCTATTTCTAAATCTCGACAAATTAGTCTACCTTTTTTTATTATTATCAACTGCGGCTGATATTGTTTTAGCTAGCAATTTTATTTCAGATCTAAGTTCTGATATTAATTGTTTGTTACTTTGATTACTATCCTCTACTAACCTCTTAATAGATATATCCATACTTCTAATATGGTCTTTTGTAGCATCATCTATTCCTGTTACATTATCTTTAATCAAATTAGCAATAGGAGAGACATCTATAGGTTTATCACTTATTTTTTTAAATTCTTTCTGATTATTCTTAATTTGATCTGCAACTTCGGCCATTTGTTGAGTTAAATTTGCTATATTATTTGCTAGATTTCTTCTCTCATCCTCTCCTCTACCTAATATTTTTTGCAAAGAATCAACACTTTCAGCAGTTTGTTCTAATAATGCTTGTACATATACTGGAACACCATCTTCTTGAATTTTACTTTCATTTCCTGATCCAGTCTTATTCACTGCGATTAAACTCATTGAAGATAACCACTCTTCAACATCATTATAAAACTGATTTTGAGCTTGAGATGCTTGCAAATCAAGAAAACCTAAAATTAAAGAACCAGACAGACCAAAGAGAGATGATGAAAAAGCAGTTCCCATACCATTTAAAGGTTCTTTTAATCCTTCCTTGAGTTTTAAAAACATAGCCGTGCTATCGTCATCTCCTATTCCTAAAGATGTAATTACGGTACCAACAGAATCAATTGTAATTAATAGGCCCCAGAAAGTTCCTAACAAACCCAAAAAAACAAGCAAACCTATTAAGTACCTTGAAATTTCTCTTGTTTCATCTAATCGCAAATTTAAACTGTCTAATAGAGATCTCATTGCAAGAGATGATATTGAAAACCTTCCCTTATGTTCCTCTAACATACTAGCCATTGGAGCAAGTAAATTCAATTTACTAGTTGATACTGATGAAGTTAATCCCTTCATTTTATTTCGTTTATATGCTTCCACCCAAATAATTTCTGGCTTTAAAGTTAAAACTTGTCTAGTAACTATAAATATTCCAGTAGCTAAAACACAAAATATTAATCCATTAATATAAGGGTTAGTTAAAAAAGCTGAAATTAATGATGAAAATAATAAACAACATATCAAAATAGTTATAATCAAAAATATAACCATTCTCTGAATGAACCTATTTGGACTATTCATATTTAATGCTTTCAATAATCAAAAAAATACTCTTAACCTAAATTAAGTGAATTATTAAATTTTTACAACTTATAGATGCTATCAATTATGGTAGATTTAATATTTTTTGTAGTTCATTAACTACTTTTATATTGCCCGCAACAATATTTCCAGTATTTAATGGCTCTTCTTTATTATCTATTCCAACAGCAATTCCACCTGCTTCTTTTACTAAAATTAATCCTGCTGCTATATCCCAAGCACTTAAACCATATTCCCAAAAACCATCAACTCTTCCCGCAGCAACATAAGCTAAATCAAGAGAGGCCGCTCCGAACCTTCTCAAACCAGCAACTTTTGCCATTACAGCCTTTTGATTTTTAATGTGTTTTTTATGGTCACCTCTTCCGAGGAAAGGAATACCTAATGCTATCAGTGAATTATCCAAATTTCTTTTATTTGCGACTCTTAATCTTTGGTCATTAAGGTATGCACCTACTCCCTCTTCTGCCCAATATATATCATTATGAACAGGATCACATACAATACCTGCTATTACCTTACTGTTATTATATAGAGCAATAGAAATAGCAAAATAAGGAACACCATTCATAAAATTTAAAGTTCCATCAATCGGATCTATTATCCAAGTAAATTCATTTTCGTTGAGAGAGTTCTTTTGCTTACCTTCTTCCATTAAAAAACCATAATTTGGTCTTGCTTTTAATAGCTCATTATAAATTATATCCTGAGCCTTCACATCTGCAACTGTTACAAAGTCATTCTGACCTTTAACGGAAACCTGAAGTTTTTCTAATTCTCCAAAATCTCTTAATATTGACTTTGCTGCCTTTCTGGCCGAAGAAATCATAATATTAATATTTGCTGAATACCTTATCACACAACTTCCAATAAAATTTTACTAAGATTTATCTTTTCCTACATATGAACAATCTAAAGTTGCAACTGATATTTTAGTGCCGACTGTAATATGAGGTGGAACCATTATTCGAAGCCCATTGTCTAAAATTGCTGGTTTATAAGAAGATGAAGCTGTTTGTCCTTTTA
>MDTD01193144.1_pt1 | contig 19181 bp, 18 predicted proteins | sample 811221 | NCBI WGS metagenome assembly MDTD01 (sample SAMN05326646, study PRJNA326480) | marine metagenome | isolation source: seawater | place: Pacific Ocean: South West | collected 2011 | reverse complement strand
TACGCGAAAACACTGCATCAATATTCGGATTGTCACAGAGCGGTCACTCTACTGCACTAAGTTGATACTGCGGCAACAATTTTTACTACCCGCAACTGTTTTTATTTTCAGGATCGTTCTAAGAACCGATCCAGTTTTTAGTGGGGATTTGCTATGTCTAAAACTCAATTGGAAGCACCAAAAGGTACGGCCATAGAATCGGACAACAGTACCGACGCAAAGCTCTCTGGAGAGGCAAATGATCTTCTCAGAAACGAACTACCCGCCAATGAGCCCCAAACAGATCACGATTTTGACGTAAACGAAAAATTCGGCTCTCCCGAGATCGACTTTGGCGAGGAAGCTATCCGTCTATTGAACGAAGACAAAGGGGGGCTCGACACGCTAACGGGAGAGAACGCGACTGAAGGGATTGCCGATGGCGAAAAGCCTGTGGGCGAAGGTCATGATGATTCACATGTTTTCAAAGAGAAGTCCGAAATTCTCTCCCCGGAAGAGACAGAAAGCACCACAGACCGATCTAAAGAGATTTTTGAACCTGGCGAAGCGAATAGTATGGCGGAACTGTCGGAGCCTGTAGATCCGGTTCAAGAGGGGCTCGATCTGGCAAAAGATTACTTTCCTGGAGAATCAGACGAGGAAGTAGCCAAAAGAAATGGTGCCTTCATGGCCCTGATGAAGATGCAGGGTGAACCCGGCTTTGAAGACGTAGATCTGAGCAAAGCCACCGGAAACTTCAATGGCGAAGACTTGATCTCATTTTCTAAAATGGCAAATGAAGCCGGTGTCCTCGATTCGTCAGGTTCAAGCGGAGCAGTAGTTAACACCTTCAAGGCTAGCCCACCGGATACACCAGTTGGAGAAGATGGACCAAAACTGGACTAGAAAAACAACAAATTAAATGGGTCAACCTCGGAATTCTTTGAGCTGGTGCATAAAGCATCTTATCGCCAGCCTTATCCGTGGCATATCGCACCCCTGCTCCACGCACAGCTCGGGCCCTACATTCGGTCCTAGCTGGTCCCACAAACGCAGACGACCCTCCAAGACTCTAGCTTTCTCTCTGCCTGGAGCTCTGGCAAACTCATCGCTTGAGAGAAACTGCTCCAAAAGCTCGTCTCCTCTCGACAAGAAGACTATGCCGCCATTATAAGAAACATAAAAGAGAGCGTTTAACTCTCGAAGAGCATTCCAAAAGCCATCATATTCAGTGCCTTCTTTGCCAAGGCGAATATGCGATTCAAAAGAATGTAATACTTGAGATAAGTGAGACAAGGTTTGCTCTTCGTCTACGCACAGGAATGCCATATTCGCATGAAGCGCGAACTCAGGAATAGATAGTAATGGCGGACTAATAATGTAGTCACTATCGATTTGGCGCCACTCACCGTCGTCATCACTGACTTTCCCAACACCGTCAGGCAAAAGATAAGCAGGGTTTGATCCATCAAATCTTGTCATAACAAGCCATAAGGGGCGCTCTTTAGGCTCTAATACCACCAATGGATCTGCCCAACCAGGATATTCTACCCAGTGAAAGTTCATGTGCGAGTAGCGATTGTACTTAAATGATGTCTTCCAATCGGCAAGACTGAGCCACTCTTCAATAGTAATCATCTAATCTCTACCAATTTACTCGTAGTAAAAAGAACCATCAGTTGCTCCCCGAATCTTTCTGCTCCCCGAGAACTCAAATTCAAGGGACCAACTATCACTCCACATTTCAGACGCTATAGAAGGAACAAATATAGAATGTTCTTCGAAGACCAAACTCAATGTGGAATCGGAACTAACACTTGCATCAAAAACCTGCTCTCCAAATAGACTATTAAGGTGGTAAGCCAGATACGCCCGTGTCTCGGTCAAATCCGCGCCGTCAGCTGAAATTGTCTCTATTGCTCCATTCCATTCCTCTTCTGAATCCATCCAAACTTCTCTGTGAATTGCTAGTTTAGAAGTGCAGCTAAGTTCTTCGTCCAGCAGCCTATTAAAAACCAAAACAATGTTCGCAGCCACTACAGAAAATGACACAAAAGTTCCACCAACGATGTTACTCTTCAGTAAAGAATTCAATTCCGTAGCGGATCTCGTGTGCCTATGCGCAGAAATAGCTAGAGTCCTCCATAGATACTATGAAAGTTCGCAAATACAGACTTACCTCCAAAAGAACCGATTTCCAGACCCCGCTTACTGCTGGTTTCAACCTCCCAACCAAAGTCGTTATATCCGCTCTCTCTGTCGCCTGCCAGCGAGAGCGTTGTACCACTTTCAAATGTGAGCTCAAGAGTTGACTGGATCAACTGAAGAGAGACACAAATTTGACCGACTAATTTAACTACTTCGTACATTCTGAAAGCGTCCTTTCCCTTGCTGCCTAACAGAGCGTCAGTTGCGTGCTCAAAGGAATTCTCTTCACCCAGCCACCAATCAAATGTTGATCGAATGGAATCGCACTCCCCATTTGAAGAGATAAACTTGAATCCATAAACACCACAAGTAGAATCAAATGAAAATTCATGGAACTTACTATCCACAAATAACCTACTAAGTAAATCGGCAACAATATTCAGATCGTCTATGCTCTTGTATTCAGACTCAGCCTCAGAACTCAATCAAGTATGCCTCCTGCTCAAAACTCATCCGATCTATCACGCTTTGCCTTCCGCACATCGCAATCCGGCTTTAGCTTGTTGAAACGCTTGATTCCATCGCTGGTCACCCCAGGACATCCGGTCACGATAATGATTCGAATCCGGGGTAATGCGGCCAGCTTCTTCAACCCCTTGTCAGTTATCTGGGTACCGGAAAGGTTCAAGGTCTTTAATCCCCGAAGTTGAACAATTTTATCAACATCGCTGTCTTTAAAATTGGTTCCCACCAAGGTCAGTAAAAACAGCCTTGGATTACGCAATTCACCAAGATGACGCAGAATCGCATCATCTCGATTGATGTTGAGCTTTGAGAGAAAAGATAGATCATTCAGCTTGCCTACTCCCTCACCTGTTAAACCCTTACAATCCTTCATTCTAAGAACTTTCAGCTTCTTCAGTTTAGATAAGCTATCAAATACAGTATCATCCAGATTGTTGTCGGAAATCCCCAACGAAATGAGATTCGGACACTTTTGAAGAAACTCAATGCCTCTGGAAGTTATTTTTGTGCGGCTGACAATCAACTTGGTTATCGTAGGAATAAGCGAAATTTTCTCCAGTCCCGCGTCGGTAATGTCAGTACTACTGAGATTCAAAATAGAAACCGGATGATGACTGATGTAATCGACACTTTTGTCGGTGATATTTTGAGTTGATAGATCGACTCTTTTGACTCCGGAACTAGCACTAAAGCTCTCTTTCACATCCGCATCGGTCATCCTATGAGGTTTGGCTGGCGGCAAACTCCGGTCCACTAAGACGCTGGCGCCTTGCGATCGTTGAATTCTACAATCGGGTAAAAGTCGGGAAAACCTGGTAAATCCATCGGCGCTTATCTGGTCGCACTCCAGAGCCTTGACTTTAGACAGTTTTTTCAAAGCAGTTAGCTTGAGTAGACCGCTATCGGTGATAGGATTTCCGCTTATCACAAGAGTTTTCAAATTCTTAAAATGCAAAATGTCATCTACATCTTCATCTCCGAACTCTGTGCATTCCAGATCTAAAACCTCTAAATCAGGCTTATTCAAAGACCTCAAATTTGAAAATTTGATAGGCGTCATAGTTAGATCAATCGCATTCAAATATGGTGCTGCCGATAACTTTCCGATGTTCTCTCCATGAATGTTTGTACACTTCATCAAATCTATTCGTCGCAAGGCAGGAAATTTTGAGAGCGTCTCAAATACTTGATCCGATATAGTCGAACGTGACAAATCCAGTCTATTCAAGTATGGAAGACTTCGTAACTCAGAAACGCCAACAGCCGAAACTTCCAACCCATGCGCCAATAAATATCTCAAACTCCTGATTTTTGCAATCCTCTTAAAGACGTCATCGTTCATCTGAGTCATAGATATATTCAGAGTCTTTACAGGCAGGTGCGTAATTGAATCTATTACTTTATTGGTGACCGGTTGCAGCTGAAAATCAACGAAATCAGTATCGGCAGCCTTCGGATTGCGATACTTCTTTTCAAAATACTCATCCGAATAGGTACTCGACAAGCCTGATACCACGAAGGGTTTCACAGTAGATCCCGCAGCCTTCTTACTCTTCGAGCCTGATGCCTCGTCACCGGCAGTCAACCTGCCAAACAAGAAAGCCGCTGAAAGAGCAAGGACAAATAGACCAGCTATGGAAAGTAGAATCGACCTGGGAATTGCCGTTGTTTGATTCGTAGCACCAGAACTTTCATCCACCGGAGATTTATCTACCTCCGGCTCCAGGGCAAGATTATTTAGCGAGTCCAACAACTCCTCGGCGCTTTCGAATCTGGAATCCGGCTCCTTAGCCAGACACTTATAAATCAGTTGTGCCAGCTCAGAAGGAATACTGTCAGGCAATTCAGGCACATCCTGCTCGGCGTGCATTCTCAACGTATCTGCCGCGGTTTTACCCACAAATGGAGGGCTTCCTGTCAGGGCTCTGAACGCAATACATCCGACCGAATAAATCTCGCTGGCAGCACTATATTCTCTACCCTGGGCCACATCAGCACTCATATACAGAGGCGTACCCGCCAGTTTATTGCTTCCGGAAACTGTCTCCAAAGGCTTGCCGGACTGCTTGAGCTTCACAAGTCCGAAATCCACAATCTTCAGTTCGATACCTTCTACGGTATCACTTACGATAAGATTGGCGGGCTTTAAATCACCATGATATACATCATTGATATGAGCATGAATAAGCGCCATGGCGGCTTGTTTAAGTAAGTCCACCGCTTTTGAGACAGCCAGTGTGCCTCTATCGGAAAGATAGCTTTCAAAATTCACTCCTTTCACATAATCCATAACCATATACGGTGAAGACTCATTCTCGACTCCGAAGTCCAGCACCTTTACAATGTTTGGATGGTTCAGCTTGCTGAGGGCCTTAGCTTCTTGCTGGAAAGCCATCAGGCTATCATCAGACAAGAAACTCAACTCTTTGACCGCCACCTTCTTGAGCAAAAGAGTATCAAAGCAAAGATAAATAGTACCGGCAGCGCCTCTGCCCAACTCCTCGATAGGACGAAACCTTTCTACCGGAAACCCTGCATTATCCAACTCGAGAAATTCAAAGTCCTCCAGGGATTCTTGCTGCTCATAGCTTCCCTGAATCGGGAGCGGAGAAGTAGATACAAGCTCCACCTCCGGAAATTCACATCGGCACATGTTGGCTTGCAGAATCCACTGGGTCAAACTTCCAGAATTCGGGTCACCCACCTGCTTTTTACACTTAGAACAAACCTTGATAGTGCTTTTCTGAATTTCCTCTTGTTCGGCAAAGTCGCACCGACAAACAGAAATCCATTGGGTTAGACTTCCGGATTGATTTGTTTGTTTTGGCCTTAAGCAGAGTGGACAGATCTGCTCAGATTCACCCATCGACTAAATTCCTGGCACTTTGAATGTTATCCCGCAAAGGCAAGTATAGCTTAAATCGGCAGCCTAAATCAGCAGCATCGGCTCAGATCCCTTCTTCCAGGTTATGCCACCATAGAAGTCTCCGACAATTATTAGAACCGTGGAGGGGATATTGTAATATTGTCTGGGACAGCACTTAAAAATCGAAAAGAGCAAATAGCAAATGTCCGATGGCAAAGACGCCGATATAAGTAGACTTCAGGCTTCCCTCGCCGAACTGGAGGGGCGCATTCAAAGCCTGGTTACTAATTTGCCGACGGGGCTGATTATCGTCAATCAGAATCAGTGTATTGAAGCCCTCAACCAGAGAGCCCGGACAATCTTTGAAAGCGAATCGAAAGAGGTGGCCGGACAATCGATCAACCACTTATTTCCCGAAATAGAGAAAATCACCCAGCAAGACAAACCGATTCAAAGAGTAGGCAGAAGAGGCGATGGAGAAAAGTTCTTGGCCGAGCTGCAAATCACCAGCCTGAACATGTACGGAGAGGAGAGGTTCTTTGTCAATGTTCAGGACATAAACGAACGCCACAAGCTGGAACGCCTCAGAAAAGAGCTTCTGGAGATGATAAGCCATGATCTGAGAGCACCGCTGATGGCGATTCAATTTACTCTAGAGATGCTCGATGATGGCTCTTTCGGGGAGCAGACCACAGCCGGCAAAAAAGCCATAGGCAACGCCATGTCTTCCACCACATACCTAACGCCTATGGTCAAGAACCTGCTGGATTCAGAAAAAATTGAAAGAAACGAAATTGACCTGGATATTCAGAAGACATCGGTAAAAGAGATAGTAGAGAAGGCGGTCACCACCGCCGAGATAGCAAACCTTCACAGTAAAATAGCGATAAAAACAGAGCTAACCAACGATGAGTTCGAAGCTGACCCGGACAGAATTGTTCAAATCCTGCTAAATCTAATCACCAACGCCATCAAATTTTCTCCGGATAATTCGTCCGTTCTAGTAAAAGCAGGCATGGACGGGATCAACATAAAGTTTGAAGTGGCGGATGAAGGTCCCGGCATCCCGGAAGAAGACAAAAGAGCAATATTCGAGAGATACCGACAGCTAGGCTCTGACAAGAAACAGAAGAGCAAAGGTTTCGGGCTGGGGCTTGCCATCTGCAGGGGACTGGTGGAAAAACATGGAGGAAAGATCTGGGCGGATAATCAGGCAGACAAAGGCGCCCGCCTCTGTTTTACCGTTCCAATCGAAGCGCAAACCGGCCCCCGATAAGACAGCATCACTAGCGCTTAAATCTGTACCCTTCCCCTTTCACGGTCTCGATGAAAGAATCGTCTTCGCTCTCGTCAATTTTGTTTCTCAGTCTTGCCACAAGCTGACGTACAGACTTTCTGGTTATCTCGCCATCGGTGTGACTGACTTTCTCTATGATTTCATCGTAGCCAAAGATTCGCCCGGGGCTCTGCAAGAAATAATTGAGAAGGTCGAACTCCGAACGACTGAGAGAAACGGTACGCTCTCCAATGGTGGCATTTTTAGTATCATAGTTGAGAGTCACCTCTCCGATAGAAAACGTAGACTCAGTCTCCTCCGGCGGTCTTCTCAGTATTGCTTTTATTCGGGCGACAAACTCCTGCCGGGAGAAAGGTTTGCAAATATAGTCATCGGCGCCTGTATCTAGAGCATCTACCCTGTTATCAATATCGGTCTTCCCGGTAAGAAATAGGATAGGTGCTTTGCCGCCACCGGCTCTATAACGCTCGCAAATATCGAGCCCACTAACTCCAGGCAACTCCCAATCTAAAATCAGAAGATCGAACGCCTTGCCCAGGGCAAAATTCAAACCTTCATCTCCATCATGGACAGAATCAACCACGTGGTTATGAGCTTCCAGAGTCTGGACAACTATGAAAGCTAACTGCCTATCGTCTTCAACCAGCAAGATTCTAGCCATACTAAAGTGCCTGGACTCCTGACAAACCACCCCAAGACCAATGTAATTTATATTCCAGTGAGCGGCAAAAGTCCAGACCGCTGGAAAGAACTTAATGCCATTTACTCCGCTCGGCTCAACAGCAAGGAGCACCTTCCAGGGGAAGCGCTGCCAGGCTTTCAAGGACTTTCCGCGAGATGCAAGGCAACGAACTGGCAAGTCACAAGAAAGTAGGTTAACTGCTTCAATATGTTGCTGATATTCAAAGACCTCTTACCATGAGCCTAGAAACTCCAGCCTCCGAAAACAATCCGACAATAGAGAGCGACACCATTAATGGTGCGGATATTCTTATGGGAGAAGAGCCGAACAGCAGCCATTCAATGAAGTTGGAGAATATCGACAACTCAGGTCAGCTTGCGAATCCCTTAACAAAATTTGGGGACCTCACACTCACGGGGCTTGCAGTAGAAGTAGCTTTCAACGATGTACATGATGGTGCTGAATTCAATACAAACCCTCTGCTTGCATCAAACCGACTTCTTGATCGCTGGCTTTGGCATGGGTTCCGAAAACATAGTCTGCTAGAGGAAAGACTACGTTAAAGTTCTTGTCCGGATGTTTATGATGGAGATAGTGGTATCTAGCAAGGAACTTGTAGATAGGCCATTCACTAAAAGATCGCTTCACCGGCTTATGCATCTCAAGGTGGATTTGATTCCAGAGCCAGTGGTGCAGCATAACAGTCAATACAAAAATAAGCGAAGCTTTCCAGGAGACAAACGCCAGCAATATTGCCACAGGAGCGGATTTTATAGGCGCTTTGTGAACATTGAGGCGAATCTCTTTGTCCTCCCCAGGGGCGACAGGCTCATCGGCGAAAATCTTGAGATAGTGCTTATGATGAGTAATGGCGTGGGCTTCAAAATTGCGCCTAAACGAAGCTCGCCGCCTGCTCAAGAAACTCTGCTTGTGCATCAACTGACTGTGCACCTGGTGTTCTATGAAAGACATCAGAACACAGGAGAATACAAACCAGCCGCAAACTTCTAACAAAATAGATGTATTCAAGTACAGGACTCCGGGGTTACCAAATTTAGTGCTTACAATAGCTAGTACGCTTTGCAACCATTATTGCAAGAACGCAAGGACTTAGAAGAAACATGCGGTGATTAGATGTTCCAATTTACCGCAAGACTTAAAATAATGTAAGCAAACGCAGGAACTAAGAACCATATTTAGCACCATAGCAAATTCCTAGACCTTGAACAAAGTATCAACTTATGTTGCAAGTTTCGCGAAAGAAACCCATAAATTCGTATACCCTAACCTATAAATCACCCATTTTTGTAGACTATTTTCTACCTCCGGGCTTCACATCCTCCATTTGCGGTGTCATCATGACGCCCTTACCCACAGGTTGGTTAGCGCCGACTCTCGTCTAAAAGAAGAGTAGTCGGCAATATCTATTTTTCTCTTAGTGAGAGGTATCCCTATGTCCGACAAAGCAGTAATCTTCTGGATCGCTCTACATTTGATAATGGTTTCAGTGGAACCCATAGCCGCGAAACTAGGCTTCCGACATCCTATGAGCGCCATTGATCTCCACTTCACCCGATGCATAATCGGAGCGGTCCTTATCTATCCGATTACCCGCTCATTTGAATGGATAGGCATGAAACACCTGTTAAAAGTGCTTTTACCTACGGTCGGCCACTTCCTGCGCGGCTTTCTCTTCGTCTGGGCACTCATGTACATTCCAGCAGTAGTGGCAGTAACAATACTGACTCTGACACCTGCCATGGTGGCAGTTGCCAACACCAAACTCTTCGACAGAGAAAGGGTTAACGGAAAGTTCTGGCTTGGATTTCTGATATCCTTCTATGGAGTATTGCTGGCTTGTGGAATTACTAGCTTCAAAGTGCACATCCTGGGCTTAGGGCTTGCTCTAGCTGCCGTGGGGTCGTCAGTACTTTACCGCATACAGATGGATACTCTTACCAAAAGATACAGCCCACAACTTATATCCACCTATGTTTTCCTTCTGGAAGGATTGTTTGCGCTTCTTTTCCTAACACCTTTCATATCAGGCTACAGTCACCAGATCGGTATCTTTGGTGGTGGCATAGCCTTATCGGCAATCTTTGCCAATCTATCTTTTCTGATAGTCATTCAGAAAATCGGATCGACGAAAGCATCGGTAATAAAAATGGTGCAACGCCCCCTGGCAATCTTGGCCGCGGCTTTGATTCTTAATGAATCTCTCTCCATCGCTCAATGCCTGGGAATGCTTCTTGTATTTGCAGGTACAATTCTTGCGAAATCAGAAATCAAAAGATTGAAATCCCATGAACAAAAGCCCCGCTCCATTCCTAAGTTTCTTGAAATCACCCTTCAGCCCGCTAGAGTGAGAGTGCCGTCGAGAAGATAGCCACCGACACTAAAAGCTGGTTCTAACAATCTCATTGAGACTACCTATCCATTCGCAGACTTTGCCGTTTTCGTCTCTGGTGGATAGGGCTTTGAGCTGATACCAGTGATAGTCAACCTGCTTGAGTTTTCGGGCAGGCATGCGAGCCATGCGAAACTCATATTCGATAGTCGCTCCGGTGTTCATGGACCTGGTCCACTCTCTGCGGAAAGCCGATTGATCTTCCGGGTGTATCAATTCTTGCCAAAGGTCGCAGTTGTGCTCTCCCAGCCCTGTAATTTCAAGAAAGCGTGAATTGCAAAAGGTAATGCTCCCCGACACATCGCAAGACCAGAGCGCTAAGGGCACTGCGTTGGCTATATAACTCAGCCTTGCATACATCAGCTTTGCATTCTCCAGTTCACGCCTCTCATTCTGAAGCGCTACCAGACGATGCCTGAGAACAGACTCTTTGGACTGGTCTATGACGGCGTTTAGAATGTATGTCTTTCCTTCCAGAAATATCGGCTTCAGGCGAACCTGCGCGTTGAATGTATTCAGCAAAATGTCCCGAGCAAGAAGCTCGAAATTGTTGTATCCGTCGACTGCGGCCTTTTCAATATTTTCACTGACCTGCTCGAAAGAATGACCAGTATAGCGAGCCATATCGCCCACTCTTGAACCGACAAGGTTCTCCGGCAGCATTCCTGTCAAATCGGTGAATGCGCTGTTGGTTTTTAATATCGTGGTCGTCTTCGGCTCAAGTATCGCGAGAGCATCCGTATAGAAGCCGAAAAGGTCTTCAAATTCCCTGCTGTAATTGACTTTTATATCGTCGGAATCATCGCCATCGATGCTGCCACTCTCTTCCTTGAGACTTTCGACCAAATCCGATCGAACTCCGAATTGGAGCAAGATGTCTTCAACCTGATCGATTCGGCTATCGATTTTCTGACTATCGTTGTTCTCGTTCTGAATAGACACGGTATGCTGTGGTTTTGTGAGGTCTACCGCCTCAGTAATATTTATACCAGTTTTTTCAACATCCTCAACCTAACCTATTGAGGTATTTTTTGGCGTATTTTTGGGGCTATTTCACGAGAACCGGACCCACGTCGAAACCAACGAAATTGTCGGACTTACCGCTAATAAAAGCTTCCCGGTCGCGATTCCATCCATCCGGGTTGATTGCTACTATCTTTCCAAATCCAAAAATGCCCATAACAATCATTAGACAAAGGCAGTACAAACCGACACAACCCAGGACACCCTGAATCAATATTTTGGGACACTTAAAATTACGCAGACTCTGCTTCATATCCAGTGTTTCGAGGAGCGGACTACCTCGATTATATCAACTGGACTGTTTAGCGCTCTCCCGAGCCCCTTTGACCCTCAGAAGCATTTTGTAGGCGTCGGAGAACACCGGACTCAAGACATGATAAAGAAATGGAATCTCGTCCAAATTGGCGGTCTCTCGAAACGGATATTTCTTCTGTCTGTCAAAGCATTTTGGAATAAGCCAATCAGAAGCGAATCCGGACCAGACTCCACCTGGAAGAACATACAAATTTCCGACACAGACCGGTCCAACTTCCTTGAACAGAATATGACCAAGTTCGCGGTAGCTGAATGGTGAGTCGGCGATACGTCCGGCAATCCAATTCAAATCTTCCTCTGACTGTTCCGTATCCAAGAAGAACTCTGAAAATGCATCCCAAACTTCGGCACGCAAAGGATCTGCTCCTACCTTGCGCGCCTCACTCTTGAGAGATTCTGTATAGCCTGTGCTCTCTGACAATTTCGCTCTCCTCTTCAAATTAAATTCTACGAGGCGCTTTCACTTTTTAGAAGGCTGAAGACTAGATAAAACTCTCTCTTTGAAATCTCTCCATATAGGCTCCAACTCCATCAAAGGCTTATCGAAGGCGGCTTCATATAGAGTGGGGTAGCCTTTTCTGTATCCTAACTTAGCAAGTTCAAAGTACTTCTTCAGATTTCCATTTTCAGCCAGGAAAACCGCCATAAGATGGTATTCATGCACTTTCCGTGGATTGGGAATGGTAGTGGAAAGATTGACGGTAAGATTCACATAGTCACTATTATGCTCTCTCTTGTACCGCTTCTTCAGATATTCGCAAGACTTGGTCAGGTCGAGACTCAATCCATCCTTGCCAGGCACGGAAGACACGGCAAACATTTCTGCCAGCCCTTCTTTAGCCCACTTCTCGGGTAAAACAAAGTGCTCCGCCATGATATTGTGCACGAGTTGATGCTTCAATTGCATTGGTGAATCTTCAGCTCCATCATAAACGGCCGACATCATCCAATAAGGAAATTGAATTCCCCTGCACTTACTTCTTTTAAAGTTAGCAACATCTTTTCCGAAACTGAGAAAGTCTTTCTTAGTCTCAAAAATCACGACAGTGGGCTTAAAACTCTTGTTCACCCTACAGTATTTGGCATCCAAGAAATCAATAAAGTCATTCCCTTGCTTCTCAAATTCAGAGATCCTATCCGGTGGCAGATCAGAGCACAATACTAAATGCGGTGACTGAATGCGATTCTTGAATCGCTCGCGGAATTGGTCGGAGGTATATTTGTAATTCTTCATTAGAAAGCGAAGATACTTTCTATAGCTTTCTCTGGCTAACTCCCTTTCGTTTTGACCCTCTTCTTCTCTTCCTAACTTATCTAAGATTTCTGCCTTCAAGGCGTGAGAATATGTCTTAAAATCAGCTTCTAAGTCGTGCTCCTGGCCAAACTTCATCTCCGAAAGAAGCTCAATAACCTTATCAATGTCTTTTAATGCATTATCCAAATCACCTTCAGCAAACTCAAGGTCGCTTCTATTGGCGTAGGCTGCGGCAGATTTAGAATCTGCTTGAAGCGCTTGCTCAATATACATCTTGCACTTCTCATCATCCCCCAGACGCAAAGCGATGTCTGACAGATTCGTATATAAGTGCCCAGCGTACTTCTTCTTATTCTTTCTAAGAACAAAATGGTAGTCGGAACGCGCTCTCCACAACTCTCCTTTCCGATGAAAAAGCCACGCTCGCTTGAACTGACAAAATGTGGGCTCATAATTCAGTGAAATTGCTTTGGTAAAATCCCAAATAGCATTGTCAAATCGACGATAGCGCTCATCAATGAAAGCTTTTAAGAAGTATGCCCTGCCATTTTTACTGTCTTTTTGGGTTACTTGCTTCAACAATCCATAAGCAGTTTTGTACTTACGCTCCTTAATTGCAGCTTCCGCTTTTTCAATAAGCTGCGCCTCGTTATCCTGCTTGTCACAGGCGCAAATACAGAAGGTCAACGCCCAAGCTAGAGCAATCAAGACTCCGGTTCGCTTATAAAATTCTGTGGACCAAATAGAGCGCCTCTCACACCGCGAATTCTCGACCTTGTTTCCGCTCACTTGTTGTTACTCCCCACAATAGCTTTCTGAAGGCTTAAGTCCTTTGCTCAGTCAATTGAAGTAAGTATAGACTAGAATCTGGCCAAGTATAGAACATAGAAAAGCACTCAACTTTTCAAAGCAGATTCGGATAAAATAAACCTTCGCCCACACAGAACCAGATATCTTAATCCACACAGGAGCGCCTCTATCTTGACTTTCACAAAGAATAGAAAAACAGCAAAAATGGCTTTTGTATCCTCACGCCGAATGCGCTTGCAAATTGGCGCGCTGATTTCGCTGCTCTTCCTGGCAGCTCCGAATGCCGATGCCTGTTCCCGTTTTCTCTACGAGACAGGAGAAGCAACTTATATCACCGGACGCAGTATGGACTGGAAAGACCCGAACATAAAGCCTACTCTATGGGCGTTTCCGCAAGGCATGAAAAGAGATGGAGGAACAGGAGACAAAGCAATCCAGTGGACTTCGAAGTATGGTTCCGTCGTAGCATCCTTCTACGATGCTGCCACCGTGGACGGCATCAATGACAAAGGACTGGCGGGCAACACTCTCTACCTGGCCGAATCTGAATACGGAGACCCAGCCAAGACAGGTAAAGAGACCATCTCTGTGGGCGCCTGGCTTCAGTATTTCCTGGATAACTATGCCACCGTAGATGAAGCCGTAAAAGCGATGAAGAACGCACCGTTCACGGTAGTAGCTCCTGTCCTTCCCAATGGCGAAGCGGCCACGGCGCATCTGTCAATTTCGGACCCTTCCGGCAACTCCGCTATATTCGAATATTTGAAAGGCAATCTGGTTGTCCACCATGGTCCACAGTATAGAGTGATGACTAACTCGCCGACTTACGACCAACAACTGGCATTAAACGCCTACTGGGATTTGATCGGTGGAGACAAAATGCTGCCGGGCACCATTAGCGCCGCCGACCGTTTTGTACGCTTGAGCTATAACCTAAAGTCCTCTCCTAAATTCAAACAACGCAATCTCGCTGTTGCATGCGCGTTCTCACTAATCAGAGCCGTCAGCGTGCCACTGGGTATGAGCGATCCCGATAGACCCAACATTTCCTCCACCCTCTGGCGCACGGTTGCCGATCACGAGGCGAAACGATACTACTTCGAGTCTGCCATAATGCCGGCAATTTTCTGGGTAGACCTCAACAAAGTTGATTTGAAACCAGGTGCCAGTCCTCAGAAGATTGCCATAAAGCAGGAGCTGCCTCTAGCAGGCGAAGTTTCATCTCACTTCAAGCAAACAGAGCCCTTCAAGTGGCTGCGCGCCAGGTAAATAAAGACAGAAAGATGCTAAATCTGGGTCATGTGCTAACGGTTGATTAACTGTTTAGCGCTATAACTCGGCGCCCTCTCCTTGTTGTTTCATAGAGGCATGACTGGCACGACACAGAACACGAATCTCGGAAGGTAAACAACAATGACTAACTCCCAGGAAAGCACTAGAGCACAAGAGAATGACAAAACAGCAAAAATGGCAGGAGCCGGAGCAGGAGTGCTGGCAGGTGCCCAGCTCGGTACAGTCTTGGTACCTCTGCCCATCGTGGGTACATTCACCGGTGCCCTGGTAGGTGGACTGGTGGGCACAAGAGTCGGCAAAAAAGTCGGTGGGGCAATTTTAGAGAAATTCGACTCGGCACAATCCACAACAACGGGCAGAACAGACATAATGTCAGAGCTTGAAAAACTTGGGAAGCTAAAAGCCGATGGAATTATCGACGAAGAGGAATTCAAAGCAGCGAAAGCGAGAATACTTGGACTATAAGTTCTGACTAAAATCATCCGGGTAAGCTAAAATCTCAATGTCACAGAAAGAGAATTTGGAATTGCCCAACAGACATTCTAAGAAGATAAGACTGAAAACAATTGCTTTGATGCTCTTTTTGTCTCTTCCGGGCATGTCAGCCTCCGCATCCGACAAAGGCTTGCAGGTTGAGAAACTACAAAAAGGCAAAACGGTAAGCATTTACTTATCCAGATGCAGACCGCTGGAAGCATCCATCGTCTTAACTTACAAACTGGAGAACTCCAGAGCCAGCACGTCTTCCCCTGCGCTGGTACAGATAAAGAACAGAAAGCCTCAACTGCTTTCTATTATTCAACCGATAAATCAAACACAAGCTTGGCGGTACAACTACCACTACGAGTGGAAAGTAGGAGTGCCCACTAGAAATCCAAGAATCGATCATGTCTATGAACTGCCTTTTGAAAGCGGAAAGAGCTACAAAGTCTCCCAGGGATATCTTGGAAAAAGAACTCACTCAGATCAATATGCCGTGGACTTCAGCATGCCGGAGGGTACGCCTATATGCGCAGCCTGGGGAGGAACGGTCATCGACGTCAAAAACGACTCGACAGAACACGGTGACGCGGAAGAATTCAAGGACAAAGCCAATCATATTATGATAAGGCACGAAGACGGCACCTATGCACTGTACAACCACCTGAAGCTGAACGGTCCCCTGGTCAAAACGGGGCAGCAAGTGAGAACCGGAGACAAGATAGGGCTATCCGGCAACACGGGATATACATCGGGACCCCATCTACACTTTCATGTTTTTCAGACTGAATTTGATGGAAAAGAGATAAAGTACAAAACTCTTCCCATAACTTTCAAAACCAAAGAGGGACAGACAAACTCCCCCAAGCAAGGTGCATATTACACCAGGTAGATATTTCAGGCACTTTGGAAGCCGAGATCGCTCAATTTCTCCTTCATCCTCATCGAGTAGTGTGAGTCCAAAGGGCCAAACTCAGTCAACCAATCATTTGCTCTCTTGAAATTTTCTTTGGAAGCCGATTTATCAAGCAAATAGCAGACGTACTCATACTCGAAGTACCACCAATTTCTTGCCCGCTCTTTTGGTTCGCACAAGAAAGCATACTTAAGAATTTCCTCAAGCGCTGATACTATTTCAGGATCGTCAGATACTCTCAGGTATTGCAAAGCGGTGCATCCGCGAATATATGCCTTTTCACGCCCGCGAAGAACAAGTTCTTTCGCAATAGGCAAATACTCCTCCTCATAGTATTGCAGAGCGTAAGGCATCAACAAGAGAATCGATTCCCTCTTCTCCAACTCTTCTCTGCATCGCTTCAATACCGCTGGATCTTTCACACCCGCTTCCAATAAAACCTCAAGTAAGTATGGTATCTCCCCTGGTTCTGATTGGCTGAATCTCTCCAAGACAAGAGCCAACAGTTCATCGTCAACTTCGTGATCACAGTTTTCCACAAGAGCAACAAGAGTAGAATCTGCCTTTTTATGCGACAAATTCTCTGGCAGCCACCTCATCAACCAATCTCGAATAGCTCTATCATCGTCCATAAGAAGACCATATTGCAAAGCCCACAGATGATTCGGTACTCGCTTGCCCATAAATCGACGACATAGCTTTTTGAGGTATTCGGTCGGGCCAATTTGGTCATAGTATTGACTCACTATTTCCACCAGAAGAATTGGATTCCCTCCCGCCTTCAACCAGTGTTCAATGTACTCATCAGGCTCTTTCAATAAGCCCTGGCCAATCAGTTTTGAGAGCAAGAAGCCACTTTCTGCGGATCCCGCATAGCGACCAATGTATTTAAGAGAACTTCTGAGAACAGCTTCAGATGGCGCATGCTTAACGAACGCACTTAGCAAGCCATTAGAGTCTTCTTCTTCTGAATATTTATCAAGCGCAACCACCGTTCCAAATTCAGTATCACTATCTTTCAATAGCAGGCGAAATAGCTGACCGCGAAAATCCTCGACTTCCCAGAGTTTCAACCACTCGAATGATAAGTGAACGATTTCGGAACTCTTCTCTTCAAGCAGAAGTAGATATAAAATCTCTCCTACATCCCAATGGTTCAACCTCGAATCAACCATCGAGAGCGCCTTCTGTCGAACTAATGGAGAAGAACAATATCTCAAAGACAAAGTCAACTTGCGTCTTGATGCATTGTCTTGCACCCATTGCTCTACCCAATTTACAAACTCACCTTTCGGCACCGATTGAGCCAGAAGCCTGAGAATGCAATCAGCCAGATCATGCCCTGAGTTTGTCAGCAACCATGCCTTAGCTTCTTCGACCTGACTGGGTGTCGGCTTACTCTCTAGTTTTTGAATAAGTTCAATAGGATGCATCAATCGTAAATTCCGAGAAGAACGCCTGCCCCAACTTAAACCGCAAATGAAATCCTCGACAAAATCTGTTCAACTAAATCCAGTTCGAAAATCTCAAATCACCAACTCCAACTATAAACGAAACTCAATAAATCTAGCGGTCAAATCCTTGATAGGCGAAAGCACCTTTTAACATCTCCGCATCCTTCTCGCTAACACCCTGGGCTCGAAGCATGGGGTACCACTCTTGCCGTACTTGCGCTGTCATTTCATGAACTATAGAATCCGCTTCTTCTCTGCTCAGCAAAAAGCGAGTACATTGGGATAACAGATTCTTAGTGGTGGCAAGTCTTCCAAAGTCTCCACACTCTAGAGCGAGGTCTCTTTGCTGTGACACTGATGGCGATGGCGTAAGATCATATGCTGGCGACAATCGCCATTCTCTATCAAACGCTAAAAGAGCATGATTGCGAGGATGATCATCAGTATTTGAAATTAGCGCATTAAAACACATGCGGCGAAATAGTTCAGCTGCGTCATTTCTGGGCTGCGCAACAACCCTTCGCATCTCCTCAACCATGTGTATGTAGGACCAACGCTCCCGCTGAAATGGTGACTCCTCAGCTTTCAAAAGGGTAAGTCCGCTAATCATTCGCGCTCGAAAATAGCCCCGTGTAGTCCTCTCACGATCAAATCTCTGGATAAGAAGAACATCACCGCCTCCGACTTTTTCAAGTCTGCTTCTTGCAGAGTTGATTCCGCAACTTCTTGCCAATTCGAGCATTGCGTGTTCTGCTCTGGGATTATTCCAACGGTCATCCGGTCTACCGAATTTCGCGATCCATAGACCATGCTCATCTTCTACCACAGCTTTTGGCCTGGCACCGCCCATAGAGGTACCTAACAATAACAACTCCTGCGCTTGTATCGACAAATCGGACTCCGAGATCTGTTCTCTCAAGAGCCTGTCAGCCGTATCTTGCAGCTTATCTAATAAAACGGTTTTGTTGTATTTGCGCAGGGGAGAAGGGGGTGCCTTATTCAAACCAAAGCCCAGTGCTCCGGCTCGATCATCGGGAGACTCCAGAAGATAGTCAATCTCAGTCAATCCAGTCTTGCCCGAATGTCTATCAATAACAAATCTTCCCCAATAGTCTGGTCCGGCGTCCCGAAGAGCACTGAACACGCCATTGAGATGGTAATTCTGAAATATTCCATCTCGCAGTTTCAAATCGACTGGATCAATTTCAACAGCCTCATCTCTTGCAAGGTAGGACTTGCCATATACGAATCGGCCAATGCTATTGCCGCTCCTATCTTTGGACAACTCTAAACGCCCGGCAGTAACACTCTGCACCTCCCTTGGCAATGCAATGTAGACATAACATTCCGTGCGAGATGCCCTAGAAGTCATTGTCCAGAACCCTGACCTTGCTCGCGCGTACTCGCCTATTCGCTGACTCAAGCGATAGTCCTTCTAAATCCGTCGAAGGATCGCAAAGGTTTTCCAAAGGCGCAAGTTGATCGTAGAGCCAGAGCAATGCCGAATAGACGGCAATGCTAGTAGATGGCTTTCCTTTCTCAGCATCCATCACAGCCCTGGGACCAGTACCTATTCTCTCTGCTACCTCAGCTATTGTCATATTGCGTCGAACTCGTGCCACCCTAAGATTGTCACCAAGTTGCGAAACTGCTCTTTCAACAGGAAATGGTGGAGACTCTAGTAGCTTATTCTTTCGAGCCATATGCTTTTTATAGCCTCTTATTATT
>MDTD01168268.1_pt1 | contig 19184 bp, 17 predicted proteins | sample 811221 | NCBI WGS metagenome assembly MDTD01 (sample SAMN05326646, study PRJNA326480) | marine metagenome | isolation source: seawater | place: Pacific Ocean: South West | collected 2011 | reverse complement strand
TTAAGGAAATATATCAACACAAAGGAAAGAAATTTGACTCTGATATTGTTTTTTTGAAAAAATTATAAATTAAAATTAATCTAAAATTTTAAGTAAATTCGGTTTGAAATAATTTGGACCTTTCATTACTTTTCCTTTTTCGTTATAAATAGGCCTTCCATCTTCCCCGAGTTTGCTCATGTTTGAATTTTGTACCTCATTAAAACATTTATCTAAATCAATTCCAAATGCATGTCCTGCTCCATAAGTTACATACAAAATATCAGTAAGTGCGTCTGCAGTTTCTAGTAAATCATGGTTTTTAATTGCGTATTTTAATTCTTTCAACTCTTCCTCAATTAATTCAATTCTTAAATTATTTATTTTATCACTACTTAAGCTAGGTTTGTTCTTAATCTCTTGACCAAAAGTTTTCATAAATAAACCTACTTTTTGAAAATTTGACATAAAGCTCCTATTTGATTCTTGTTCAACATAATGTATAAGATTTATATCAGATCGTTCAAACTATAAAGTATGAAAACACGAAAAGAATATGATAGTATTGGAACTATTAGAGTTCCAGTAGACAAGTATTGGGGCGCATCTACAGAGAGATCAAAGAAATTTTTTAATATCGGAGATATTTTAATTAATCCTATTATAATTAAATCAATTGCAATAATTAAAAAATCTGCAGCTATAGTACATGTAAAAAATAAAGAAATTGATAAAAAAATTGGTAACGCAATAATTAAAGCCTCAAATGAAGTAATTTCAGGAAAACTTGACGATAATTTTCCACTTAAAGTTTGGCAAACAGGTTCAGGAACTCAAACTAACATGAATGTCAATGAGGTAATTTCAAATAGAGCAATAGAGATTTTAAGAGGTAAAAAAGGAACAAAAAAGCCAGTTCATCCAAATGATCATGTTAACAAATCGCAATCTACAAACGATGTATTCCCTTCAGCAATGCATATTGCAATTGCTTCAAAGACAATGCATGAGCTTTTGCCAAATTTAGAATTATTGAACAATACACTAAAAAGAAAAGTAAAAGAGTTTAATAAGATAATTAAAATTGGAAGAACTCACCTTCAAGATGCTACTCCTATTTCGTTAGGACAAGAATTTTCTGGATATCAATCTCAGCTTTCAGATTGTATTGGAAGAATAAAGATAAGTTTAAATGAAATTTTTTTTCTCGCTCAAGGAGGAACAGCAGTGGGTACTGGAATAAATACAACTAAAAATTTTGATAAAAAAGTTGTGAGAGAGATAGCTAAACATACTAAATTACCATTTAAAAATGCAAAAAATAAATTTGCTGCATTATCATCTCATGATCCAATTGTTAATTTTTCAGGTGCTCTTAATACGACTGCAGTATCTCTAATGAAAATTGCAAATGACATTAGGTTCTTAGGATCTGGTCCTAGAGCCGGATATTCAGAACTAATTTTGCCAGAAAATGAGGCAGGTTCCTCAATAATGCCTGGGAAAGTTAATCCAACACAATGTGAAGCAATTACTATGGTTTGCACCAAAGTAATCGGTAATCATAATGGAATAACGATTGCTGGATCACATGGACATTTTGAACTGAACGTATTTAAACCGCTAATGGCACATAATATTATACAGTCAATAATTTTATTAACTGATAGCTCAAAAAACTTTGCCAATTATTGTGTTAAAGGAATAAAGGCAAATAAAAAAAGAATAAAAGATTTGTTGGAAAACTCACTTATGTTGGTAACCGCTTTATCTCCCAAGATTGGGTACGATAATGCTGCTAAGATTGCTAAAAGAGCGCTTAATAACAATACATCATTAAAGCATGAAGCGTTAAAGTCAGGATTAATTAATGAAAATGATTATAATAAAATTGTTGATCCACGTAAAATGATTTACCCTTCATCTAAATAATTAATTACTACCTTTTTAATAAAATTTCTTAATAAGATTGGATTAGATAAATTATATTTTGTCTGAAAGTTATTTTCTACAAAATTATCTACTTTCTTGGATTGTAAGACTTTATTTTTACTATCTAAAAAAGATATTTTATCTATTTCAATATTTGAATCTTTCAAATTGAAAATGAAGCTAAAATTAATTTTTTTAAATTTTTTTTTAAATTTTTTTTTCTTTGGAACTGAAAAGATTTTATAAAAATTATCAAAGTTCAAAATCTCTAGATTTAAAACTCCATTTAGTGATACATTGCCATCATTATTAACAAATAATGAATTTTTTAAAGTTAATATTAAATTTTTATCCTTTGATAAAACAGAATTATTTAAGTTTAAGCCTCCATCTTCAAATTTTACATAAATATTTCCCTGTTCAAAAATTCTATTTTTATAAATTTTATCTGATTTAATATTTAAAAAACCGTTAATATTATCATTCTGAAGCAAATTGCTTTCTATTATTTTATTTAATATTTTCGTATTTTTGAGAAAATACTTTAGATCGATTTCTTTCGCCTTAATATCGAAATAAAAATTAAAAGGTAATAAGTCTACAATTCCATTAAAACTAATTGGGGTATTTTTAATTAAAGATTTACTAGAATTTATTTTTATACTTCTGCCATCAAATTGGTAATTTGTTTTAATATTATTAGATAAAATATTTAAATTATTTTCGTAAATATAATTTTTTCCAGATAATTTACCTCTATTAATAAAACTTATACCAACTCTTTTTGCTTTAAATTTAGATGTAGTATTTTGAGTTTCTAAATTTTTTTCCCACTCGAAACTAATCGGTATATTAAATATACTTCCCTTTGTATAAAAAACATTTTGTTGTTTTTTTTTTAAAATTTCAAAGTTCAAATCTAAGATACTATAAATAAAAACAGTATTTTTATTTTTGTCGTTAAAAAAAATTTTGCTTTTCTTAATATTTATTTTTTTTTGGGGAAAATTTGTATTGAAAAGATTTTTAATAAAATCAATGTTTTCCCTATCAAAAAAAAAATTTGCGTCTGAAAATATTACATTTTTTATTTTAATATCATTCTTTTTAAAAAAATTATTTTGACTTATAAAAATTCTTAAATCTTTTATTTCGCCAATTTTACTTTGTTCCTCGGGTTTCGACTGAAATAAATTTGTGTCTTTTATATAAAAATGAGGCTTAGGTAAAATTCTATAAGTAATCGCGCTAGATAAACTTAGATTTAAACCAAATTCTGTAGATAAGTTGTCATAAAGGACTTTTTGAACTCTACCAGTATTGTATAAACTTGGTATTGATAAGTATAATAAATACAGAAAAAATATGGTCGAAAGTAAAAAAAATCCATTTTTTGGATTACTTTTTAAATTGAAATAAATTTTTTTCATGAAATATAAAGAGATTTATAATGATTATTTGTAAATGATAAACTTTGAATATTTAAAAAACCTTAATTCAGAGCAAAAAAAAGCGGTAATTTCCACAGAAGGGCCTGTGCTCGTAGTTGCTGGCGCTGGATCTGGAAAAACTAGAGTACTAACTTCTAGAATTGCACATATAATAAAAACAAAAAAAGCTTACCCAAGTCAAATCTTGTCCGTGACATTTACCAATAAGGCTGCGAGTGAAATGCAATATCGAGTAAGTAAAATATTGCATAAAACAGCGACCGGATTGCCATGGCTTGGCACATTTCATTCAATATCTGCAAAAATTTTGAGAAGGCATGCTAGTGCAGTAAATTTAAATTCTAATTTTACTATAATTGATACAGATGATCAAATAAGGTTGATTAAAAATATCTGTAAATCTGAAAATATAGATATTAAAAAATTATCTCCAAAAGCAATTCTGGCTATTATCGATAGATGGAAAAATAAAGGATTTTATCCTGATAAAGTAATAATAAATAAAAAAGATATTTTCGAGAAAATAGTTTTACCAGTTTACAAAATTTACCAAAAAAAACTTTTAGACTTAAATGTTTGTGACTTCGGAGATTTAATATTACATTGTGTTTATATCCTCGAAAATAATCCTAGTATAAATGAAATATACAATAATAACTTTAAGTATGTTTTGGTTGATGAATACCAAGATACTAATTTTATCCAAAGTAAATGGCTTAAGCTTCTTTCAAAAAAATACAATAATATTTGTTGTGTTGGAGATGATGATCAATCTATTTATAGTTGGAGAGGTGCTGAAATAGATAATTTTTTAAATTTTGACAAATTTTACGAAAATACAAAAATAATTAGACTTGAAGAAAATTATAGGTCTACCGAAAATATTTTGTCAGTTGCATCTGCATTAATATCCAATAACAAAAAAAGAGTTGGAAAAACTTTAAAAACCTCATCTAATGAAGGATCGTTAGTTAAATTAAACTGTTTTAGAACAGGGAAAGAAGAAGCAATCGGAATAGGTGACGAAATTGAAAAAGCACGGAAAAATATTTCATTAAATGAGATAACAATTTTAGTTAGAGCAATATTTCAAACTAGAGAATTTGAAGAGAGATTTTTAAAGATCGGGCTTCCTTACAGAATAATTGGAGGAATTAAGTTTTACGAAAGAGCAGAAATTAAAGATTGTATATCTTATTTAAGATTAATTTTTCAAAATAAGGACGATTTGGCATTCGAAAGAGTGGTAAACAATCCTAAAAGATCTATAGGACAAAGTACATTAAAAGAAATTCACGAATTTTCAAAAAAAAACTTTTTGAGTTTAGAAACCGCAAGTAGAAAACTTTTAGAAATGAATAAAATTAAGCCAAAAACGAAAGTTGGATTAAATATTTTTTTAAATTTACTAGAAAAATGGAGATCAGATTTTAAATTAAAAAAAACCCATCATGTAAAGTTATTACAAATTATTCTTGATGAGTCAGGATACTCTGCAATGCTAAAAGATAAAAAAGATTTAGAAAATGAAAATAGATTAGAAAATATAAAAGAACTTTTGAGTGCGATGAAAGAGTTTGATAATTTAGAAAGTTTTCTTGAACACGTTTCTCTTGCCACATCAATTGATGAAAATTGGGATGGTCAAAAAATAAATTTAATGACAATGCATGCCTCAAAAGGTTTAGAGTTTGATATGATATTTTTACCAGGATGGGAGGAGGGTTTATTTCCTCACCAAAAATCCATTGAAGAAAAAGGTCAAAAAGGACTTGAGGAGGAAAGAAGGTTAGCGTACGTGGGAATAACTAGAGCAAGAAAATTTGCAAATATATCATTTTCGATGAACAGATTTTACCAAGGAGATTACATTGATAGTTTAGCCTCAAGATTTATAGAGGAAATCCCTGAAAAATTTGTTGAAAAGAAAGAGTATTATGATGACTACAGTAATAGTGATGATGGATTTGAATTTAATCAAGATACTGATTTTGAAAATGAGAAAAGAAGTCCAGGGTGGATGAGGTACCAAAAAAGACTAAAATGATTACTATTAGCAGAAGAATAGAAGGTTTAAGAAAGAAATTCAAAAAACTAAAGATTGATGGATATATAATACCCAAAAATGATGAATTTTTTACAGAAGCTTCTAACAATAATATTTTAAGGTATATTAGTAATTTTTCGGGATCAGCTGGTTTGGCAATTGTTCTAAAAAAAAAAAATTATTTATTTGTTGATGGAAGATATACCGTACAATCTAAAAAAGAGTCAGGGGAAAATTTTAAGATTATTGAGATTCATAAAAAATTACCTAAGGCTATTTTAAAAAATGAGTGTCTTGGTATTGACACCAGACTTTTTACAAGTGCTCAAATAAGATCTTACTTTGGAAAAAAAATACAAATTAAAGAAGTAAATAAAGATATTTTTAAAATAAATCAAAAAAATGAAAATAAAAATAATTTATTTTTTTCAATTTCAAGTAAAATAACAGGTCAAAAACATAAATATAAAATAAATTTAATAAGAAAATACCTAAGAAAAAATAAAATTGATTATTTGCTGATAACTGCACCAGAAAATATTGCTTGGATACTTAATATACGAGGGTTTGATACTCCATATTCACCTTTGCCAAATGGTAATTTGATAATTGGTAAAAATAAATTTTTAAAATTGATAGCAGAAAAATCAAAAATTAAAAATTTAGTTAACGAAGGAAAAATTACCTACAACGAATATCTTGATCCAACAAAATTCGAAAAGTTAATTAATACCTTGCATGGAAGAAGCTTCAATATTGATTTTAAAACATGTTCAATTTTCAAACAAAATATAATTTCAAAAAAATTTAAAATTAAAAATATAAATGACCCATGTTACTATTTAAAATCAATAAAAAATAAGAAAGAGTTATTTTTCATGAAAAGAGCACACTTGGAAGATGGATTGGCATTAACAAAATTTTTGTATTGGATCAAAAATCAATCGAATAGAAAGATGTCTGAATTGAGTGTTCAAAAAAAATTAGAAAATTTTAGAAAAAAAAATAAAAATTACTTATATCCAAGTTTTAATACAATTTCAGGATCTGGTCCGAATAGCGCTATAATTCATTATAATGCATCTAAAAAAACAAATAGAGAAATTAAAAAAAAAGATATTTATTTGTGTGATTCAGGAGGTCAATATCTCTATGGTACAACTGATGTTACAAGAACGATTTGTTTTAATAATCAGCCCTCAAATATTAAAAATATTTTTACGAAAGTACTTAAAGGGCATATTGCTGTCACAACAAGTGATCTTGAAAAATTTAGCACTGGAAAACACCTAGATGTCAATGCAAGAAAATATCTAAAAAAATCAAATCTTGACTATGCGCATGGAACCGGACATGGTGTCGGATTTTTTTTGAATGTTCATGAAGGTCCTCAAGCAATTTCAAAATTTAATAAAATAAAACTGAGAGAGGGTATGATACTAAGTAATGAACCAGGATATTATAAAGAAGGTAAATTTGGTATAAGAATAGAAAATTTAGTTTATGTTACTAAAAAAAATAAAAAATTGAAATTTGAGAACCTGACATTAGCTCCTATTGATAAAGAGCTTGTTAATTTTAAACATCTTAACAAAAAAGAGATTGAATATTGGAAAAAGTATCATTTATTGGTTTATTCAAAACTTTCGAAATATTTGTCTAAGAAAGAGAAAACCTGGCTTAGTTCTCATTTAACATTTTAAAAAACTCAAGTTCGTTTAATATTTTAATTTGTAAGTCATTAGCCTCGATAATTTTCCTATTTGTTGGTTTATCACCGATAATCAAATAATTAAGTTTTTTATTTACATTGCTAATTATCTTTCCAGAATTCTGTTCGATCAAGGATTTTGCTTCAGCTCTACTCATTTTACTTAGTTTACCTGTAAGCATAAATGTTTTGTTTACAAGTTTGCCTTTTTTATTAATCTCTTTAAAGTTTTCTATTGAAAGAGCATTGTTTAAATCAGATAATACTTTAATATTTTTATCATTCGAGAAAAAGTTTTTTATCGAATTAATTTGTACATTACCAATTCCATCAATGTTTGATAAATCTTTAAAATTTTTATCATCATTTAAATTTAAAAAATTTTTTGGATCTTTTAAATGCATAGCTATTAATTTTGCATTCTCCTGACCAATATGCCTAATTCCCAAAGAATAAATAAATTTTTCAAACGTAATTTTTTTTTTTTGCCTCAATTGAATTTCTTAAGTTTAAAACTGATAAAGCTCCCCATCCTTCTAGTTTTTCTATTTTTTTAAAATTTAATTTAAATATATCTTGTGGTTGCCTTAATAATTTTAAATCCCAGAATTTCTCAACTATTTTTTTTCCAAATCCATCAATGTTAAAAGCTTCCTTTGATACAAAATGTTTAATTTTCTCTATTGCTATTTTTTCACAGCTAAATCCATCGTTAGTACATCTCCTTACTGCATCAATTTTTTTTGTTGTAAAATTAAATTCTTTTTCTGTTTTAGAACCACACGATGGACACAATTTAGGAAAAATAAATTTTTTTGATTTTTTTTCTCTTTTTTTCTTATTTACATTTATTACTCTCGGAATTACATCGCCAGCTCTTTCTACGATTACTTCATCTCCCTCTCTTATATCTTTTCTAATAATTTCATCTTCGTTATGGAGTGTGGCGTTAGATACTTTAACACCTCCAATATTGACTGGTCTAATTTTAGCTACAGGCGTTAAGGCTCCTGTTCGCCCTACTTGGATTTCGATTTTTTCAATTACAGATATAGCGTTATTGGCAGAAAATTTGTGTGCGATTGCCCATCTTGGAGCGTTTGCAACAAACCCGAGTCTTTTTTGTAAATTCGTATCATTTATTTTATATACTAAACCATCAACATCGAAATCAATCATGTCCCTTGTTTTTTCAACTTTTTGATGATTCAAAATAAGATTGTCTATCCCCTTAATTTTTTTATTTAATTCATTTGTTTTAAACCCCCAAATTTTTAGTAATTTTATAAAATCTGACTGAGAATTAATTTGAAAATTTTTTATATTTCCATAAGTATAAGCAATAAATTTAAGAGGTATTTTTTCTGTCTCTAAAGGATTTTTTTGTCTTAACGATCCAGAGGCAGCATTTCTGGGGTTTGCAAATTTAGTTTTTAATCTTTCAAAATCTGAATTTTGTATGAAAACTTCTCCTCTAATATCAATTTCCTCTGGAAAATTCTTATCCGATATTTCTTTTGGTATATCATCTATTGTTTTAAGATTTTCGGAAATGTCCTCTCCTTCTTTACCATCACCTCTGGATAATCCTTGAATAAATTTTCCGTTCTTATATGTCAAAGATGCAGAGATACCATCGATCTTGGGCTCAACACTATACTCTAACGGAAAGTTTTCTTTGAGATTTAAAAAATTAATTATTTTTTTTTCAAAATTTATTAAGTCCTCCCTGTCAAAGGCGTTATTAAGAGATAACATTGGAACTACATGCTTTATTTTTTTAAAATTCTTAGATGGGGTAAATCCAACATTTTTAGAGGGAGAATTTTTATTTTTTAAAAATTTATAATTTTTTTCTAGATCTAATATTTCTTTTTTAAGTATATCGTAATCATGATCAGAAATAATCGGTCTATTATCATTAAAATAAAGTTTGTTATGTTTAACTAACGATTTTATTTTTTGGTTATATATTTTTTTTATTGAGTTACTATTTACTTTTCTCATTTAAATAATTTTCTAAACTTAGAAAAAACAGACTTCTTTTCTTTTTTGATGTCAAATGAAGTTTCATAATCTCTATTAAATATCTTGTAAGATTGTTCGTACCACTCGCTGGATTGGTAATTATATCCTAAAAGATTTGCGTATTTTGATGACTCATCAATTAACCCAATTTTATAATTTGTCTCAACTAATCTATGAAGAGCTTCCTCTACGTAAATAGTTGTTTCATATTTTTCAAGAATATTTTTAAAACGGTTAATCGCTGCAGCCCACTTTTTTTTTTTTAAATAGTACTTACCGATATACATTTCTTTTGAAGCCATTACATCTCTTATCAAATTTATTTTATATTGGGCATCTTGCGCAAAGTCGGTATTTGGATAATTTTGTACGACAAATTCAAATCTTTTTTTGGAAAGTAAAAGAGGTTCTAAATCTTTTTTTTCATCAATTATATTTTCATAATAACACATTGCATATAAAAAGTGTGCGTAATCCATATTTATATGCTTAGGATATTTCTTAAAATATCTATCTAGTTCCGATAATGCGTCATCATAATAGTTTTGTGAATAGTATGCATAAGCAGATAAAAGAACTGACTTAGGAGCCCATTCTGATTGTGGATACAATAACTCAGCCTCATTAAATTTTTTTGCTGCATAAAGCGCGTCTCCTTTGCTTAATTCCTCATAACCTAGTTTGTATGCATCAATCATTTGCAATTCAAGGTTATCATCTTCAAGAATTGAAATTTTTTCTTTATCAGTCGAGCATGAAGTAAATATTAAAAATAAAAATAATATAGTAAATTTATAATAATTTCTCATTTATAATTTTTAACAGATTTATTAGAAAACTAAAAATTATTTTAAGCTATAGATTTTAGAGCTTTTTTATTAATAAACGAGTGAGGGATAGTTTTTTCCTCTAATTCAAAAATTTTAAAATTTTTGTCACTCGTAAATACATTTCTTAAAAGCTCATTTGTAAGCTTATGACCACCTTGTGAAGTAACAACTTTACCAATTATTTTATACCCTGATAAAAATAAATCTCCTAAGCAATCAAGTATCTTGTGATTCACAAATTCATTACTATTTCTAAGTTTTTCTTCATTTAGAATATTTGTTCCTTTAACGACAATTGCATTATCTAAAGATCCACCTTTCGCTAAATTCATTTTTCTTAATTTTTCTATATCCTCATGTAAGCAGAATGTTCTTGAATTATATATATCAGTCAAATCGTCCTCATAGACGCTGATTGTATTTCTTTGAACACCAATTAACGGATTATTAAATTTAATTTCAAAATCGATTTCTAATGTAGTTTTAGAGGGTTCAATGTATGCGAACTTATTTCCGTCTTTTACAGATATCTTATTTAATATCTTGATAATTTTAATGGGCGCATCACAAATTTTTAAACCTGATTTCTCTATAGCATTTACAAAATGTTTAGAGGAGCCGTCCATAATTGGAAGTTCATCTTGATCAATTTCAACTTCCGCATTATCAACACCTAATCCATAAAATGCTGCCATCAAATGCTCAACTGTTGACACGCTGACACCCGCTTCATTTGACAAAGTAGTGCACAAGACAGCATCTTTTACATTAAAAAAGTTGGCAGAAATTATGTTATTTTTTTTTAAGTCAATTCTCCTAAATGTTATACCTGAATTTGGAGACGAAGGTTTTATTTTCATTTTAACATTCTTGCCTTTATGCAATGAAACACCTTCAAATTCTATAATACCATTTATTGTTTTTTGATTTAAAATTGACATGTGGATTTATAAGGTTTTAAATTCTGGTATTAAAAACAACTAATATTACGATAAAATACAATCAAACGAATATTCTGAATATTCTCTCAAAAAAACCGTATTTTACTCTGTTTTTCTTAAAAATGTTCACTTCTTTAAGATTTATATCTTCGGTTGCTGCTACAGCAGCAGATCCAAGATTCTCGGTGTCTTTATTTAATAAAGATTTAGCATAATTAGTACTTATAATTCTTTTTATATCCAATTGATTCTTTTTTAAAAAAAATTCGAGTGACTCTAGAAATTTTTTAGGAATATAAATAAAACTTATTTCAACTGAAAAAACTTTACAGTTTTCACCAATAGGCACAGTATTATATTCATCATTATCAACAAAACATTTTCTAATTAATATATGTATAAATTGTTTTTCTGGGTTACTTTTTATCACTTGAAACCTTAGATCTTGTATTAAATATTCTACACTTTTTTTATCTATTTTTTTATTTTCGAAGTTTTTTTTTATAGTTGCATCAACGGACTCCAAAATTTCTTGTTCTATCATTAAGTTTATTTTATTTAAAGAAATCTTAAATTTTGCTTCGATTTCTAAAATTAATTTTCTTAAGATTTCATCAAAGTTTTCATGAATTATTTTTTTTCCATGATTTAATAACTCTTGTTCTTTAAAAAAAATTATTTTTTTTTTTTCAACAACTAAAATGGTAAATTTGTTTTTACTTAAGGCAATATTTAGAAATATTTCTAAACTATTCATTTTTGAGTATTAATTTGTTTTTGATTCTAAAGTCATAAATTTTTTCTTCAAAATTAGATTTTGTATAAATGTAAAATGCTCTTTCAATTAATTTTAGGCTTAATTTATCTGGAAACTTAAAAATTATATTATTCTTCAATTTTAAATCAAATCCATTAGAGGGGAATATAAAAATTTCATTGATTTCTTTTTTATTAAAAGTTGATTTATCTATCATGTTTATAATTTTAGATATAATTTCAACATCTATCTTTCCATTTATTATTAAAAGTGAGTTATATTTTTCATAATCAGTAAAAATTTTTTTATTTTCACCTAAGTATAAATTACTTTTTTTATTGTAAATTTGAGCAATAGGCTGAGATTTTATAAATTTGATATTTAATTTATTAGGGTAAATTTTTTTAATCTCAAAAGAATCTAGTATTGGATTATCTTGTAGCAAATTATTGAAAATCTTTTTATCAATATTAAATATACTTTTATTAAGTAAATAATTGGTTTCTATAGGTATTATATTTGAATTGTAATATTTTATTTCGTTAATTGTAAATTTTTTTTCAAAAAATTGAAAAAAATTTTTATTAAATATACTTGTCATAGAAATTAATAAAAAAAAATATAAATATAATTTTATTTTTTTATCTTTTAACTGATGCATCTTCAACAATCCATTCTAATAGCTTCAAAAAACTTATTCCTTTATTAGCTGCAATTTCAGGCACCAAAGATAATTTAGTCATACCAGGTTGAGTATTTAATTCTAAAAGATAAAATTTATTTTTAAAAAATTTAAAATCTGATCTAGTAACACCCTTACATTTTAAAATTTTATGGGCTTTCATTGCAATATTTAAAACTATATCCATATTTTTCTTTGAAATTTTTACAGGTATTAAATGTTTTGTTTTAGCATTTATATTATACTTTGCTTGATAATCATAAAATTTTCTTCTAGGTTTTAATTCTATAGCACCAAGCTTTTTTTTTTCCAAGTATAGCAACCTGTATTTCTCTACCTCCAATAAATTCCTCGATTAATAAATTCTTATAATTGCTTAATTTTTTAAGCTTATTGAAAAAATTACTTTTATTACAAATATGAACATCAACACTTGAACCTTCATTTGTAGGCTTAATAACGACTGGAAATTTTAGTTTTTTTTTTACTTTTTTAAATATTTTGTTTCGATTAATTTTACAGTCATAATTCAAATATTTTGGGGTTAAAATTTTATTTTTAATAAATATTTCTTTAGAGGTAATTTTATCCATTGCAATAGCTGAAGACAATACTCCTGAATGAGTATATTTAATTTTTAAATTCTCCAAAATAGTCTGAACGTAACCGTCTTCTCCAAATCTACCATGTAATGCATTAAATATGATATCTGGTTTAAACTTTTTTATATTATTAAATAAATTTTTATTTAAATCACATTGGAAAACTTTGTATTTTTTTTTAAGTGTATTCTTAACTTGCTTAGCGGTTTCTAAACTTATTTCTCTTTCTTTTGAAATACCACCACCTAAAACTAAAACTTTCTTCATTTAATCAATAATTTCGATTTCTGTTTCAAGATCAATACCTGTATTTGCTCTAACTTTATCTTTTATATATTTAACTAAATTTTTCATATCCTTAAATGATGCATTTCCTTTATTTACTAAAAAATTACAATGTTTATTTGATATTGCTGCATCACCAAATACTGTTGATAAAGGAACAGATTTCTCAATTAGTTTCCAAACTTTTTCATTTGTTTTATTAATAGGATTTTTAAAGGTGCTACCCCCTGTTTTAATTTTACTTGGTTGAGTTGAGTCCTTTTTTTTTTTTAATAATTCGATTTCTTTCTTAATTAAGTTTTTATCTCTTATTTCTCCCTTAAAAGAAGCACTTAAAAAAATCAAATTTTTATCTAATCCACTCTTTCTATATTTTAAATCTATATCTGACGAAGGTATGGTTTTAATTTTACCTTCTCTATCTATCACTTGTATAGATAACAATATATCTTTAAACTCTCTACCATAACATCCCGAATTTATCTTTAAACCACCTCCAATTGTGCCAGGGATACAAGATAGAAATTCAAAACCACCCACACCTTGTTCAAGAGCAAAGTTTGATAGTTTTTTATCAGTGACTGCGGATCCAGCCACTATTATATCTTTTGAGATTAAACTTATATTAGAAAAATTTTTTCCAAGTTTTATTACCGCACCGTCAAACAACTTATCATCTATTAGGACATTAGATCCAGCTCCTAATACAAATAATTTTTCCTCTAAACCAAATTCCCTTAAAAATAAAATTAAGTCATTTAAATTATCTGGTTTAAAAAAAAATTTAGCTTTTCCACCAATATTGAACCAATTTAATTTTTTCAAACTATAATTAAATAATAATTCACTTTTAATTTTTTTTGCAAAATTTTGTAATTTTTTTTCAAGCATTTATGAATCGTCAACTTTCCTAGCTAGATATATTCTAAATCTAGTATAAAAAAAATGTATTTTTAACAAAGCGTAATAATATATATGTAAGATAAAATAAGTATAAATATACTAAATTAAATTTTTTATTTAAAAAATCTTTTATTGAGTGATGATTAATAATTGTAAAAAATAATATTAAAATTAATGGATCAAAATATTTATGATAGATCGTATTTTGAATATTAGAAAGAATTAAAATTGAAAAAATTATTAAGTTTTCATAACTAGATTTAATAAAATATGCCATAATACAAAATGAGATAAAACAAGCAAAATAAAAGATGAAGTTATTTTGTATTAGGTAATAAGATAACTGAAAAAAAACACCTCCTCCAGTAAAATCGTTTTTATAATTAAAAAAGATAATATTTACTAAAAATATAGGTATTAAATAAAAAAAATTTGTTTTTAAAGAATTAACTAGGCCATTTAGAAATTTTTTGTTTAGGATGAAAGGTAATAAATGAAAAAAAATTATAGTACTAATTATCATTAATTTATTTGAAATATTTAAATTAAATCCCTGATGTGAAAATTCATCTGCACCAGGAGTTTTAGCTAAAAGGAAATTCACATCTAAAACAAATAAATAATAAAATGCAGGTATAGATAAAAGGATACAAATAAATATAGCGTATATAAAATTATTTAAAGATATTTTTTTATAAAAATAAATAAAATAAAATATTATAAACACTGAAAAATTTGGACTTACGTATGAAGAAAAAATCAATATTAATATACTTCTATAAAATAGAACTAGTTTTTTAGATTGTTGAAACTTTAAAAAATCTAATATTGAAAATGTGAAAATTATTAATCCTATTAATCTGGTATCTGGCCATATTGAGAGTGATCTAAGTGTAGGAGATAACAAAATAGAAATTGAAATCAAAAATAAAGTATTTAGATCGATTTGATTAAATTTTAACTTTAAACATTTAAAAAATACATAAATTAAAATTAAAGAAAAATTTAAATGTATAAATCTTATTAAATCATAAGGTAAGCCAATTTTATGAAATAAGCTCAAGAAAATTAAATACACTGGTGAATGTCTATGGTTATACATTTCATAATTAAGAAGTGTGGCTGTAAAATTGTTTGAAAAATCTTTTATTGGATTGATATTAGCTCCAAACCAATCATTCCTTGATCCAAAATTTAGATTTTCACCAAAGTAAAATCCAATTATTAAACTTACATATAGTATAAAAAAAATATAAATATTCTGATTGGTTATCGTTTTTTTTTTTAACATCAAATTTTAAAATTTGATTTTTTACTATCTGATAAAAATTTTTTTACGGTTTCAATTGTAAGTTTATTGAATGATTTTCCAAAACTTTGTATTTTTTCTATTATTGATGGTGGAACAGTAATTATGTGACAGCCTATTTTTCTTGCATAGATGTAATTATAAGGCTCTCTTACGCTTGCCCATAAAATTTCAACATTTTTAAAACGTTTTGAAATTTTAATACTTTTAATTAATTCAGGCAACGGATCTTTTCCTGCATCTGATGCTCTTCCAACAAAAATAGAAATTATTACTTTAGTTTTTTTATTTATTTTTTTTAATATTTGTTGAGTTTGCTTTGCAGTATAAACCGCAGTTATATTTAATTTAATATTCTTATTATTTAAAAAACGTATGGCCTTTCCTGTAAATTTACCTTTTGAATTACAAAAAGGTATTTTAACATAAACATTTTTTCCTAATAACCTCAATCTTTCTGCTTGTTCAATCATGTTTAAGTCGCTATCACCAAAAACTTCCAACGAAACTGGTTTATTTTTAGATATTTTTAAAATTTTTTTACAATAACTTTTATAATCCTTTGCTCCAGCTTTCCTTATCAAGGACGGGTTAGTTGTAAAACCTTTTACTATTTTTTTTGGAGAGAATTTATGAATTATATTTAAATCTGCAATATCGCAAAAAATTTTTGTTCTCAAGATTTATCCCTATAGATTTTTTGTTATATCCTCAGTCATTTTTTTAGCATCAGCAAATAACATTAGGGTATTTTCTCTATAAAATAAATCATTATCTATACCAGCATACCCAGGTGATAGACTTCGCTTTACAAATAAAACAGATTTTGATTTTTCAACGTCTAATATGGGCATTCCATAAATTGGGCTCTGTGGGTCTGTTTTCGCGACTGGATTTGTTACATCGTTTGCGCCAATAACATAGGCTACATCACAATTAGCAAAATCATTATTTATATCCTCAAGTTCGAATACTTCATCATAAGGAACATTTGCTTCAGCCAAAAGCACGTTCATATGACCTGGCATTCTACCTGCTACAGGATGAATTGCGTAAGAAACTTTTACACCACTTTTTTTTAAAGCGTCTACCATCTCTCTTAGAGCATGTTGAGCTTGTGCAACCGCCATTCCATATCCAGGCACAATTATAACTGAAGAGGCATTTTTCATTAAAAAAGCAGCATCATCTGCATTTCCACTTTTCACAGGTTTTTGATCTTTAGAAGTAGACTTTGAGGAACTTTCTGTTGCGCCCCATCCTCCAAGTATCACATTAAAGAATGATCTGTTCATACCTTTGCACATAATGTATGATAAGATTGCTCCAGAAGAACCTACTAGTGCCCCCGTGATAATGAGAGCTGAGTTTTCCAATGTAAATCCAATCCCCGCTGCCGCCCATCCAGAGTAAGAGTTAAGCATTGAAATTACTACCGGCATATCTGCTCCACCAATTGGGATAATCAATAAAACTCCAACAATCAGCGAGATTAATATTATACCCCAGAATAAAAATTCATTTTGAGTCATACAGAGATAAGTAACTAATCCAATTATTGTTATTCCTAAAATAAGGTTAACTAAATGCTGTCCAAAAAAAGTAATTGGCGATCCTGACATGAGTCCTCTCAATTTCAAAAAAGCAATAACAGAGCCTGTGAATGTGATTGCTCCAATTGCTGCGCCTAAAGACATTTCAATTAAACTTGCGATTTTGATATTTTTAGGGAAGCCTAAATTAAAAACTTCAGGATTCAAAAAAGCCGATATTGCAACAAATACAGCAGCTAGTCCTACAAGACTATGAAATCCTGCAACTAGTTCAGGCATAGCGGTCATTGGTATTTTAAAGGCTATTAAAGCGCCAATTAGTCCTCCAACAAGTAATAAAACTATTAAAATAATAAATCCTGTTGAAAAATTTTCTGCAGCAATTATTGTTACACTAATTGCAATTGCCATACCAATGATACCAAATAAATTTCCCCGTCTTGAGGTTTCAGGCGATGATAAGCCTCTTAAAGCTAGTATAAATAATACGCCAGAGATCAAATAGAAAATAGCGAGAAAATTTGCTGACATATTTTAATTCTCTTTCTTTTCTTTTTTTTTTTTTTTATACATTGCTAACATTCTATGAGTTACTAAAAATCCACCGAAAATGTTAACTGCAGCAAGTATTATTGCTAAATATCCAAATATATTAGCGGTATCAAAAATATTTTTACTATCTCCTGCTAGTGCTGCTATTATTGCTCCCACTATAATTACTGATGAAATTGCATTAGTTACTGACATTAATGGGGTATGTAAAGATGGTGTTACACTCCATACAACATAATAACCAACAAAAATGGCCAATATGAAAATACTCAGTCTAAAAATAAAAGGGTCTATTTCCATAAATTTATTTAATTAAAGTTTGACTAATAATATCATCTTCAAGATTAATATTTATTTTTTTATTTTTATTATCATAGAGATTTAATACGAAATTATACAAGTTTTTCGCGTACAAATTCGAAGCAGAGACAGGTAATTTATTTAAAATATTACCCTCTCCAACAATAGAAATACCATTTTTTTCCACAATCTCATTTAATTTAGTATATGCAGAGTTACCCCCTTGTATTGCAGCTAGGTCGTAAATAACTGAGCCAGTTTGCATGCCATCAATCATCTTTTCACTAATAATTTTTGGTGCTTGTTTTCCTGGAATTAAAGCAGTGCAAATAACTATATCTATTTTTTTTAAAGTTTCTGCTAGTAACTCTTCTTGTTTTTTTTTAAAATCTTCTCCTGCTTCCTTCGCATATCCACCTTCGGTTTCTAAATTTTCAGCACCTTCGACAACTAAAAATTTTCCACCAAGACTTTCAACTTGCTCTTTTGAAGCAAGTCTTACATCGGTAGCAAAAACTATTGCACCCATTCTTTTTGCAGTTGCTATTGCTTGTAATCCAGCAACTCCAGCACCTACAACTAAAACTTTTGATGCAGGAATGGTTCCTGCAGCAGTCATCATCATAGGAATGGCTTTTTTAAATATGGCAAAAGAGTCTATAACTGCTTTGTACCCAGCAAGATTAGCCTGGGAAGATAAAATATCCATAGATTGTGCTCTTGTAATTCTTGGCAGAAGTTCTAGAGAGAAAATAGACGATTTTTTTTTTATAATTTCTAAAAGATTTGAATTTAAATTTTTATTAAAATTTCCTATTAAAATATTATTTTCTTTAAAAAATTGAAAATTTTCTTTATTAGGTAAATTTATTTGTAGCAAAACATCACAACTTTTTAAGACGTTTTCTTTAGTTTCTATTTTACATCCCTCTTTAATAAAATCGTCATCACCAATTCCAATATGATCAGCAATATTTTTTTCGATTACTACTTCAAATCCAGAGGCAATGTATTTTTTTGATATATCTGGAGTTATTGAAATTCTTTTTTCTTTATCTTTATTTTCACATATAGATCCAATTTTCATAAAAAGTTACTTCTGTCTGGCTTTGAACTTTGGATTTTTTTTATTAATGATATAAACTCTGCCTCTTCTTCTTACTAATTTAGAGTTTTGGTCTCTTTTTTTTAAGGATTTTAGGGAACTTTTAACTTTCATAATAAATTAGCCTGGCAATGTCCTACTCTTCCATGTCTTAAGACAAAGTACCATCGGCGCAGAAGGGCTTGACTTCCGAGTTCGGAATGGGATCGGGTATTAC
>MDTD01034460.1_pt1 | contig 19184 bp, 17 predicted proteins | sample 811221 | NCBI WGS metagenome assembly MDTD01 (sample SAMN05326646, study PRJNA326480) | marine metagenome | isolation source: seawater | place: Pacific Ocean: South West | collected 2011 | reverse complement strand
TACCGAATAAAGAATTATTCACTTACCGAAGACCATTAGGAGTTTGTGGAATTATTAATTCTTGTAATTTCCCTTCTGCTGTTCCATTCTGGAAAATGATACCTGCAATAATGTGCGGGAATACATGTGTGTGGAAATCTCCACAAGATGCACCTCTACTTTCATTTGCTTTAGCAAGAATAATGCATCAAGCTGGACTTCCTAACGGAGTAATCAATTTAGTTCACGGTAAAGGCAGTGGAGCTGGACAATATTTAATTGATGCAGTAGACGAAGGTAAGATTAACAAAATTAGTTTTACAGGGAGTACTGAAGTTGGTAAGAATATCGGAGAAGTCTGTGGAAGAAACTTAGTTTCTTGCTCCCTAGAACTCGGCGGGAAAAACCCACTAGTTGTAATGCCTTCTGCTGATATGGAAAATGCAGTTCAAGGAGCTTATTGGGCTGGTTTTGGCACTGCTGGTCAGAGGTGCACAAGTTTAGGAAATCTAATTTTGCATGAGGATATTTATGATGAATTCATGGAAAAATTCATGCAAAAAGTTAAATCGACTCTGATTGGTGATTCTTCTAAGTATGAAGGTATGTTATACGGACCGATGCTTTCAGAAAAATATGCAAATGACTTTTTGGAAGCTATAAAAATATGCGAAATTGATGGAGCCAAAAAAATTTACGGGAATGGGAGAATAGATTCAAATAATAAACCCGATGGGTTTCACGGTGATCCTGACAAAGGTATTTTCATGTGGCCACATGTGTATGAAAACGTTACTGAAAACATGAATTGTTTTCATGAAGAATTGTTCGGTCCAGCGGTAACAGTTGTTAAAGCAAAGGACTTTGATCATGCATTACATCTTGCTAATGCGTCTCCTTATGGGCTTTCATCTGCGATTTACACTAATGATAGAATGGAAGCTTATCTCTTTAAATCTGGAATTAGATCTGGAATGACCAGTATAAACAATTCAACTTCTGGTGCAGAAGCACATTTACCGTTTGGTGGAGTGAAAAATTCTGGAAACGGTACAAGAGAGTCAGGAATTTGGGTTATTGAAGCTTATTCATATTGGCATGCTGTTAATGATGAGTTGAGTGGTAAATTACAGTTAGCTCAAATGGATGTAGACGAAATAGAAATGTCTGAAATGGAAGTTGACTGGGCACAATTATCCTGATGGTTTTGCAAACATTCATTAAAGACCTAATGCGCACTGGCTAGTATAACGGCTCCTTTAGACTGGAGACTACGGTGGCGCATTAAGTATGGGCGAAGGTATAAGACTCCCCGTTTTAGACGGGCTCGGACGTACAAATAGAATCGACAAGTGGTGGAGTCAACCAGTTATTATGGGCTCCGCACTCATTCTGACACTGATTTACACTTTCTGGAGACTATTCATTTATGATGTTGAAATATCTTATAAATTAAACGGAAGTAAAGTTGTTTCTCCCTTATTCTCACCAAATATTCTGGAATGGGATTTGTTTAATTTAAATCAATGGGCCGAAACTGCCCCAAGTTGGATAAATGCTGCAATCTTAATTATTTGGATTCCCTTTGGATTCAGAGGTACATGTTACTACATGAGAAGAGTATACTACAGAACTTTCTTTGCTAGCCCTACTGCTTGCTGGGTCGATGAACCTCAGATCAATAAATCAATTGGATATAAAGGAGAAAAAATGGTTTTCATAATTAATAATCTTCATAGATACTTCCTATATGCTGCGATGGTGATTCTGCTCATTAAATGGTGGGATGTGACACATACAATGACTTTTAAAAATGGTATTGGAATTTCAGTTGGGACCCTTGTAATGGCTTTTGAGGCATTTTTGCTCACAATGTATGTTACCTCGTGCCATGCTTTGAGACATCTAGCTGGAGGAGTACTTGATAGATGGACTGTGGGTATCAGTAAATTTAGAGGGAAACTTTTCAAAAAAATAAGTATACTAAACAGATCACATGGGTTTTGGTTCTGGGCTTCGCTGACATTTGTTTTTTTGGGAGATCTATGGGTTCTTGGCGTAAACAAAGGAATTCTTGGTGATTTTGCGATATTTGTAATTTGAGGTGTAACAGTGAGTAAAGAGTATTCTCATCATGAATTTGACGTTATTGTAATTGGTGCTGGTGGCGCTGGTTTAAGAGCTGCAATCGAATCAGCTAAATCTGGAGTTAAGACAGCAATAATCACAAAATCACTACTAGGCAAAGCACACACGGTAATGGCTGAAGGAGGATGTGCAGCAGCACTACAAAACGCTGATCCTAGAGATAATTGGAAAGTCCATTTCCACGACACTATGAAAGGTAGTAAATGGCTTGCCGATTGGAAAATGGCCGAATATCATGCCAAAGAAGCCCCTGACAGAGTCAGAGAACTTGAACAATGGGGCGCTGTATTCGACAGGACAAATACTAATTTTATCAACCAGAGAAATTTTGGTGGGCATACATTTCCAAGATTAGCTCATGTCGGTGATTCTACAGGTTTAGAGATTATTAGAACTTTACAGGAAAAAGGTATTCATTCTGGAATTGATGTATTTATGGAGTACACCGTTACTGACTTATTCAAAAATAAAAAAGGAGAATGTATAGGTTGCATCGGCTATAACAGAGTAGATGGAGAGATTCACACTTTTTCTGCCAAATCAATTGTTTTAGCCACTGGAGGAATTACAAGATGTTGGAGCGTTTGCTCAGGTTCTTGGGAATATACAGGTGATGGACATGCTCTGGCCCTTAAAGCTGGGGCGCATTTAAGAGATATGGAATTTGTACAGTTTCATCCAACCGGAATGATTTGGCCACCCTCAGTACGAGGAATCTTAGTTACCGAAGGGGTTAGGGGTGAAGGTGGTAGACTACTAAATATTGAAAATGAAAGATTCATGTTCAACTATGTTCCAGAAATGTTTGCAGGAGACCATGCTGAAACAATTGAAGAATCTGAACAATGGGTTCAAGAAGTTGTTTCAGGTAAATTAGCCACTGTTAGGAGACCACCTGAATTGTTGACAAGAGATGTTGTTGCAAAAGCAATAAATTCAGAAGTTAAAGCTGGAAGAGGTTCTCCAAATGGAGGAGCTTTTTTAGATATCTCACATCGTGGAGAAGAAGCAATACTGAAAAAGTTACCTTCAATGCATCATCAATTTAAAGAATTGGCAGGTGTTGACATTTCTAAAGAACCGATGGAAGTTGGTCCCACAGCTCACTATGTTATGGGAGGTGTTAGAGTTGACGCTGAAACCCAGGAAAGTTGTGTACCTGGCCTATTTGCTTGTGGGGAAGTTGCATCAGGATTGCATGGAGCGAACAGATTAGGCGGAAATTCTCTCTCGGATTTAATTGTTTTTGGTAAAAGAGCGGGAGAATTTGCTGCAAAGAAATCTAAGGAATTATCTCAACCAAAAATCGATGAAAAAGATATTAATTTGGCAATTACAAATATTCTTGCTCCACTGAAGAACTTTGAAGGAGAAAACCCTGGTAAAATCTATGATGAGCTCAGAGATATGATGCAAAATCAAGTAGGAATAATTCGTACTAAAGATGAAATGGTGTCTGCATTAGAAAAATTAAATGAATATGAAGCTAGACAGAAGAATGCATCCTCTGGTACCTCTAGGAAATATAACTCTGGATGGCATCAAGCTCTTGATTTAATCAACATGATTATTGTTTCAAAAGCTGCAACTCTTGCAGCTCTAACACGTGAAGAAAGTAGAGGTGGGCACACCAGAGATGATTTCCCTACCCCTGATGATGAATATTGGGGTCAAATAGTCAATGTAATTTGGATGGAAGATGGCGAAGTAAAAATTAGACAAGAAGAAAAAGAGGAGATGAGAGAAGATTTACAAGAAGCTATCAAAGAAGTAAAGAAAATGATTGCTGAACGTGCAGCGGAACAAGATGGTGAAAAATAATGTCATTAAAAGGTAAAATACAATCATTCAAGATTTTACGCGGAGATGTAGAAAATTCCTCGATGGAAGATTTTGAAATTGAATTAGATGAAGGGATGGTCGTTCTTGATTGTGTCCATCGAATTCAACATGAAGTCCAACCAGATTTATCAGTAAGATGGAATTGTAAGGCTGGAAAATGTGGTTCCTGCTCAGCAGAAGTTAATGGAAAACCTAGACTGATGTGTATGACCAGAATGAATGATATAGTTTCTGAAACACCTGAAGGAAAAGCTATTGAGATTAGACCGATGAAATCATTTCCTTTGATTAAAGATTTAGTTACCGATGTTTCGTGGAATTATGAGGTTGCCCAAAAAATTAAACCAATAAATGGCCCAAAGGAAAAAAATTGGAAATTTAATCAAATGGAAGCTGATCGTGTACAACATTTCAGAGAATGTATTGAATGTTTCCTGTGTCAAAATACTTGTCATGTATTGAGAGATCACGAATTATTTGATGAGTTTGCTGGTCCAAGAAATTTAGTAAGACTCGCACAATTTGAAATGCACCCGCTAGATAAAGAAGATCGAATACCAGACATAAAAAAGAATTTCGGCGTTGAATACTGCAATATTACTAAATGTTGTACAGAAGTATGTCCAGCAGGTATTCAAATTACAGATGATGCAATTATTCCGTTAAAAGAAAGAGTTGTAGACAGGTATTACGATCCAATCAAAATGATTTGGAGAAAAATTACGGGTAAAACCTAAGAGATAACCTATGTCATAGACTGCACTAACCTATGCAAATTCTCGAATTTAGATAAGGGTTACTAACCTAAATGCTCTATTCCTTGTTTCTTAACATTAGCCTTCCATACCATGTCTGGTAACCAATCAGGGCCATTATCTGGTTTGGGTACTTGTCTCCTTTCGCCGACAAAAACATGAACTCTATTAGTTCCACGTTCTCTTAAACGAATATCGGTTTTTCCTCTAGAAGCAGCCTTCAAAGCAGCACCTCTTGGTTGCGCACTAGCAAACACTTTTGAAGTATCTGCTCCACCTTCTCTTAAAACGAAATATTTTTTATCTTTGGGCATAATTTTTTCCTCGAATGGACTAATGTCAAAGACTTTATAAACTAATCTATGGAAAAAGCGTCACTGAATGTTGTTTTAACGAATATACAACACTCCATTAAACGAAAAATGTTGAATCTGTTTACCGAAGTCAATATGTAGGGTGGCCTCACCTGCTAGTAAATGTGGCAGAATTACTCATGAAGCGTACCTGCAAACATGGAGTCCTCAAAGTATTCTATGGAGATCTTTCTAAACATGAAGCTGATATTATTGCAACACCTTCAGATAATAGATTATCTGGTAGAGAAGGAATTGATGCTAAGGTATACGATGTTGCAGGGGAAGAATTAAGAGAAGCGTGTAAAGAAATTTCAGTTAAACAGAGAAAACTGAACCTTCCTCCATGCCCCGTTTCAACTACTAAGTTCAACAAACCATATAATCTCTCATGTAAGTATTTATTACACGTTGTAAGTCCAGACTGTAGAAGACCTGCTCAAGATCAGAATAGAAGAGATTTGTTGCCTAAAACATATTCTGCGATGTTCACCGCAATACAGGGTAAAAAAGAAATTAAATCCGTAGCAGCTGCACCGTTTTCCATGGATATTTTTTCATATCCACATAGAGAGGGAGCTAAAATGACGTTTAGTTTATTACTTGAATGGCTGGATAGTGAGGAGTGTAATATTGAAGAATACCATATGATTGTTCTAAATAAAAACTTTATTGATGCTATGAGGACAGTTTACAGAGAGACAGAAGATCAACTTCCAGGACGAGATACTACCGACGAATGACAGAAAAAATATTTTCTGAAGAACTCCAAGATTTATAAAAACACTATTTTAAATTTAAAACTATCATAAACCTCAAGTACGCTCGCCAAAATTGTACCCTCAATGTCCAGCTCATATGAAAGAGAATTGAGACGAGTGCTAAGTGGTGATAGAAAAACAATAGATAGTATTACACGTAGTTGTAGTGAAATAGAGAAATCGCATATTATGATGGTCATCAATCGTCCATTTCTTGTAGTTAGGGCAGCGGGAAGTGGAATGGAGGGAAGTGGTGATCTCGTTGCTTTGAGAGGTGACATAAGTTTTCCTGTAGAAGTAAAATCTACAAAATCAAAAAAATTATATCTTTCTGGTAGAACGAAAATTCAATATGAAGCAATGGTCAAAGAGGGTGAAAAAACAGGCTTAATGCCATTATATGCCCACAGATTAAAAGGAGTAAGAGGAGATTCCTGGAGGATATTCAGAGTTGAAACAAATAATCTAAAAGGTAAATTATCCATTATAGCACGCAGAATTCCGAAATTACCCATTTCCAACCAAGGTAACCCAATGATAAACTGGGAGAAAGGACTACCCTTGAATAAATTTTTAGCTTTTTTGTGTAGAGATAAACATGATAATTTAGTTTCAAAACAAATTATCCTACCAAGTATGGTAACCCAAGCATTAGAATTAGAATGAAAAATAACGCTAATGAACTCCATCCTGTAATTTTATTTACGAACTGTTCAAGTCTCAAAGGGTGCCATTTTTTTAACCCTATTGCTTTTCTTAAACGATTTATATTTTCAAGTAATCCATAAAACATGTCCCTAAAGAGATGACCTCCATCGAATGGTAAAATTGGTATAAGATTCGTCAACCCTAATAACAAATTGACCCAAATTAACCAAAAGAAGAATTCAATAACTAAAATTAAATTTTCTGCTCCTAAGAATCCACTTATACCTTCATCATCGACTACGAGCATACTTTCCTCGAATGAATTAATGGCTTTGCCTTTGTTATTTATTGGTTCAAAAATTAAAGTCATTAAGTGAAAGGGTGTAAAAAGTGTTTTACTGATAATATTACCAGTCGAGTCTTTGGCAAATGGTCCCGCTAATCTATCTATGCCATTTGAGCTTGAAACAAGTTGACTAACTCCTAAAAAAGCATCACCAGGTTCTACGGACATTCCGAATTCTTCGAATAAATCCTTGTTATTCTCTAAGAAAATGTCAAAATCATCTCTCCCGATTTGACCATCAGAATTCAGGTCCTCTCCAGAGCTTAAATTCCAGTTGTAATATCTATATTCATATGCATCTCCGAGAGTGACATTTAATTGCATTGTAGAGTCCAAATTATCTTTTGGTATAATTGTCAACGAAATATTATCTCCAGATGAATATTTTGATAATGCATTGTCAAAAGATTCTTTGTTCTCAATTTTTGAATTGTTAATGTGCGTAATTATATCATATGCTTCTAGACCCGATGAATTTGCTCCTGATTGTTCATGCTGAATTATCCCTCTGGCATGCATTCCTGAGTGAATTGCAGAAAATTGGCTTGAAACTAAAACTAACATGAAAAAACAAATTAAAGCCATAAAAATATTAGTTGACGGACCTGCAGCAAACATTCTTTGTCTTTCTTTTCTGGGTGCCCTTGTTAACTCATCATATTCTGGTTCTGCAAATGCTCCTAGCGGCAGTGGTCCAAGAACTAACAATCCAAAACTGCGGAGGCGCATACCGTGAGCCCTAGCCAGTAGTCCATGTCCAAATTCGTGAATTACAAGTGAAATTATAAATGCAATTATACCCCAACCAAGTGGAATAACAGGATTTATTCCAGGAACTGCGATCATGGTGGTAATTGGAGGTGGGTCTTCAGCTGGTCCATTGATGACAAATAGAATTATAGACAAAAATACTAGTAATCCAATAAATAACATAGATAATCTGCAAACCCACAATGATACTTCGCCGTAAATTCTCCAAAATTTTCTTGGTTTGGATATTTTTTCTAATAATTTAATACCCTTTTGGGTTCGTAACATAAGAATAAAACCCAATGCTTTGGTAGCATTTAATTTATCTAAGATGCCTTTATTTTGCATCTTAGACAACAATACCAACCAAGATATAAAGAAAATTAAAATTATTGGAAATATGAAATCGTTAAAGTTTACCTCTAACCACTCGTTGGACATGCACCCCCCTCTAAGTCCTCACTCTTGAAGTAAAGTATTTTATGGAAAAATACCGATGATATTATTGAGTAAAGAATCTACACACCCACAATGCATACAAAAATGCTCGAGCAGTTGTGCCTAGACGAGATTGGTGAAATACCAAATAAAATTAAATTATGGCATCTAGAAGATGGTTTTGCAGAATATCTGGTAAGGTTTGAAAATAATATTGCTTTAATCACTATGAGCATGTATGACGTTGAAGAAGATGGGGTTGGTTATCTATTAGAACAAAGGCTATACATCTCACCTTCCAACTACATCTCTGGCAGTATTAGATCTCATACAATTAATTCTGAACAAATATTATTAAAGATTTCAAAGGATCAAGAAATTTATTTTACTGATAACGGTGGAAATATTAATGATTTAATCGAAATCTTGGAAGACTGGGTTTGTGACATTACATCAAAGCAATCTTCTGATAATTTAAGATCTAGATTTTCTAGTTTAAGGAGGGAAAAAATGGCAATTATTTCTAAAATTGAGCAAATAAATTTAGATTCTATTAGTAAAAATTTAAGTCAAATAGAAAAAAAATTATATAAAACAAAAAATAGACTAGCTGGTGTAGAAATAGAAGAAGATTTACTCTGATTCTTCTAATTTTTCATTAATGTTTTTCATAGATTCGTTGGAATAAGAGATCATTTCTGGAGATCTTTGTAGAAATTTATTTACCAAGCCTTCTAAAAATACTGGAGATATAAGTAAAACAAATACTGTAGCTGTTAAAGAAAACCATGTTTTGGAAGGAACGTAGGATGTCCCGGGTGACGAATCTGTTGTTGCACCCAAAGTCATTAATTTTACAGAACCAAACCAAGGTATTTCAGCCCCCGCAATTCCTTCAACCCACTCGGAAGTCACGGCTTCAACTCGGTTACCCGAACCATCGCTCAGACCACCACCTGTAGTAAAATTAGTTGCTGCTCCTCCTTGATCTACGTTACAATTATTGTTGTCCCCCAAAGTGAGGTAACCTTCATGTTTAGGACTCCAGTCAATTATTCTGAGATATTGAGCATGTGCCCCGTTATCTGTTAAATCACACTTATATTCAGTAAAATCCCAACTAATTTTTGTCGAATTGCGTACTTCTGTCCCTGCAACATCCCAAGTAATCACACATGTTCCCTTAATGCTATCATTCTTGTCTATTTGGAAGGAGTCAAATGTTCCATTTTCACATGTACTGTTTACCCTGTCTGGAGTTTCTGTGAAATTAGCCCTTGCGTAAATTATAGCCCTGTGTATTATTGGTGTTCTATCTTCCCCGTTTTTGTCGTATACAATCACATCTCCTGGTAATCCATGGCTTTCATAAATTTTAGAACCAATAGATCTTTCCATAGCTTCTGCATAGGTGATAATTTTCCTGCTCTCTGGAGCGTGGACCAATATTAAATCTCCAGCATCGATAGCCCCTATTTCACCATCTGGATCATTCATCATAGAATCTGATTCCACAACCACCACAGGTGGTGAATTTCCTGTTGAGGAATACATAGCGAATAATAGCAATAAAATTGCACTAGTGGCTAGAATTAATTCTTTAAACAAAGGCCAATATTTCAATTAAATCCCTCATTTAAATTTACGTTTTTTAATCTTAATATCTTTTTCAAGCAAGAATTCCTGTAATCTAATGTAATATCTTCGTCCTAAAATTTCACCCGCCTCCTGTGCTTCTGCAACATCTTTCCTTAATTCAGAAGGTGAATTAATTCTCATAAACTCTCTTAAAAAATTGTATCTGCCTCTAAGGTAGAAAAATTCAGGCCATAATAAAATTGCAATGAGTAAACCTGAAATACCACAAATCCAGATTAGAGCATTTCTTTCTGGAGACAAGTCATTATATGTCTCAGTAAATACAAAAATAAGTGTTACTAACATCATTCCTATTGAAATTACGAATACAGTTGTTAATATCGTTAAATGATGTTCTCTGATTGATTCCCATTTTTTTGAAATTTTTTCGCGCAAACTAAATTTAGCCTTTTTAGACATTCGACTCAACGTACTCAAGAGGTAAGGCATATTAACATAATCGAAGATTGATTTTAGAAATTTAAATAATTTTCAATTCAACTCCTGCCTCATTTAACATTGATTTAGACAAATCAAATTCTTCACTCCACCTTTCAGGGATATCAATGTTTGATGGAATTACAATTTTTTTAATTCCTGCTTGTATTAATGATCTAGAGCATCTATTACAAGGTGGCCAAGTAACGTAAGCTATACAATTTTTCAATGAAACTCCAATTCTTGCTGCATGCATAATAGCATTTTCCTCGGCATGGCAAATCAAGGGGTATTTCTTTTCTCGGATGCTTAATCTTTCCTCAGTATCCTCGATTCCTCTAGGAAATCCGTTAAAACCAGTTGATCTAATTTCTCTGTCTTCTCCTACAATAATACAACCTACTTTTGTAGAGGGGTCTTTACTCCAATCTGAAATATGTTCTGCAAGTTTCAAAAATCTTGAATCCCATTTAATTATTCCTCACCAACTCTCGTAAACAAACCGCCTAATTTTTACTTTCGGAAAATTGTCATGGAATCAGCGTCGTCTAGATTTAAAATCTTTAGTATATTACCAATTAAGTAAAGACTACCAATACACAATAATTTACTTTTACTAGGAAAAGATAATGCCTTGTTAACAGTATTGAATGTGTCTTGCTCCTCATAAAAATTCAAATTAGGAAAATAAGCATGTAAATACTTTTTCAACACTCTAGTCTCAACTCCTTTTGTCCTACCTCCAACAGGTTCACATAGTATTAAATTATGTATTTTTACTGTACGCATAAATCTTACCAAAGGCATCAAAAAATTATCCAAATCTTCTTGTTCAGTGCAACCAAATATTATCTGATTGATATCGTTATGATGATTCTTGATTTCACTCAGTGACCTTTGCATTCCACTAGGGTTGTGAGCACAATCTAAAATAATTTGAAAACTTTGAGAATAATCTATGATATGCATTCTTCCTGGCCAAAACGTAAATTTTAGTGCCTCGTCACAGTTAGATGGATAACCTAACTTAGTGAGTGCAAGATTTGCCAAATTTTTTGCTTCGGTCGTAAAGTTTTCTCCTTCATTAGGTTTGTACCACTCTAACAAGTCATCTGAACTTACAGCTTGAGAAATCATTTTTCTTACGCTTTCACAATCATTCCACGTTGAAATTAGTGGTATCCCTTCCCTAGCAATTGCAGATTTTTCTCTGGCAATCTCTGACAATGTTTCACCTAGAATATCTGTGTGTTCTAGTGAAATTTGGGTCAAAATACAACAATCTGCATTTACTAATCTTGTAGCATCTAACCTACCTCCTAACCCAGTTTCAATTACAGCTCTATCTATTTTTTCAGAAGAGAAATACATCATTGCAATAATAAACGTCGCTTCATAAAATGTTGGCTGGATTTTTGGGGTGATTTCACAAACGTGTTGTAAGTTTTTAAGATGAACCATAAACTCTAGATTTGATATCTGTTTTCCATCAATTCTTATTCTTTCTTCGACATTGCAAAGATGTGGAGAAGTGAATAATCCAATTTTAAGTCCTAGTAAACTGAGGGCGTTCGATAAAATTGAACACGTTGTTCCTTTACCATTACTTCCAGCAACATGTATTGAAGGAAAGTCATTTTGAGGATTACCTAATCTAGAAAGAATTAAAGAAGTATTCTCTAAACCTAATTTCATTCCTTGTTTTCGTAAAGATTCCAACCATTCAATCACCATACTCAATTCAAACCTTCTAACATCAGAAGATATATTGATTTTTATGAAAATTCACCAGACAGACTGATAGAGGAGACAATAGAAGCCTATACATGGAGGGAAATTCGATTAACGGAACTCCGCAAATCAAAGAAATGATTCTAGCCATGAAAGAACAGTGGCAATCCATGATTGGAATGGCTCTTATGTTTGTTACTACAATTGTAATAGGTATTATAATTCAACCTTTTTATGATAAGCCTGAGTTCAGGGCTTTTGGTGAGGCTGGTGCTAGTCAAGCAAGAAATATAATTTTAGAATTTGTACTTATTTTAGTTTTCACTGCTGCAATTATTTTCTTAGCTAAAAAAAAGAAAGATTGGATAATCAAATACGGAATATTGGGTATACTTTTCATTGCTCTGTGTTATGCAACTATTCCTCTAACAAATTTAGTAATCACTTCATCTGTTGAACCATTAGAATTTAAAACTATAGATTCAACATTTGAAATTGTTACACAACACGATGATGGATTTTTTTCCAGTCAAAAATTAATTAACTCCACAACCGATGAACTTGGGGGATATGTATTTTATAAATTTTCTAATGCATTCAACGACAACGGAAAAGGGCCTTTGAATCTTATTACGCAAGGGGTTTTAATGTATACCAATGATGAACCTTTTACATACACATCATTTCCAGAAGGGATCGTAATCTGTAATGATGATAACTTTTTAAAAATACACGATAATTTTGATATTAATAACGATTTAATTGATGAAATTGATTGTAAAATTGGATTTAGTACAAATAATTCTGAATGGTATATTTCTAGTGACAACAAATTGTATAAAATGGGAGAGAATAATGGTTTTGATATACCTGAGTTTATAAAAGATGAGAAATTAATAGAGGTCTGGACTACTCCAAAAGAAGACTTAATCTGGGTCACAGAGAATAGAATAGCATTACTTAATTTACCAGATGAAAATGAATCTACTTTAGTTCAGTTTGAAAGTTTTCACAGCAACAAAATTACGTCTGCAACATTTGGGACTTCACTTTGGCAAGACGGTTCTACAGAGCAAAAACTGTTAGTAATTGGAGATGAAGAGGGAAATGTTTACTCTTGGAATTACAATCAGGGAAATGATTCAAATCTAACACAAGAGACTAGAATGAAGTTAGATGGCGGATATTTTTCTGCACCAATAAAATCTGTGTTACTAGCCAATTACAATCAACTATATCAAGATGAACTATTTGTTTTAGACTCTGAAAACATTAGAATGTTTAGAAGTAGTAGCTTAAGTGAAGAGATAAATATAAGTTATCAAAATACGGAAAATACTAAAATGGTTCTATCAAATTCCTCAGATAATAGTGTCGATTCAGTAATATTTTTACAAAATAATGGAACATGGAATTTCATGACTGTAAGCGAAGAACAAATTCAAATTGTTAATCCATGGGCAGGGGTAATCGGGTTTTTAATTTCTGTAATACTGATGATAATCTTATTTTTTAGACCTGAATGGTATGTTGTCAATTTAGTTGGAATTCTTGTAGGTGCTGGAGTAGTTGCGATGTTAGGAATTTCTTTCGTACCTTGGCTAATAATAATATTCATGGTCATCGCCGCAATTTATGATGCTTGGGCCGTATACAAATCAAAACACATGCTGGATTTGGCAGATACTATGGTCAATCTGAAATTACCGATATTATTAGTAGCACCTCAGGAAAAAAATTATTCATTTATTCAAGAGAAAAATGCGATTAAAGATACTACCGAGATTCAGGAAACAGACATTGGAAAGAATAAATTCGATGAATTTGACAAAAAGCAACTCAAAATTAAAAAAGAAACTAGTAGAGATGCCATGTTTATGGGTTTAGGCGATGTGATTTTCCCCGGAATTCTTGTTATTTCCGCCATTACGTGGCTACCTGAAGGGACATTAATTCTAGGTATTGATGCCACATTATGGATTGGAGTATTTACAATGCTTGGAGGGCTTTGCGGTTATTTTGTATTGATGGGATTCGTAGCATTAGGAAAACCTCAAGCAGGTTTACCACTGTTGAATAGTGGTTCAATTTTTGGGTTTTTAACTTCAACAATACTATTTCTTGGAATTAGTGCTCTAGAATTTAATATCTCATTATAATGTAAGATTCATGCGTAGGTTTGAAGCCAAAAGGTAGACTCGGATGATTCATCATGTTAGACATCAGCGAATTTAGAGATAATGATAGCGTAATTAGGGCGGACCATGATAAAAGAAAAATACCCCATAATAAAATTGACAAAGTCATACAATTAGATGAAGAATGGAGAAGAGCTGTTTTCGATCAGAGCTTAGCAAGAAAAAAGAGAAATGATGCAGCAAAATTAATTTCTAATGCGAAAAAAGCTGGCAATAGCGAAGAAATGAAAAAATTACTGGCTGAAGTCAAAGATCTAGGTACAAAAATCGAGGATTTAGATTATACCGCTAATCAGCTGATTGAAAAAAGAGATGCAATCCGAATGACAATTCCGAATATTTTGCACAATGAAGTACCAATTGGAGATGATGAAAAAAGTAATACTCTTCATTCCGAATTCGGAAAAAAACCCGAGTTTTCTTTTTCTCCAAGAACACACAATGAGCTATTAGAAATTAATAAATGGGCTGAATTACCAAGAGCTGCGAAAATTACTGGAAGCCGTTTTTATTTCCTCAAGGGTGACTTAGCTAGATTAGAAATGGCACTACAATCATATACTGTTGATTTTATGCTAAAAAAAGAATATACATTGATTCATCCTCCAACAATGATGAATCGCAAAGCGTATGAAGGAGTCACTGATTTAGGTGATTTTGAAACCGTTATGTATGGTGTCCAACCTGATGGATATTATATGATTGCTACGAGTGAACATCCCTTAACAGCTATGTATATGGACGAGATTATTGAACCTAGCATTCTTCCTATTAAACTAGTAGGAGTTTCACCTTGTTTTAGAAGAGAGGTTGGAGCACACGGACAATCTGATAAAGGAATTTGGAGAGTACATCAATTCACAAAAATCGAGCAAATTATTATTAGTCACCCTGATGATTCATGGAATTTTCATGAGGAAATGCTTGAGAATTGCATTGAGTTATGGAATTCATTAGGGATACATTATCGTGTAGTGAATATTTGTACTGGTGATATGGGAACGGTGGCAAGTAGAAAATATGATCTTGAAGCATGGTTACCAGGACCTGGTGAATACAAGGAGATAGTGTCTTGCTCAAATTGTACTGATTATCAAGCTAACAGGCTAAGAATGAGATTTAGAACTCCAGATGGAAATTCATCAGTTCATACATTAAATTCTACAGCTGTTGCTACAAGCCGAGCACTGGTGGCAATTATGGAACAATATCAATTGGAAGACGGTAGAGTAAATATTCCTAAAGTTTTACAAGCATATATGAACGGTCAAAAAATTATTGAGCCGACAATCATTTAGGTGTTAGAATGAGTTTAAAGCTATATCATAATCCCAATTGTTCAAAATCTAGACAAGGTAAAAAAATACTTGAAGATAACAATATCGAATTTGAAACAAAACTATACATGAAGGAGCCAATTTCTTACTCAGAAATAACAAAAATTGTAAATCTATTTCCTGAGAACCCAATGTTATTAATACGGACTAAAGAAAAATTATTCAAAGAACTCAAGATCGATACTCAAACCCTAAATGATAAGAAAGAGATTATAAAATTAATTCAAAAATACCCAAAATTAATGGAGAGGCCATTGCTTAATTCTGAAAATTTCACCATAATTGGAAGACCACCAGAAAATTTTAAACTGATATTGAATTAAGTGAGACTCAAATATTTAACCTTGTTCGCAATGATTATGCAAGTACATGATAAGTTGTATATTAACGGTAAGTGGGTCGATGCTACTAGCGAATCTGTTATTGAGGTGATTAATCCAACTAACGAAAAAATAGTCGGAAAAATTCCTGTCGGGAGTAAATCTGATGTTGATGATGCTGTCCATGCGGCAACAAATGCATTTAAAATTTGGTCTAAAAGCAGTATTGAAGACCGTATTGAAAAGTTAAACCTGCTATCTCAAAAAATCAAAGAAAAGACAGAACTATTGGCCAAAACCATTACATCAGAAGTTGGCACACCAATTGAATACAGTAGAATGGCAATGGTAGGCACACCTAGAGTCGTTTCAAGGTCATATGCCAAAATATTAGAAACATATGAATGGGAGGAGAACGTTAGAAATTCATTAATTGTTAAAGAACCCATAGGAGTTTGTGCGTTCATAACACCTTGGAACTTTCCTTTGCATCAAATTATTGGAAAAGTTGCTCCAGCGATAGCTGCTGGATGCACAATGATATTAAAACCAAGCAAAGAAGCACCTTTGAATGCATTTATTCTAGCTGAAATTATTGATGAAATTGATTTGCCTCCTGGTGTATTCAACTTAGTAAGTGGACATGGTGCTGAAATTGGTGAATATCTTGCAAAACATCCGGGAATAGACATGATCTCATTCACTGGATCGACAGACGCAGGAAAAAATGTTAGTAGGGCTGCATCAGACTCAATCAAGAGAGTGACTTTAGAGTTGGGTGGAAAAAGTGCGAACGTAGCTCTAGAAGACTGTAATCCTCAAATTGTCGCAAAAATGGCTATTAATGGATGTTTTCAGAATTCAGGGCAAACATGTTCAGCTCTCACGAGATTAATCATTCCTAAGAAATTAAGTAAAGAAATTAGTGATATTATTGTCGAACGAGTTAGTAGATATTCTACAGGAGATCCCATGGATGAAAAAACTAAATGCGGTCCAATGGTCAGTTCAAAACAACAACACAGTGTGACTGAATACATTAAAACTGGTATTGAAGAAGGTGGTAAACTAATTGCTGGTGGATTAGGCATGCCTGAACACTTGGACACTGGTTTCTTCGTAAAACCAACTGTATTCACGGATATTAAAACAAATATGACGATATGGAAGGAAGAAATATTCGGGCCTGTCTTAGTCATCGCTACGTACGAAAATGAAGATGAAGCGTTACTTCTAGCTAATGATTCAATTTATGGACTTTCGGGAGCAGTATGGTCTAATGATAAAGAAAAAGCAATAAACTTTGCAAAACAAATGAAAACGGGACAAGTCAGTGTGAATGGAGGGCATTTTAACGTAAATGCTCCATTTGGAGGGTATAAAATGTCTGGAAATGGTAGAGAATTAGGAATTCATGGTTTAGAGGAATTTTTAGAAATTAAATCAATACAAATGTAATTTAAACCTAATAATAAAAGATAACCAATCAATCGAAGGTTTATTGTGGGATGTAATTTTAGAGAGTAGTGATTAAATGAATGGTAAGAGCATTTCTGTATTTATAATCTTGACAATGGTTAGTGTGATGTTTTCGGGTTGTACCGAGACATTCGCATCTAATCAACCACCAGAAATTTCAATGAAAGTAAGTCCCTCTGGAGCAATAAAAGCAGATGAAACAATAACTTTTGATGCAAGTGCTACAATAGACAGAGACGGAGATTCTTTAGTTTTTTTATGGGACTTCGACAGTAGTGATGGCATACAAAGAGAAGAATCTGGGAGTGAAGTTACTTGGGAATACAACATCGAGGGGACATATATCGTTACTTTAACTGTTGAAGACGGACAATTCAGCCAGACCAAAACTGTAGAAATTGAGGTTATACCAAAAGATTCTATTCGTCCAGAAGCAAATGCGGGGTCTAGAATGGGGGTTGAAGACTGTAATGGAGAGGAAACATCGGAATCTTCTAGAGAATTTTATCTCTACTTCATCTGCGAAGAAAAGGAAAGTAACAATAGAGAAATCGATGCCGAGATAGATGTAATTCTCGATGCTTCACTAAGCGAGCACGAAGACCCAAATCATTATCTGTCAAAGTATGAATGGGATCTTGATGTAAATTTTGATGCTGATGGGGATGGTGATTCTGCTAATGATATTGATGCTACGGGAGAAATATACACATGGAAAGATAAATCTCCAGGAAAGTGGGAAATTCAACTCACTGTAACTGACGATCAGGGTCTTACAGATACTGACGTAGTAATGGTATATGTCAATTATGTAGGTGAATGGAGCGATTTAGTTGTTGAAAGAAATACATCAAACAGTCCTGGTATCATAGAATTTGAATTCACTACTGTCTATGATGATTCTCCATCCGAGAATAAACTAAAAAGAGCTGATTTTGAATTGACATATCCTAAAAAAGACCCAGATGGATCAAGTTTTGGAAGTTTGGCAGCCGATCAGAATTTAGATATTTATGTCTATAATAAAACAAAAGAGCCGAATGACATCATTAATACATCAAGTACTACTAATGATCAGCGTGTAGGAAATAATAATTTTGATTGTGATACTGACGAAGACTTCTGCGTTTTCACACAAATTTCCGGTAGTTACCATGTCAAGAAATATTATCCAGGTCCTTGGACTGTACAGATAGTTAATGAAGAACAAAATCAAGCTAATATTGACAAATTTACGATCCGTTTAACTTTCAAATGATAACCCCTAATCAGTTTCTTTCATATATAGGTTTATGGTGGGACTGCCTGTTAAGGAGTGATAAAAGATGCCATCACAATGGGAAGATAAAAGTAAAACGCACCTAAACATGGTGTTTATTGGTCATGTTGACCACGGAAAATCAACAACAGTAGGACGTCTATTGTTAGACAGTGGTCACATTGAACAACACGTAATTGAAAAAAATGAAAAACTGGCTAGTGAACAAGGAAAAGCGGGTTTTGGTCTAGCTTATGTTATGGATGGATTGAAAGAAGAGAGAGAGAGAGGGATAACAATTGATGTTGCTCACAAAGAATTCTTCACACCAAACTACTACTGGACAATTATTGATGCACCAGGACACAGAGACTTCGTTAAGAACATGATTACGGGAGCAAGTCAAGCGGATGCAGCTGTACTATTATGCGCTGCCAACGATGGAGTTAACGCTCAAACCAAGGAACATGCATTCTTAGCACGTGTACTCGGTGTTTCTCAATTGATCGTTAATGTTAATAAAATGGATATTTCTGGTGTTGATTGGTCAGAGGACAAATATAAAAAAGCATGCGAAGAAGTAAGTAATCTATTGAAAATTGCAGGTTTTAATCCTGCTGATGTCCCAATGATTCCTTGTTCCTCGTTGAATGGCGATAACATTTTCCACAAGTCTGAAAATACACCATGGTATTCTGGTCCAACACTTTTCGAAGCAATAGACAATGTAAGTATGCCTCCAAAACCAATCGACAAACCATTGAG
>MDTD01009139.1_pt1 | contig 19185 bp, 11 predicted proteins | sample 811221 | NCBI WGS metagenome assembly MDTD01 (sample SAMN05326646, study PRJNA326480) | marine metagenome | isolation source: seawater | place: Pacific Ocean: South West | collected 2011 | reverse complement strand
CTAGACTAGATGTTACACGCGCCGGAATCGCACGCGATAAGTTTAGATGGTTTCTCGTCGCCGACGCCGTCGAACGGGACGTCTCGCGACGAGACGAAGACCACTTGTTCGGGCGCGGTGGACGCCTTGGGAAGGTACTCCAAGACCTCGCCGATGATGGTAGTGTGTGGATACCCCGCGGATCTGAGCGCGTCCACGGCGGCGGAGGCGTTTTCGCTCGGCACGGAGGCTAACATGCCGCCGGCGGTTTGAGGATCGAAGAGGAGCGGATACTTTGGCGCCCCGGACACGGTGGATGGATTCGCCACCGCTCGTGAGAGTCTGACGTTGGCCGGTTGCAGAGAGCTTGTGATGCCCGATTCCACGCACTCCAACGCGCCCGGAAGGATGGGTACGGCGTCCATGTCTAACACGGCGGCGGCGTTGCTTCCTTTGCACATCTCGACGAGGTGGCCGAGTAAACCGAATCCCGTGACGTCCGTGCACGACGTCGCGCCGTGATCGAAGAGCGTCTTCGCCGCGACCGCACTCAGTTGTCGCATGGAGTTCAACGCGTTAGAAATCCATCGACCCTGTGCTTTGGAGCGCATGTCGGCGGCGAACAGCGTGCCGGTGCCGACAGGCTTGGTGAGGATGATTTTGTGACCCGCCTTCATGCCGCCCTTCTTCATGAGCTTCTCGCGCGGGGCTGCGCCATGGACGGAAAAACCCAACGAGAGTTCCGCGCCCTCGGAGCTGTGTCCACCGGCGAGGCCACAGCCGGCGTCTCGAAGGATGCTGCACGCGCCCGCCATCATTTGATATAACGTCTCTTCGACTTGAGTCTCCAGTCCGTACGGCACCGTCGCGATGGCGAGCGCCGCGTGAGGATCCGCACCCATCGCCCAACAGTCCCCGAGCGCGTGCACGGCGGCGATTTGGCCGAACATGTAAGGATCGTCCACGAAGGCTCTGAAATAATCCACGGTTTGCACGCCAACCATGCCCGGCGGGACTGAGACCACCGCCGCATCGTCGGGTTGATCGATCCCGACCTCCACGTTTTTATTCGTCGGAATCGGTTCTAAACGTTTCATCACGCGCGATAACACGGTGGCACCGACCTTGGCGCCGCACCCACCGCATCTCATGGGAACCGCGCGCAACGCCGCGATGGTCTCCTCGCCGGCGGCGAGCGCGAGAGGGGACGCGTCGATCGCCTCTTCCTTCATGTCGGGCATTTCCTGATACATTTTCATCCACTTGCGATCGATTTTATCTTTCCATCGCCACAAGCGTTCACCGACCGGACCTATGCCGCCGAACGCGTAGTTGCCGTAGGACAACACCGCCGATTTCCCGCCAATGGTGATTAAACCCAAAAAGAGCTTTTGCGGCGTGAAGTCGACGAGTGATTTCCCGAGTAACGCTCGGCGAATATTCTTATCTAAAGGAGGCCCTTGTCGCACGGCGAAAACCCCAGCCTTCGGTCTCGGATGCTTGAGCACGTTGGCCACGTCTCCCGCGGCGAAGACGTGCTGGTGCGACGTCGATTCCAACGTCGCGTTCACAGCGATGAACCCATCGTCGTCCAACGCCAAATCCGTGGACTCCTTCAACCACTTCGCCGCGCCTGCTTGCGTGCACCAGATGCACTCGTCCGCGTTGATCTCGCGTCCACTCTGAAGCACCAGCGTTTTCGACTCGGCTCGCGCTACGCCGTCGTCCTCGATCACGCGCACGCCAGCCTCGTCGAAAACCTTCAAAAACGTCTTCCTGACCCCCTTCGCGTGCGACGGCATCAACTTCCCTCGCGTCACGAGCGTGAACGCGGCTAAATTCTCATCCAAACCGCGCTTTTTCAACTCTTCCCGCATCCTGTACCGCATCGACAACGCGAGCTCGGCGCCCCCCGCGCCCCCGCCCACCACGCACACGTCGCACTTTTTCCCACCCTCGAGCACTCGCGCCAACATCGCCTCCCACCTCGCGTTGAATCCAAAGATCGGTTTCACCGGCGTCGCGTGTTCGTTCGCCCCCGCCACGTCCGACGCGCGCGGCGTTATGCCCACGTCGACGCTGCACACGTCGAATCGCACCCCCGGTCTTCCGCTCCTCATCAACACCCGCTTATTCGCGTGATCGATCCCGACCGCCTCGTCGTGTATGATTCGAAAGTTCCCGCTTCGACAGATGGGCTCGAGATCGACGTGCGTCTCTTCCCACGAGTAGTGTCCCGCGACGAGTCCCGGGAGCATGCCGCTGTACGGCGTGTGTAAATCCTTGGCGATGAGCGTCACGCGCGCGCCCTCGCACGGATTCATCGCGAGTGATTTTAACACGTACACGTGCGCGTGTCCACCGCCGATGAGGACGAGATCCTTGACGACGGGGGCGTTTCGGGCGCGCATGGCGGCGAGGATTGGATGGCGACGGTCGTGCGGGCGCCGACGCGCGAGCGGTGATGCGCGACGGATGTGCGACGGTGCGGAGGTCGGAGACGCGCGCGATGAAGCGGTCTGCATGCGCCGAGGTCGAGAGGACTCGGCGGCGTGCGCGCGCGCGACGCGATGTGTGGGACACTTTCGCGCGCGCCGAGTCACGGCTCGCCGAGACGCGTCTCGGTCGGAACGGTACCGTCGCTGACGTCCACGAACGCGCATCGCGCATCGCGTACATTCCTATTGAAACTACTATCGACCGTCGGCGGCGGACCGCGCGACGGTGTGTGGGTGAAGATTACAAAGCGAGCGAGCGCGCGCTCGCTAAAAGCGACCGCCGCGAAAAATAAATCGTATGACGGCTCTCGCGATCTGTTGAAGCAAACGAGCGCCGAATGCGGCGACGAAGCGAACGAATGCGATACGTGCGACGCGGGCGGCGCCGACGGCGAGCTCGACGAGCGGATTGACGCCGACGACGGATCCGTGCGGCGGCGGCGGAGAACCGCGAGCGCCCGTCGACGTCGAAGACGAAGACGTCGATCGGTGGCGCCAGGGATCTCTCGTGCCCGTGCCGCCTCGACCGACGACGCGTTCTGTGACGCTCTCGCTCACCATTCCGTTCGGCGCGCGCGTTCGAACGACGCGACGAATCACCGTCTCGCCGCGCGCGTTGACGTACGACGTCTCGCGAACTTCATTCGCCCCACCTCCGTCGCTTCGCATCGTCGCCTGCGCGTCGAACAACGTCTTGAACAGATCGTTCAAATCGTACGCGCTCATCCCTCGACCGTACGCGAACCCCCCGAACCCGGGTCCACCCGGAAATCCTCCCCCGAACCCGCCGCCGGGAAATCCACCCGCGCCCGGCCGTCCGCCTCGCATCGCTTGTTCTCTCAACGCTCGCTCAATATCCCGTATAAAACTCGAACTGTCGTTTCCAAACATCTCTCTAAACACTCTCTCCGCGTCTTCTCGCGTGAAATCCTTCCTATACTCATACCTGTACGCGCCGCCCGCGCGTCTCGCGAAATCCTCCGCCGCGCCGCTGCCGCCGCCGTACCCGTACCCACCCCTCGCCGCACCTCCCGTCGACGCTCGAGACGACGCGCTCGACGCTCGCTGTCGTCCACCCGGCGCGCTCAGTTCCTGATACGCCGCACTGATCTTCTTAAACCTCGCCTCGGCCGCCGTCTTCTCGGCGCCGTCGGGGTGTCGGTCCGGGTGCCACTTCAGCGCCTCCCTGCGGTACGCGCGCTTGAGTTCATCCGCCGTGCACGACGGAGACACGCCGAGCAAGACGTACGGATCGTCCGGCGTCGACGTCGACGCGCGCGCGCGACGGGAGATTCGCGGGCCGTCGTCTCTTTGATTCCACGCCCGGGCCCACGGCGCGCGAATCGACGCCACCCGCGTCGTCCACGACGCGACCGGGACGTCCACGCGCGCGCGAGTCGACGCGCGAGACGAGGACGCGATCGACCCGCGCGCCGCGTGCGCGAACGCGCGTCGCATCGCGTCGTCGAGTGACGATTCCATCGCGGGCGCACATCTCATCTTTCCGCGGTCCTCACACGACGACGTCCGAGACGCTCGACATGTCGAGCGCAGCTCCCGCGGTGACGCTCGCGCGATCCTCGCGCGCGCCCTTCATGCGCTCTTTCGCGCCGCGCGCGCGTTCGCACGCCAACGCGCGGATAAAGCGTCGACATCGTCATCATCGTCATCATCATCATCGCGTCGCCGCCGACGCGTCCTCGCGCGAACGCGCCGAATGCGCCACCGTGCACGTGCCCACGCTCTTGCGCCTGTGTCGCGCGATCGCGACGCGCGGGAACGAGATCATCCGCGACGTGACCGAGGGAGGGGAGTTGGGGGTTCGGGACAAGGGCGGCGCGGCGACGACGGACGGGACGTACGTGGGAGACGCGCAGACGGAGGCGGATCGTCGCGTGGAGGCGATGATGGTGGAGGCGTTGAAAAGGTACGCGCCTGAACTGCGATTGGTGGCGGAGGAGAGCTTTGAGGACGCGAGTTCGATCGAAGGGGTGGACTTCGGCGAGCTCGCGGTGGATTTCGAGTACGCGGCGGCGACGGGGGACGCCGAGGAGGATGAGGGATTCGCGCCGGAATTGCGTCGACCGATCGCGTTGGATCGAGTGGCGGTGTATTGTGATCCGTTGGATGGGACGAATGAGTACGCGGCGGGGGAGAGAGAGGCGATCACGGTGTTATTGGGTATCGCCGTGGACGGGACGCCGCGCGCGGGCGTCATCGGGCAACCGTTTCATAATTACGGGAAAAAAGACCGACGGCTCGGACGCGTCGTCTGGGGAGGCATCGGGATCGGCGTGCACGGATTAGACATCGCCGCCGATGCGGTGGCACCGCCGTTACCGCCGGATGGTGAACACGTCGTCGCCGTGAATAGAAACGTTCGCGAAAACAGACAGGCGCCGGTGCTCGAGGCGTTGGGTTCGCGCGTCGACATCGTCATCAGCGCCACCGGTTTTCACTATTTAATGCTCCTCGAGCGGCGCGCGCACAGTGCGTTGTTACTTAGAAAGGCTTCCAAGAAGTGGGACACGTGCGCGGGCGAGGCGTTGCTTCGCGCCACGGGCGGCGTCGTCACCGACACGGTGGGCAGACGCTACGACTACTCGTACAATCTCGACGCGCTTCCCAATCTCAGCGGTATGGCCGCGAGTTTAGACGTCGACATGCACTGGGAAATGACGGCAATCATTCGTGACGTCATCGAACCGCTCGGTCGGTACCCGTACGACGTGGATGACCCATCCATCAAGCGCGGCGTTTTGGACGGCGTCGACGTCCCCGCCGGCGGATGGCGGTGCCTCTCCGTCGACGTCGGTGGGTGTCTCCTCGAACCGAGCGAACGCGTCGCCGACGTCTACGCTCGCACCGCTCTCGAGGTTGGATGCGCGAGCGTCACCCCGGAGACGGCGTCGAGAGATTTCAAAGAGGCGTTCGCCGCGTTTCGCGGTTCCGACGCCGCCGACGCGTCCCGCTACTACGGCGACGGCAAATCCTTTTGGCGTCGCGTCATCGCCCACGTCTTGACGCGCGGAGGCACGGACGTCATCGACGACACCACCATTGACCTCGCCGTCGACAAACTCTACCTCCACTACGAACATCCGAGCGCATGGCACATCGCGCACGGCGCGGTGGACGCCGCGCGCCGATTACGCCGATCCGGCGTTCGCGTCGTCGTCGCCTCCAATTGGGACTCTCGTCTCCCCACACTCCTCCGAACCCTCGGCCTCGACGACGAATTCGACGCCATCGTCTTTTCCGCCGACATCGGCGTCGAGAAACCGAGCGAAGAATTCTTCCACGCCGTCGCGCGCGCCGCCGACGTCCCCGCCGCCCGCTGCGCGCACGTCGGCGACGCCCCCGTCGCCGACGTCGCCGGCGCTCGATCCGCCGGTTTCGGCGTCGCCGTGCACTGGTCCCCTCACCCCACCGACGACGACCAACCCACCGCGCACGATTTCAACCAACTCGCCGACGCGGTCTTATCCGCCAATCGCACCCTCGACGCGCGTCCGCGTCTCTCTCGCTTTCCCGTCCCGCCGCCGCCGTGAATCCAAAGTGTCAGTTCACATCCACCCGTCACATGGGACGTTCCTCTCGGCACACGCGCGCGCGTCGACGCTCGAACGCTCGTTCGCGCGCGGGAGAACGAGGTAAAAAAATACGATTCATCGTTCGCCCGCGCGCGTCGCGTCGTCGCGTCGTCGCGTCGTCGCGCGCGGACGCGTACACGTGGACGCGCGTGGACACCGAGACCGCGGTGACGCGCGAAAGGCACGACACGCGCGCGCGCGCGGGCGAGCGCGCGTGAACGGCGAACGCCGAGGGGGGTGTGGGGTGGAGTAAAAATTCCCGCGGGTGATGTCGCGCGCGAACGAGGCGATCGGACGACGGTCGGGGACGTCGGGTCGAGGACGCGCGCGCGCGCCGAGTCCCGGCGCGCGCGCCGAGGGCGGAGGCGGAGGCGGAGGCGAGAGGATCGCGGTCGGTGGTGATGGGGGAGGAGGGGTGGTGGTGACGCCGAGAGGGATCGGGGAGATCGCGGGACGGGGGGTTCCGGTGGTGCGACCGCCGTTACCGTTGACGCCGCCGCCGGATGCGAGGAGCGGGGATGTGAAAATTTTAGGTCGACGACATCGGGAGCCGAGAATCGGCGACGCGAGGGAAGGGTCGATCGGCCCGGTGGTGGTCGCGAGCGAGGTGACGATGGGGACGAGGTGTGAGGGGTCGTTTTCGGAGGGGTCTTTGTCGCCGTCGTCGCCGTCGTCGCCGTCGTCGCCGTCGTCGCCGATGGAGACGACGACTCCGACGTCGGAGAGACGAGGAGACGGAGACGGCGGCGTCGGCGGCGCGCCGCCGCAAAATGTCAGGGATCGAGGCGTCATCGATCTCGACGCCGAGGTGTACGAAGATTCGCGTCCGCACGTCGAGATTTTACACATTCCAAACAGCAAAGTCGGTCTCGTCATCGGTCGGGAGGGTCGTCACGTCGGGTTCGTGCAGAATCGAACGCGCACGAGAATATCCATCGCTCGCGATTCGTGGGACGGCGCGAAGCGTCGCGTGGAGATCGAGGGCGCGCCCGAACGGTGTCGCGAGGCGGTGTTAATGATTCATCGTCTCATCGATGATTCAGACGATCGCACGCGCGACGGCGAGGGCGCGATCGGGGCGCTGTTTGAGAGCATGGGCGGGACGGAGTTGGTATCGGCGTTTCTTCGCGAGGAACGCGCCGAGCTCGCCGAGGACGTCGACGCGAGGTACCGCGAGACGTCGGCCGAGTTTGACGGAAGCGCGACGCGGCGTGAACGCGCGCCCACCGGGGCGAGACTCGCGCCAGCGACGGCGACGATGACGATTCCGCACACCAAGGTTGGCATGATCATCGGTCGATCCGGCGAGAACGTCAAGTTCATTCAACAGCGCACTCGAGCAAAGATTCAGATTCAAACGGACGCGGAGACTCCAGAAGGGGCGCCGGCGAGGATGGTGTACCTCAGAGGACCCGTGGATGCGTGCAGAAACGCGGCCAGGATGATCAACGATATGTGCATAGGACGAATGCCGATACACTCGCCCGCGCGAGAGGCGGTGGACCAACCGACGACGTCGACGGCGTCTCCCTCGACGTACGCGAACGAGGGCGCGTCGATGCCGCCGATGCAGCCACCTTCCGCCGCGTCGCGCGTCACGCCGTATCAAGCGACGGCGATGCATCACATGGAGTATCATCAGCCGATGTACGCGCCGCCGTACTTTGGACAACCGTACACGGGACTGTACAACCCTCCGTACGGGGCGCAGGAGCAGTATCCGATGCCTTACTACGCGCCGCAGTATCCAATGCCTTACTACGCCCAACTGCCCATGATGCCACAGTACGCGATGGAGTACGCGCAGGAACAACGCAAGTATTACGAAGAACCGCGCGTCGAACGCGAGAGCGCCCCCGAGGGCGTCGCCGCGGCACGACCGTCGCCCGAGTCTCCGGACATCGCGCGAGAGCCTACGACACCACCAGTATCGAGATCGAGTTCACCACACGAGACGGGCGCGGACTCGGACGCGACGATGTCGCCGAGCACGCCGGACGCCGAGCCGAAGACGTGACGGCGGCGTTCGACGGCGATGTTTTTTTTTCTGTTCGCCTACGTACAGCACGATGCACTACTACAAATGTCTATCAACGATCCAATCACGAACCGAAACCGTCTCCTACCCACTTATAACGCTATTGGCGCGCTTCGCCTCGTTCGCCACGGCCTTCGCCTCGTTCGCCACGGCTCTGGCGATGTGGTCGATGTCCCGCCTCGCCACCGGCGACCGAGACCTCACGATCATCACCACCGCGAACACGCCCACCGCGAACGCCACGCACATAACCGTCCTGAACGCGCGTCGCGATCGATCGGTACGAGTCATCATCGTCAGTCACTCGCCCGAGATTGAGATTCTCGCCGTCGGTTCGAATCGCGTCGTCGTCGTCGTCGTCGTCGTCGCGGGACGTATCCGCCGTTCCCCTCTCCCATCGCGCGCGACGCGCGGATGAACGCGCGCCCCACCCCACATCCCTCGTCTCCTCGCGCGCACCTGTGCTTCCGTCGCAACCACCGCGGCGTGTTGGGTAAATCTAAACCTCTCCCTCGCAACGATTTCACCGAACTCATCGCCTGTTCGATGTGCGTCAGCGAGTCCGTTCGACGCATGCCGTCGCTCGCGTCGCGCGCGCGTGCCTCCTCCTCGTCCCCGTGATCTCGGTCGACGCCGCGGGCGACCGCACGCGAGACGCGCGCGCGTGAATGGCACGACGTCGAGGCACGCCACGCATCATCACACCGCGCCTCGCGTCGCGCGCGACGCCTCCTCGCGCCTCGCGCGTCGTCCGCGCGACGCGCGACATGCCCCCCGTCCCTTCGCATCCTTCCGCGTCCGCTCCGAGCGTGTTCAAACGCGGTCCCAAGGCGTCGAACGCCGCGGACGCGACCGACGCATCCACGCTCGACCGCGTCGCGCGCGCCGTCTCGACGGCGCGCGACGCGTGGGCCGCCCGGCGAGGCGCGAGCGCGAGCGCGCTTCCGTGCGCCGTGTGGCGCCCGGAAGTCTCGCGCGCCGAGGTGGTGCGCGCGAGGGGGAGACACTTTCACAGATTCGGGTGCGCGCGCGGGGACGCGACGTGGTTGTTCCCCGAGGAGTGCGCGTTTCTCGTCGAGACGGAGCGTCTGGCGTTGTTTTTGAGTGATTCGGACGAGGAACCGGCGAGTGTGCGAGCGGTGTACGCGCTGTTGACGCGATGCGGGGTGTCGAGGGAAGAGTATCTGGTGTACGGGTATTTGTGTCGATTGGGGTTCGGGTGTCGACGGTTCGGCGCGGCGTGGACGGCGGACGCGCGCGCGGACGCGGAGACGTGGAGCGCGGACGCGGATGGGTTGGGAAGGTGGGCGCGGAGAGCGGTGAGGGATGGGGATGGGGTGATGACGAAAAAGAGACGCGTGGAGGTGCCGGTGATGTCTCGCGAGGGAGGCGCGGCGTCTCGCGCGTGGTGGCCGTGGACGCGTCATCCGGGACACGCGTGGATCGGACCGGAGATACACGACGCCGTCGAGGCGAACGCGCCGCGCGCGCCCGCACCGTTGGAATACGACGAGACCCCGGTGCGGGTCTCGCCGACGTTTCAGGTGTATCAGCCGAATAGAAGTTTCAGTAAAAAGTCACCAGATCCGGTGAGCTTTTTCGTCTACGTGCGCTCGGAGAAACCGCCCGACGGACGAGAGATGCGGAGTTTATTGGATCAAGCGGGCGGGAAACCGGTGCGCGTGGTGAATTGTCGACAATCGACGGTGATGATGTTTACGTTTTCAGACGCGAATACGTAGCATTGTACTGTACAACATCTACAAAATTCAATACCGGCCGGGTCCGCAGACCGTCTCCGTCTCCGTCACTCGGACGTCGCGACGAAGCGGCGACCGCGCGAATCGTTCGTGACGAATGTGTACGCGCGCGGCGCGCCGGTGTCGAGCGAGCGCGACGTCACGGGAGAACCGACGTACCAAAAGATCCAACCCTTGCGTTCGCCGCGAAGAATGGCGGCGCGTTCCTCCCCGCCGTCGTCGTACGAGACGACGAGCGATTTCATCTCGCGGCGCGCGGCGTCGTGCGCGTCGGCGCGCGACGACGCGGTCGGTGGTCGTCCGAATTGTCGTCGTCTGGCGGTTTGGAAATCACTGCGCGCGTGCTCGTCCACCTCCTCTGCGAGAAAGAGCGTTCGTCGCGGCGCGCCGAGCGCGGCGAGACGTTCCCGGCCCGAGGGCGCGCACGCGCCGCGGTGCGCGCGCGTCCCGGGTCTTCGCGCGAGCGTCTCGCCGAAACGAAGCAACGCGCGAAATGCGACGTCGACGCGGGCAAAATTCGGCGCGTCGGCGTCCAGGTACGCTTCGTCGAATATGCATCGCTCGAATTCGTCATCCGCGACGACGTTCGCGCGCCATAATTCGACGACGAATTCCGCCGCGCCGACGAGCGACGCGTCGTCGCTCGAGCGTAACCTCTCCATCGCTCGAATGCGAACGGCGTCGCGGAATTCGGCGGACGTTGCCGCGACGCACCGCGCGTACGTCATCGCGTAATTCGTCTGCGCCGCGGCCGCGGCGACGAGTCGGTCGGCGCACGCGCCGAACGCCGCCGAATGTCGATGGAGCGCCGCGGACATGCGCTCCGCCGTCGATTCGATCGAGTCTGGCGTCGCTCGATTCAACGCGGCGTTAAACGCCGAGACGGGATCGAATACCTCCGTCTTCTTCTTCGAAAACGCCGACGCCGACGTGCTTTCGGAGGAGTCTCTCCTCCAATTTGAATAATCTCTCTCGTCGTCGTCGTCTCGACGCCATCGTCCTCCTCGGTTCGCCGTGGGAAGCACCACCACGCTCTTCGTCCCACGCGTCTTCCGAACGCCGTGCGCCTTTGGATCCTTCACGCGGTCGAACGCCAAGAGCGCGCACCGTCGAAAACTCGCGACGACGGACTCTTTCGCCGTTTTAATGCGCACGGGTAACCCCAACGCGTGAAACCCATCGCACGCGTCTCGCAAGAGAATTTCCTTGACGCCGCGACCTCGCGCGTCGGGCGCGACGCACAGTCTATCCACCTGCGCGCTCGTGAAGACGAAATCGGGAGATGAAAACGGATACATCGTGTCCGCTTTTGGGTCGCTCTGTAACGCGCGCATGGAGACGTACCCGACGCGCGCGCCGGACGCCGCGACTTCGACTTCGTAATACACGCCGCGCGGTTCCGGATTCGCCGAGACGTAATGAAGCGCCGCGTATCCACCCTCGGACCATCTCTCGGGCGAAGACGGGATCAATCGAACCACCGTGCCGTCATCGAGCGCGAGTTCGCGTTCTCGAGCGGAGACAAAGGCGCGAACTCGATGAGAGACGTCGTCGAGTTGTTCGGCGACGCCGAGCGCGAGTCTCTGAATCGGGTCGTCGGGTGACGACCATCGCGCGGACGCCGTCGCGACGATGGTCGCGTCATCGTCGTGGATCGTCACGCGTCCGTTCGTCTGTTCTGCGAACACCCGCAACGCGCGCGCGAGTTCGCGGTGCCACGCGCGCGAGGCGCGTTCGTTCTCGTCTCCTCGGTCTTCGTCTCCGTCGCGTCTTCGACCTCGTCTGCTCGGAAACACCCTCCTTACGGGACACATCGCGACGACGAGATTAAACGATAGATTCGCGTGCAACGACGGCGTCTTCACCGGCGGCGCACCTCTCTTCACCGCGATCCCGCACTCGATCTCGCTCGACAGCGCCCTTCGAAACGCCATGAACGTTTGCGCGGCTCTCGTCGCCTCGCTCGCGGGTCCCGGCGCGTCACCCGCGCGAAGCACCCCGACCGCGCGCGCGCCGTTCGTTCGCTCCATCTCCGCGCACACCGCGCGCACGAGTTTCCGCACATCGTTCGCGGATTTATGATCGCCCCGCCACACGTACGCGTCGTCGTCGTCGTCGTCCGGATTTGGCGTCGGCGTCCTCGTCAGCGTCACCCGGCGCGTCTCTCGCGCGCGCCATCCGAAACGGTCCCTCGCCGTCTCGCGCGCCCTCGCGCCGTCGTGCGACCCGAAACAAATCAGATAGACGACGTCTTTGACCGCGGCGTCTCTCTCTCTCGCGTCCGTCGTCACCATCGCGATTTCTCGGTCACCCGTTCCAGTCGCCGCCGTCGCCGCCGACGTCGTCGTCGTCTCGTCGTCCCTCGGTCTCGTGCGCGTCGGCGCGCGCGCGAAAGCACCGCTCGAGGTGACTCAAACCGATGTTCCGACACTCGAGCGACCACTCGTCGGCGAGCGCGGCGCGCTCGCGCGGCGAGAGCGGGATTTTCTTTGCCTTTTCAGTCTTCGCTCGAATTCGCTCAAACTCGCGTTCGAGCGCCTCGTCGTCGTCGTTCGCGTCGCTCGCGCGCGCGAGAACGACGACACGCGCGTGTGTTTCCCTTTCCCGCCCGCGAGCGAGGACGCACGCGCGCACGGGATGCGCCAGCGCGCGAATCATGCGCCGTCGGGGACTGGCGCGGGTCGGCACTCGTCGTCGCGTCATGACGTCTCGATCGGCGTCGCCGCGACCCGCGCTCGCGGATGGGCGCGATGGGACCGTCGAAAGTATCGACCCGCTCGCGTTCCTGCGCGCGGACGCGGCGACGCAGGCGACGCTGGCGCGAGAGGTGCTTCCGCAGTGTCGACAGACGACGAGCGTGCTGAAGATTTTGGAACGAATCGAGGACGCGTGCGTCGCGCGCGCGCGCTTGGGCGTCACGGACGCGCGGAGATGTGAGACGAGATCGTTAGCGTTCGTTGAACCCGCGAATGGGTCGATGGAGGCGGAGGAAAAGCGAACGATGGGGGAAGATGAAGTGGACGCGTTTGCGCGGGGTGTTGGCGACGCGGCGGCGACGGCGAGACCGGAGGCGATGGATTACGCGCTGGAGTGCGAAAGATCGAGGGATGAGGCGTCTGGAACGAAATTATGGATGACGTGTGACGCGTTGGTGTTCGTGGTGTCGGGAGAGATCACGTCTGAACGCGCTGGAGCGACGGGCCCGGCGGCGAGGGCGAGCCGAATACCGACGTATTCGGGAACGAAGACGAACGAAAAGACGACGCAGTGTCCCGAGGTTGGGTGTTATAGGCGGAATCAAAACGCGAGCGCGGTGAAAACCCTTCGAGGGACGTCCGTGTTGACGGCGATCGGCGAGATCGCGGCGTGCGTGGAGAGGATGGGCGAGGACGACATCTTCGTGGTGTGCGAACGCGTGGGCGAGACGGATGATGTGCGAGGCGTGAACATACGCGATGCGCTCGTGAAACTCACCGGCGTACGCGAAGACAACGTTTTTTGCGTCAAGGAGTGCGGCAACGAGGGATTGAGGGACGCTGGAGGTGGAAAATTGGATGAATCCACGGGTGGTTGGTTTAACGGCGCGGGCGGGAAGAAAACCGTGGCGAGAGATTTTCAACTGCGTTTGGAGAATTGGCACGAAAAGTGGAGCGCCAATCGCGCGAAAAAGCTCCGCGGCACCGAATACGATAAGATTCGGGAGCAAATACAGTTTTGGGCCATGTTTTTGCGCAAGGATGATGAATCTCTGGCCGAGGAGCGAGACGCGCCTGCAGCGGAATCGCCCTCTGAAGACGTCGTGGAAGACGCGGAAGACGCTGGGAAAGAAAAGGAGGATCCACGCGCGCTCGCGCGCGTGCACGAGAGTGGATCTCTCATGGCGGTGCATAAATTCCTCAAGACAGCCGTCGAAGGCGTCCCGATGGCGGGTATTCCCGGCGCGCCGGAGATGGCGTGGAACCACTTTCAAAAGTATCCTCAACCCGAGCGCGCGCCGCTCATGAACGCGGCGTATTCGCACAACGTCATCCAATACGCCGCGGCATTGATGTTCGCATGGCTCACGCCCGGACCCGTGGGCGCGCACGCGACACACTTCACGAATAGGTTTCGAATCTGTCTCTTTTTCGCGTGCCTCAGCGGCGCGTCGCCGCTCGATCCCGAGGTGGTGACGACGGTGATCGGTCTCGCCGCGGGTACGGATAAGGAAAACTTGGAGATGTCTCCGGTGATTCGATTCATGGACAACGCCGACGCGTCGAGCGACGAGGAGTTCGCGGACGCGCGGGACGTGCCCGTGGATGAGGAGTTGATGGATATTGACGGCGAAGCCATCGCCGAGGACGCGTCATCTTCGGAGACGTCCTTTGCGTCTCTCGCCTCCATCTCCACGATAATGCAAGACGCGCTCGATCGAGCGATCGCCGAAGGGAATGATCTCAAGGATCGCGCGTCCAAGATGCTCGTGGATTTCTTAAATTCCGGTAACAGGGAGGTGTTGGCGAGTCGCAGACGCGCGATGAAAAAGGCGTGCGAAGCCAAGGCGAATGCCCTGCAGCTCAAGAAGATGTCGTACGATGAGGCGGAGGCGCTCGGGAAAAAAGTCTTCAACCGTGCGTTTACGCGAGACGTGTCCAAGCGCGTCTCGACGTTGATATTCGGGCCAAAGTTTATTGCATCCGTGGCGGCGGATTTGACGCAAATTCTAAACAGTTCGTTCACGACGTACATCGCCACGTCGTCCATCGACATCTTCTTGCCCATGGTCGAGGAGCACGAGGAGAAGATGCGATTGAAAAACGAAGAGGATGCGCAAAATGCGAAAGAGGCAGCCGCCGAAGCCGCGGCGGCGGCTGTGGCGGCGTTGACGGTGAAGAATGGATTCGTTCGCGTGACGCTCTCCGCAGAGGATGACGGATTCGTGCGATGCGATCTCACGCCGACACCGCTTCCGACCACCGTGGAGAAACTATTGAACACGTCTAAAATGATCGGGGAGAGAACCGTCGCTCTCACGACGACGACAGCGTCGACGGTGTCGTTGAAAGCAGAGGCGATGTCGACGTGGGCGTCGAAGACGAGCGATTCCGTGCGCAAGGAGACGAATCGAGGCTTGGAACGCGCGCAAGAGAACGCGAAGGCGAGTCTGGAACGCGCGCAAGAGAACGCGAAGGCGAGTCTGGAACGCGCGCAAGAGAACGCGAAGGCGGGTCTGGTAAACGTCAGCGTCTTTTTCGACCGAACGAAGAGTTCGATCAACGACAGTCTGACGTCGAGCGCGACGACCATCACCAACGCGTTCGCGTCTCTCAAGGGCGACGATGTCGCCGCTGGTTCGGTCTCGATCGACGTTCGTTCGCTCCCCGTACAACGAGTCGCCGCGGCGCTCGAAAACGAAGAGGTCGATCGCGTCATCGTCTCTTCCAACTTGGTGCTCAAGATGCCAAAGGATTTAATCCTCTCCAAGGCGCTCGGCGATATTTACAAGGAACTTCGCGAAGACGCCGCCTCCTTCGTCAAGTACCAAGACGACGAGACCGTTCTTCGCGCCATTCAACGCTTGCTCGAACTCGTCGTCGAGAGCGGGGACGAGATCGCCATCAACGAGCTCATCAAACTCGGCATCGTCCCGCGACCGAAATCCGCCGCGCAAGCCAAACTCGAGGCGTGGCGCGAAAACTTTCGTCGCTCCGAGACGACCAAAACCCAAGATACAGACGCGGACGCACCCTCCTCACCCTCCTCCCGATTCACCGCGGCGTCGATGCCCACCTTCACCATGCCCCAGATGCCCAAGATTCCGGACGCGCTCAAGAGCTCGTTCGCCGCCCCCATGGCGTTCTTCTCGCCGACGAAATCCGCCGCCGCCGACGTCGACGCCGCGACCGACACCCTCCAATCTCCACCCCCCGCGTCCAATTCCGCGTGAACACCCACACCGTGTAATCCATCTCATGTAACGATACCGTGGTGACGATACCATCGTCTGCGCCGAACCGCGCGCCGTCCCGTCGCGCGCGCCCGCCGTCCCGCCCAAACCCTCGTCCCAAAGGGTTCGCCCCACGGCGAATGGGCGCGGGCGCGATCGCGTCCGCACACGCGCGCGCCATGCCCACGGTGAACCTCAACCGCGACGAACTCTTCGTGAGACTCGGTCAGACGTACACGGAGGATGAATTCGATGAACTGTGCTTCGAGTTCGGCATCGAGCTCGACGAGGTGACGAGCGAGTCGGCGATGAAATCCAAGTTTTTGGGCGCGGAGAGCGCGGTGATGAGAGAGGGATCGGGAGGGGAGAGCGACGAGGTGATATACAAGATCGACATTCCCGCGAACCGATACGATCTGTTGTGCGCGGAGGGGATCTCGAGAGCGCTGAACGTGTTCCGAGGGACGACGCCGACGCCGACGTTTCGCCTGCGCGAGCCGAGCGACGGAGGGGCGAGGGAAAAGATGGTGGTGAAACCGAGCGCGATGTTGGTGCGACCGTTCGTCGTGTGCGCGGTGTTGAGAGGGATGAAATTCAACCGGGAGCGATACGATAGTTTTATCGATCTGCAGGATAAGTTGCATCAGAATATTTGCCGGAGACGGAGCTTGGTGGCGATCGGGACGCACGACTTGGGGAAGATTAAGGGACCGTTCACGTACGAGGCGCAATTGCCGGAAGAGATTCAATTCGTGCCGTTGAAGCAAGAGAAGTCGTTCAACGCGCGAGATTTGATGGAATTTTACAAGAGTGATCAAAAGTTGAAGCACTTTTTGCACATCATCGAGGATAGCGCCGTGTTTCCGGTGGTGAAGGACTCCGAGGGAACGGTCTTGTCGTTGCCTCCGATCATCAACGGGGCCAAGTCTGCGATCTCTTTGGACACCACGGATGTTTTCATCGAGTGCACGGCGACGGATCTGAACAAGGCGAAGATTGTGTTGAACACGATGGTGACGATGTTTAGCGAGTATTGCTCCGATCCCTTCACCGTGGAGCCGGTGGACGTGGTGGATTGCGCGGGGAAAGAGTGCACTTATCCGGATTTTATGACGAGATTCGTCGATGCAGACGTAGATTACATCAACAAGCGCATAGGAACCTCCATCGATCGCCAAACGATGGCTGCGCTGTTGTGCCGCATGCAGCTGCAAACCAAGCTCGGCGCCGACGAAAAGACGCTCCGCGTCGAGGTGCCCCCGACGCGTTCCGATATTTTGCACCCGTGCGATATCGCGGAAGACGTCGCCATCGCGCACGGGTACAACAACATCGCGCGTACAGTGCCGAACACGTACACCATCGCGTCTCAGCAGCCCATCAATAAGTTCTCAGACGCCGTGAGGGACGAGGTGGCTCGCAGCGGTTTTAGCGAGGTGTTGACGTGGATTTTGTGCTCGCACGATGATAACTTTGCGAACGTGCTGAGAGAGGACGACGGGAACAGCGCGGCGATCGTCGCGAACCCGTCCAGCTTGGACGTACAAGTCGCGCGCAATAGCCTGTTGCCCGGTGCCCTCAAGGCGCTCGGCGCGAACAAGGACGCTCCGTTGCCCGCCAAGCTCTTCGAAGTGGGTGACGTCGTCGTGCTGGATGCCGAAGCCGACGTCGGCGCCCGCAACTCTCGACGCCTTTTGGTCCTGTATAGCAACGTCCAAAGTGGTTTTGAAGTCGTGCAGGGTGTGTTGGATCGCGTGATGCAAGTCGTCGGCATAGCCAAGTTTGACGGCTCCGACTTTGGATACGAGCTCGAGGAGTCGAACGAGCCGACGTACTTCCCGGGTCGACAAGCGTACATCAAGCGCAACGGCAAAAAGATAGGTGTTTTCGGTATCGTTCACCCCGACGTGTGCGCCAAGTTTGACGTTGTGAGCCCGACGTCGGTGTTGGAGCTTGAGCTCGAGCCGTTGATGCAATAAGACCAATTAGACGAGATGTAATGTTGAATCTCATTCATTCTATTCAAATTCTACTAAATCCGTTCGTGGATTTCTCTAATCACTTCTTCTTACCCTTGCGCTTCATCGAGGTCGTCTTTCTCGTCGGTGGCGTCTTGCCCGCGGAGAGACTGTACGAGCCCGGCGCGAGCGCCGGAGACTTGCTCCCGGTGGCAGGCATCGCTCCCGCGATGCCGCCGAGTTGCATAGCCGTCGCCCCGGCCGCGGGACTGTAGCTACCGATTTGCTGAAACTGCGCCATCGTTTTGGTGTCTTTCTTTCGCCCTTGCGGTGACTTCGTCATGGCGGACATGGGCATGCCGCCGCTTCCCGTTCGATTGAGACCCGCCGCCGCGGACGCCGGCATGCCTCTTCCCGGCTGTATGACGTTTCCCATGGGAGAGATCGACGCGAGACGGTGTCCACCGCTCCCCATGACGTTACCGTTACCGGGCAAAGTTCCGTTCGAGGCGAGAGCGCTGAGAGCTTGATCCGCCAACTTCACCGGGCTCAACACCGGTCCGCAAAAGTTGCGCACCTCGCGCCACGACCTGTGCGGGGCGATGCGACGACTCTTATCCATGCCGACGCGCTCTTGCGCCGCAGTTCTGCGAATTTTCTGGTGATGTTTCGCCATAACGGCGCACGATCGATCAAAGTGGAAGCGCACCGTCTCGTCCTCGACCGGAAGTGCGCGCGCCATGAGCGTACGCGCGCTCCCCTTGTTGAGATTGAGCGCGGCGATGGCTTGTTGATTTTGTTCCTGCTCCGCGATCTGCGTGAGGTGGGAGAAACGCCATCTGCAGTGCTCGATGCGATGGTACGTGCCCTTAATGGGCGTACCCGCGGCGAAGGCATCCGTGATGAGGGACCAGTTGCAACCAAACTCGTGCACGATGGCGCACAAGAGTTGGTCCTCCATCGGCGTCCAAGAGCGCATCGCGCCGGCTCTGCGCTTCTTCTTCGCTTCCTTCGAGCGTCGCTTCTCTTCCAAGCTCGGACCGGCGCGTTTGGGAATCGGTACACCGAAATCCATGTCCACCTCGTGCCCCGGGGCGCCAAACTGAATGTACTCTCCGCGTCGGTTCTTGCGACGTCTTCCCTTGATGTCCACCATGTACCCCTCCTCATCGAAGTAGAAACCGCGCGCCGCAGCCGCGTTGAGGAACGTTCGGCGTTCATCCATCGTCGCGCGATGTGCCTCATCCTCAGCCTTGTAACGTGCCGCCTCGACGAGCGCACGCGCTCGTTTGCGCTCATTCTCTTCCCAGCCTCGTAAGCTTCGCTCGTACTCTGCAAACTTTTGTGCCTCGACTTGCATGGTTTCTCTGTACACGCGCTCGTTCAACGCGGGGACGGCGTCATACGTTATCGCAGCAAAATCTTCGGCT
>MDTD01130807.1_pt1 | contig 19188 bp, 14 predicted proteins | sample 811221 | NCBI WGS metagenome assembly MDTD01 (sample SAMN05326646, study PRJNA326480) | marine metagenome | isolation source: seawater | place: Pacific Ocean: South West | collected 2011 | reverse complement strand
ATTTGAAGGATCAGATGCTGTTATGTTATCAGCAGAATCCGCCGTTGGAGATAACCCTGAATTAGCTGTACAAATGATGAATAAAATTGCTCATAGTGTTGAAAAAAATCCAAATTATTCATCAATTTTATCAGCTCAACTTGAAAAAACCCCGGATAGCACACCTGATGCAATCGCATCAGCAGCAAGATCTTTGGCAACAGAATTAAACGCTCCTGTTATTGTTTGCTATACTGAATCTGGTTCAACTGGCATTAAAGTGTCAAGAGTCAGACCAAGGCAAATGATTTTAACAGTCACACCAATAATAGAAACAGCAAGAAAATTGACATTAGTTTGGGGGGTTAAATGCATTGTACAAAAAGATGCTAATAATCTTGAAGAAATGATTAAAATGACGAAGGCGTTCTCTAAAAAGGAAAAGATAATAAAAGTTGGTGAAAAGATGGTAATTACAGCAGGTTTACCATTAAAAAAACTTGGTACTACTAATTTAATAAGGGTAATAAAAGTGGATTAACTAACCTTGTCTGGCTTTAAAGCGTTTATTATTTTTATTTATAACATATAAACGGCCTTTTCTTTTTATTAGCCTATTATCTCTATGCCTGTTTCTTAATGATTTTAATGAATTTCTTACTTTCATCGTTATCCTCTTGTTTGGGGAAACTAAAACTTACAAATAATTATGTCAACATTTCAATGGATTATTAATATTTTTTAAAATAACATTTATGATTTAAGGGCTTTTATATGAAAAATTATGATTTTGCACTATTAAGTGGTGGTTTTGACCCGGTACATATTGGCCATCTTGCTATGATTAAAGAAGCAAAAGAAATAGCAGAGGAAGTTGTTATTCTTTTAAATAGTGATAATTGGTTGAAGAGGAAAAAAGGTAAACCATTTATGATTGAGTCACAAAGGGCTCAAATACTTGAGGAATTTGAAAGTGTTTCAAAGGTTATCATTCAAACGAATGACGATGATGATAGCAGTAATAACGCTATTAAATCTTTTGTAATAAACAACCCAAAAAAAGCAATCTGTTATTGTAATGGTGGCGATAGAAGTAATGAAAAAAAAATAAGAGAAGTAGCTGTATGTAAAGAATATAATGTAGATTTAATATTTGGTATAGGCGGTGTTCACAAATTAGAAAGTAGCTCTAATTTAACTAAAAATTATTTATCCGAGATTGAGATAAGGCCTTGGGGAAATTTTCATATTATTGCCAAAGGAAACGGGTATCAAATAAAAGAAATGAATATTAACCCTAAAAACAAACAATCCTTACAAAAACATAAACATCGATCTGAATATTGGCAAGTAATTGAAGGTGAAGGGAAAGTTTACCTAGAAGATAGTGAAGTTAAATTGAAACCTGGTGATAACATCTTTATTCCTAAAGGAAGTTTACATAGATTAGAAAATACCCATAGTCATAATCTTTTGATCGTTGAAATACAAATTGGTGAAATTATTTCTGAAGATGATATTGAAAGAATTGAAGATGATTATGGGAGAGTGTAATTAGGGTAACATAGATGTTTTAAAGATATCATTGTTAGCTACCCTAGTTTTAATTACTAACCTCAACCAATTTATAAGCTTTATTCTACTATCTCTAGGATCAATAAGTTCATGAACTGAAAAACTCTCAGATCTTGGAAATGGTGATGATCTTTTAGATAGCATTTTCTCAAGATCTTTTCTTTTTTCTTCAGGATTCTCAGCTGACTCAATTTCTTTTTTAAATGCAATAGCAACGCCTCCTTCAACAGGTAAGGTTCCTGTTTCAGCACTTGGCCAAGACAAGACATAACTATCAGGTGCAAAATGAGCTGCACCCGCTACTCCAAAAACTTTTCTAACTATAATTGATGCCCATGGAACTTTTGATTGCATTAAAGCTGAAATAGCTGAAGTACCATGCCTAATTGTTCCGGCTTTTTCAGAATCAGGCCCTATCATAAAACCTGGTTCATCAACAAAACTTATTACAGGTAGATTAAAAGTATTAACAAATTCGATAAACTTTCTCATTTTCATTGAAGCATCAGCAGTCATTGCTCCAGCATAAATCTTACAGTCATTTGCTATAACACCTACTGGGTCTCCATTTAGCCTTGCTAAACCAGTTATTAGGCTTGATCCATAATATTTTCCGTATTCAAAAAATGAGCCTAAATCTAATATTAATTTTAAAAGTTTTCGCATGTCGTAGGTCTTTCTTCTGTCTTTAGGTATTATTTCCAAAAGTTCATTTTCTATTCTATTTTTTTTATCCTTTGTCATTGTTTTAGGTGGTAGCTGAAGGTAATTATCAGGTAAATAAGATAAAAATGTTTTTATTTGATTTAGAGCATCTTCCTCATTTTCAGCCAAATTATCGACAACTCCGGACTTTAGGTGAATATCTGGACCCCCTAACTCCTCTTTTGATCTTTCAATACCTAAGGCTCGCTTTACTACAGCTGGACCTGCTATCAATACTTGGGAATTTTGTGTCATAACTGAAAAGTGAGAGGCTACAAGTCTTGCAGCTGGTAGACCTGCAACTGGTCCCAATGCTGCTGTGGCTACGGGTAAAATGCCTAAACATTTAGCTAAAGATTGAAATCTATTTTTTGAAAAAACAGAATCTCCATTTGGTATTTTAGGTTGTTTTGCAGAACCGCCTGATCCTGTTACAGAGCCTCCTCCTCCTTCATGAAGCCTTACAAGAGGAATTTTGTATTTCAATGCAAGCTCTTCAGTATAAATACTTTTCCTTAATCCTGAAGGATTTGGTGAGCCACCTTTTAAAGTAAAATCTTCTCCACCGATCACTACTGGCCTATTATTTATGCTCCCAAAGCCTAATAAAAAATTGGCAGGTGTAAAATCCTTTAATTCTCCTTTTTCATTATATTCTGAGTTACCAGCAATTTTACCAACTTCATCAAAAGAGTTTCTGTCTAAAATAAACTCCAGTCTTTCTCTGAGTGTTTTTCTTCCTTTTTTATGCTGAAGCTTAACTGAGTCTTTTCCTCCATGATTAAGGCTTAATTTTTCTCTTTTTTTTATTTCTTTAACTTCTTTTTTCCAGGTCATTGGTTCACACTAGTTTTTTTGTTATGATAAATGATAAATCAGAAATTTAAATATTGATATTAATAAAATGATACAACTTGATAAAACGCCATATTTAGAGCTTGATAATTATAAAGCCCCAAAAAACATACATGCTTTCTATTTAGCTATGAATGATAACAAAAAGATTAGAGTTTTCTTCTGGAAATTAAAAAAAAATAGAGGAACCATTTTATTACAACAAGGGCATAATGAATTTATAGAAAAATATTATGAAACTATACAAAATTTTATAGATAGAGGTTTTAATGTTGTTTGTTTTGATTGGCGCGGTCAGGGTTTATCAGACAGAATGATAAAGAATGAACATAAACAATACATTGAAAGCTTTAATATACATGATGACGATTTAACCTTTATAATTGATAATCTCATTAAGAAAGAGCTTCCAGGGCCCCTTATTGGTGTAGGGCATTCTATGGGAGGATGTCTGATGCTTTCTTCATTAAAAAATAACGAAAAAAAATTTGATGGAATGATTCTATCCGCTCCTATGTTAGGTTTTAAATTTAATATTTTAATGAATATTATTGTTTTTTTTTCAAACCTATTTTTGAGTGATGATGATTATTTATTCGGTTCAAAACCAAACCTAGGTAAAGAGACTCCTTTTAACGAAAATGAATTAACAAATGATAGGTTTCGATATGAAAGAACTCTTAAATTGGTAAGAAAAAATCCAAAAGTTAGATTATGGGGGATAACTAATTTATGGGCAAAAGCAGTAAAAAACCGACTAAGGTTATTAAGAAATGCAAAATGGATAGAGAAAATTGAACTTAAAATCTTAATAATTAATAGTGTTGAAGATAAAGTTGTTAGTCCGCAATTTATTCAAAACTATGGAAAACGGATAAAAAATTCTATTTTAGTTAATTTTAAAAACTGTGGTCACGAAATTTTTATGGAAACAGATAACAAAAGAAAACTATTATGGAATGAAATAGATAAATATATAGATGATTTAGGAATCTAAATTGACCAATAATCATCCCAAAAAAGAAGAAATAGACAAAATAATAAAATCAGAAAAAAATCCAGATTTAAATCAGAGTCAACTTATAGAGGAATTAAAGAAAAAATACTCTAATTCACATATTCCATATAATTTGGAGGGACTAATTAATCATAAAAATGGTCATTTTAATGATGCTATCCAAAATTTTAATCGAGCTAAAGAAAAATTAGTAAATGAAGATAATAATAACAAAGATTTATCAATTTTATATCAAAATATAGGAGTTAGTTATAATAAGTTATCTCAAACGGAAAATGCAATTACTAGCCTAATTCAATCAATTGATCTTAATAATAATAACCTGATTTCATTAAATCTATTTACGCAAATTTTTTTAGAAAAAAATATAAACTTCTCTAAAAACTTAAAAAAATTTTTATGCAATTTAATGAAACTTCAATATATAGAGGTTGATCCTATATCGGCAAAAATTCAAAACTTTTTAGCCGAAAATTTCGTCTTAAATGAATTTTTACCCGGTTTAACTATTTCAAAAAATAATGATGGTTTAAAAACTATAAAAGTAAATTTTGGGGATAATTTCGAATTTGAATTACTTACTGGTGTTCTGGCTGAAGGACTAATAATTAATTATTTTTTAGAAGATTATATGTCTAAATACAGATCTTTTATTTTGAGGAAGGTGTTGGAAGAAGATACAGCTTTTTTATCAAATAAATATATTATCTCAATTTTACTATCAATATCAAAACAATCTAAAATTAATGAATACTGCTGGAATTACTCAAGCGAAGAAAGGGAAATTATTAAAAAAATAGAAAATAATATTTTAAAAAATAATTATAATAATACTGCGTTATTGTTTTTTGCAATTAAAGCAATAAGTACATATAAAAATATATACATAGATAAAAAAATAACCAGTTGGTTAAATAAAAATAAAAAGAATTTACCTAAAATCATCAGTGAAGAATACACAGACATTAAAAAAGAAAATGAAAAAATTTTAACATATTCAAGACTTTTTTTGTCAAAAAATAATAATGATCAAGTAACTAACAAAGTAAGGAGGCAATATGAAGAAAACCCTTACCCTGTTTGGACAAAAATGCAACTTCACAGTAAAAAACTTGATGTAAAGAGTTATTTAAATAATCAACTTAATTGGTTTGATAATAATGTTGATGAAATTAAAAAACCCAATATCTTAATTGCAGGCTGTGGAACTGGCAAACATGCCATTCAAACAGCAAATATTGTAAAAGAAAGTAGTATAAAAGCCATTGATATTAGCTCCACTAGCTTAGCTTATGCACAAATAATGACTGAAAAATTTGGTATACAAAATATTAAATTTAAGAACCAAAATATTCTTGAATTAAAAAATAAAAGCTACGATATAATTGAGTCTCATGGAGTGATCCATCATATGGAGGACAGCGAAAAAGCTCTTGAAGTATTAGCGAATAATCTAAAAAAAGGAGGTTTTTTAAGCCTAGCTATTTATAATAAAATGGGAAGAAAAGAAATAAATTTTATTAGAGATTTTGTAAAAAAAAATGAAATTGAACCTAGTGAAAAAAATATTGTTTGGATAAGAGAACACATTAAAAACAGTACTCCAGACAAAATAAAAAAAAGATTAATTTTATCAAAGGATTTTTATTCAGTTTCTGGATGCCGAGACCTTTTCTTTAATATACAAGAAACACAATTTAATATTAGACAAATAAAGCAACTTATTGAAAAGAATAATCTGAGATTCATGGGTTTTACTGGTCTTTCTGAAACACATATAACTAATTTTAAAAAACTTTATTCAGAAACTAGTCTTTTTGATCTTGATTGTTGGGATGATTTCCAAAAAAATAATAGAGATTTTTTTGGTTCCATGTATCAGTTTTGGACGCAAAAGTTTAATTAGGCCTTAAATCAAAAGCAATACTCACTCTATCTTCATCATCATCAAATGGAATAGTTCTGTGAAATAGCGATGAAGGAAATATAATAGAGCTAGACTCTTTAGGTCTAAAAGATATTTTTTTGAGTTTTGTGTTATCAATTATAGGATAGTTTGGCCCTCTTAGTGAGAATTCTATTCTCCCTTCATCGTTTTTAACTTTCGGCATATTTAAGTATAGACTTCCGCTAATCCATCCAAACTCATGATTATGGAAGTTTAAATAACCACTTTTTTTTATCACTACAGCCCATGCTTTTACTGAAAAAGAGCTAGGCCATTGACTAATTAAATCGCAGTCCATTTTACTATATTTTTCTTTATAAAGATTTATTCTTTGATCAATAATTCCACTAAGCTTTTCAATTACTTTTTCTTTTCTATCCAGTAAATTACCGGGCGTTTGAAAACCATTTTCTAAAAGATTTTGACTTCTTGCATTTTTTAACTTTAATTCAATTATCCTGTTAAGTTCTCTAATTTCATTTTCATTGAAACAATCAAGAAAGTCTTCTTCTTGCTCCATGATAAAATCAAATTGATCATCACAAATTTGATAAGGGTTTTTTTTCCAATCTAACTGATTTGTTGCAAAGTCACTAATGGCAACAGAACCTAAGCTTTTTGGTAAATTGCTTTTTTGTAAAGATAGAAGGCGCTTATACAACTCTTTATAATTTTCCTTTAAATACAAACATTCAAATAAATTTGGATAAGCAATCATTAATTTTTGATTATAATTGACTGCTTTTTTAAAAAAAATGAGAGCTAATTCAATATCGCCCATTGATCTTAATAGCTGAGCATAATTATTACTTATATTTGCATTATTAGGTTGCAAAACAATTAATTTCTCAAATATAGTTTTTGCAACATCAAAATTTTCATTAATCGAGCATACAGACGCGTATAGATTTAATACCTTTAAATTATCATTATTATTTTTATATATTTTCTTTGTTAAGTCTTCACATTTTTGGTACTGACCATCTTGAAATAAACTTACTGCTTTTATTAATAAATCATTATCTATTTTGTTCATTAATTTTAGGGCCTTAAGTCAAAAGCTAAACAAATTCTATCTGTATTATCTCTAAAAGGAATAGTTCCATGAAAAATTGATGAAGGAAACAAAATAATATCACCCTCTTCTATATCAACATTCATGTATGGAATAAGGTCATCATTAATTTTTTTATAATTATTGCCATGAAGAGAAAATTGAATATTTCCTTCATTATTTTTTTTTCTAGGTAGTTTTAAGTAGAGCACTCCGCTCACCCAACCATTTGTATGATTATGTCTTTTCAAAAATCCCGATTCATTAATAACCACCGTCCAGGCATATAACCATGCTTCCATTGGCCAGGATTCTGTATAAGTTGATTGCTCAAAATCCTTTAAGAAAAGGTAATAACCCTTTAAATGCTCTGTAATTAAATCTTTCACTTTTATTAGTTCATTATTTTTATGCCGAAATATATTGCCAGCACTTTGTTTGCCCCTAACCACTAAATCCTGTAATCTGTCTTTTTCGCTCTGTGATTTTAAGAAATTTAATAATTTGTTTATCTCATTTTTGTTGAATAAATTATCAAGTTGGGTATTTTTTTTAAAAACTAATTTAAATGGATTTGAACAAAAAGGATATGGATCTTCTTTCCATTCAAATTGATTAGTGGCATAAGCACTTAAAGAGGATACACCAATATTTATTTTACCTGCTGATTTCATGTAATTAGTCAAAAATAAGAACAGTTCTTTTTCCATATTTTGCGCAAGCATACATTCGGCTATGCTTTGATCGTATTTAGGATCATTTTGCTTATTGAAGCAATCAAGTGCCTTTTTAAAATCTTCTTGCCTTTGATAAAGAGAACCTAAATTTGCATATGTATTTTTGACATTTGGGTCAACCTCAAGTGCTTTTTCATAAAGCTCAATAGCTTTCTGATAATTACCAATTTGCATATATAGATTTCCACAATTATTTAAAGAAGCACTATGATTAGGATTAATACTAAAAATCCTATCATAAATTTCAAAAGCCTTATCATGATTACCCATGTGTTTATATGAAATAGCAATATTCTGTAATGCTGATAAATCATTGGGGTCATTTTTTAGCATATCTTTATATATTTCCAATGCCTCATCAAATTCACCTTCAACAAAAAGGTCTGATGCAATTTCATAATTATTTTGCTCTTTATTTGTCATATTTTTAATTTTAAGATTTAATTATATTATATTTTTTCATTCAGCTGCTCTGTTAAATGAATAATAATTTTTTAAATATAAATCTAAATTTTTTATAGCATTATGAAAAAAATCTCTTAATTCAAAAAAATTATCATTAATTTCAAAATTACTTTTCAAATATAATTTCTTATTTATTTCAATTTGGATAACATTTTTATTCAATTCTTTATTAGAATATTTTTTTACTATATATCCCCCAGAGTAAGGATAGTTAAGAGCAACACTGAAACCATTTTTTTCCATAATGTCTCTGAGAAAATAAACAAATTTATTTTGCGCCGATTTAGAAAAATTATCACCAATGATAAAATCATAATTTTTATTATCTTGATTTGGAGTAAATGAGTGCGTGTCAATAAGCAGATAATTTTTATGTGCATTAAATTTACTCTCTAAAATTGTACTTAATTTATAATGCCAAGGCTCATAAATTTTTTTAATCAATTGATCTCTCGTTAACCAGTCAATTTTTTTATTATACATGATGTTTGACTCATCAATATTTTTTAAAAACAAACCAATACCATATTTTGATTTAATGTTTATAATTTCTATTTCATTTGGTAAATTATAAAACATCGAAGAATCTATATCTAATTTTGAACGATTTAAATCAATTAAAGATCTAGGGCAATCAGTAGTTAAAATATCAAAATTATTTTCACTTAGTCCATTTATTATTTTATCAACTTTGACATCCTCAATAGTGCGGACTTTAGATAAAGATAAATTAAATTCTTTTTTGAAAGTTTCAGAATAAAAACTCCCAGAGTGAGGGGATGTTAATACTATCGATACATCATTAACAGTTGATTTTCTATGGATAACTGAGGATGCATTCTCGAAAATATAGTTTTTCATAATATGTTTTATTATATTGATTTATTGTATAAAAGTAACAGATAATTAAATTATAGGGCGCGTAGCTCAGCGGGAGAGCACTACGGTGACATCGTAGGGGTCGCTGGTTCAAACCCAGCCGCGCCCACCATAGTTTGTAAAAATGAAACAAAAAGATATAGAAGAAATAATTAATCTAATTAAATCTCAAAATCTTGATGAAGCAGAGATTTTAGCTAAAACTTTTTACGATAAAGACTCTAAAGATCCTATCGCAATAAATCTTCTTGGAAGCGTAGTATTACAAAAACGAAACTTTTTAGAAGCTAGAGAACTTTTTTTATTATCAACCAAAATTGATAATACAAATCAATCTTCATTTTATAACTTGGGTATATCGTTAATAAACCTACAAGAATATGATGAAGCCCTTGATGTTTTTTCACAAGCAATCGATATAAAAGAATCTGCTACTATTTATACTGAGATAGGTAATATTTATACAAAAAAATCTGAAGATCAATTAGCTATAGATTATTATAAAAGGGCACTGAAAATTGATAACAAATTTGCAAAAGCACTTAATAATTTAGCGAATACCTATGAAGATACTGGTAATTACAAAAAAGCGGTTAAATATTATAAAGAAGCAATAAGATCGCAACCTGAAAACTCGTTATATCATTATAACCTAGCGGTTTCATTATTTAATAATAACGAAGAAGAATTATCGATTAATCACTTTAAAAAAGCTATAGAGTTAAATTCGAGATTAACACCGGCTTATATTTATGTTAGCCAAGCATTACATAAACAAAACAATTATCAAGAAGCCTTAGATATTCTTAAACAAGCAGAGCTGAATGGTCAAAATAATGCTCAGCTTTATTTCTATATTGCAATGTCAGAAATTCATATGGGACAATATAATGAAGGGTTATCAAGTCTTGAAAAAGCTATAGATTTAAAACCAGATTATGTTGAAGCTTATAATAATCTCGGAATTATATGGACTAAAAAAGGTCAATACGAATTAGCTATTGAACAGTTTGAAACAGCAATAGCATTTGATAATGAACATATCAGTTCTTTTAATAATCTTGGGTATACATTGTTAAAAACTAAGAAAAATCAACTAGCGCTAGAAACTTTTAAAGAATCTTATGCATTAGATGAAAAAAATATAGATACAATACTGGGATTAGCTTTAGCTTATAAAAATAATGAAAATTTTGATGAAGCAATAGCGTTATACAAAAAGGCATCTAATTCAGGCATTAATAAATCTAGAGCAAATACAGAATTAGCAGATCTATATTTTCAAATAAATAATTATGAAAATGCACTTAAGTTTTACATAGCTATAGATGAAGAAGAGAGATCACAGCAAATTAATGCTAAAATTGCAGAATGTTTTTTTAATATACAGGATATTGAGTCATTTTCCCAGCATGTCAAAGATACAGTAAAAAGAGATAAGGTTAATATTCGTTTATCTGCAATTTGTGCATATGCTTCTGAACAATTAAACATTAAAAATGATTACCCATTTTGCAAAAATCCATTAGACCTAATTGAATACATGAATTGTGAGGATGAATTAATAGAGAACAATATAGCTCTTGATCAGTTCAACCTTGAAATAAAAGCTCTAAGTGATGAAAAAAAAACATCCTTAATTTGGGAACCTTCAGGAAGAACAACTAGAGGTGGTTTTTCAACAATTGAAGCAAATATTTTTGATTATAGCCATGAAAAAAAATGTATAGGCTTTTTAAAGGATTTAATTTTAAAAAAAACTAAAGTTTTCTTGAAAAAAAATAAAAACTCAAATGAAACTTTATTTTTAGATTTTCCTCTAAAAAATTATATTAATGGTTGGTATGTAAATTTTAAAAACGGTGGTTATCAAGACTCTCACATTCATCCACATTCTTTTCTAAGTGGAGTATTTTATATTGATGTTCCCAGCGATATCAATAAACCTGAAGGCGGAATTGAGTTTAGTCTTCATGGATATGATTATAAAAAAATAAAAGAAGCCATATCGACAAAAATTATAAACCCTAGAAATGGAGATTTAGTTTTATTTCCATCTTCACTATTTCATAGAACAATTCCTTTTTCATCTATTAACGATAGGAATGTAATAGCATTTGATTTAATGGACTCAAAAGATGGAAGAAAAGAAAACTAAAAAAGATCCCGATAAATCTACAATCAATAAAATTTTAGATAAATATAAGAAATTAAATTATGAAGAGGTGATTGAAGATGCAAGAATTATCTTAAAAGAATACCCTGGTCATTTAAGGGTTATGAATCTCTTAGCTGTGTCATTATTAAGAACCCAAAAAGATCAAGAAGCAAAAAAAATATTTGAAATAATAGCTGAGAATCGGCCAGATGACTCACAATCATATTTAAATCTTGGCACTTTCTATCTTAATACAAAAGATAAAGAAAAATCTGAACAATATCTAAAAAAAGCTATAGAGCTTAACGAAAATAATTATATGACATATCTAAATTTAGGGTTGTTATATCAAAGTGAGAAAGATATCAAGAATTCCATAAGTTTTTTTAATAAATCTATAGAAATTCGACCTGAACAATACCTTGGGTATCATCACCTTGGAAAATCGTATTTTTCTGTTGAAGATTATAAAAATTCTATTATCAACTTTGAAAAAGCCATTAACATAAGACCAGATTTCGCTGAGGCCCATGAAAATCTTGGAGAAGTTTACAAAAATTTACAGGATTATGAAAAAGCCATTGATAAATTTGAAACAGCAATAATATTTAGAACAAAATCTCATATTTTGTATAACAAATTAGCTGAGTTATATATTGAAAAAGAAAATTTTGTTAAAGCTGAAAAAAATTATGTTAAATCATTGAAAATTAATCCAGATTATTTTCCTTCCTTGATAGGGATTATTAATCTTAATATTAAGAAAAATAATACTAAAAATTATGAATTATATTTTAAAAAGGTTAAACGCCTTCTTAAGAATTCTACATTGGATAATATTGAAAAGGATATTTACTATAATTTATTAGGCACTGTGTTGCTCGAAAATAAATATACAAAAGAGGCAATTGATATTTTTCTTAAAATGCAGAAACCAAATCACAATAGTCTTCTTGAGGCTTATTTGATAAGTGATAATAAGAAAAAATATGAGGAATACCACAACACTAATTTGATAAATTTTGATTTAACAGATATTAATTATTCAATAATAACAAATTTTGCATCAAGCCATTTTAAATTAAAAAAAACTAATAATTTTTGCAATCTACCATTAGATTTTATTTATAGGAAAAATATTTCTAAAAATATCCTTAATAAAGTTCATCTTGAGGATTTAGTAGAGGTTTTTAATAAATTAAAGGATAAAAATACTCTCAATAAAGAGTACATCAGAAGTAATCCAATAAATGATTTAGATGAACTTTTATTTTTAAATAAAATTTTTAAAAATGAGATTAAGCGATATGCAAACAAGTATCATAATAAAGATTCTTTCTTCAAGATAACTGACAGCCCTAAAGAAAATAAAATCAGAAGTTTTCTAAATTTTAAAAATAATGATGATTGGTTAGGTAAAATAAATAATGGATGGCTTAGTGGTTTATTTATTCTTAATTCTGAAACTTTAGAAAATGAAGAATACAATTTAGTTTTAGCATGTAAAAAAAGCTTATATCATGATCATCAAGTAAATGAGTACAAAAATATAGCGTTGAAAAATATGGACTTAATATTATTTCCCCCTAATTTGCAATATTCATTCGATTTTAAGTCGAATGATAAAATGATTAATATAATTAATATTGAAGTAATAAGATAAAACCAAATTTAATGACTATTAAAGATAATAATGAAATAAGAAATCTATTTGTAAATAAAAAATATAAAGAGATTATCAACATTTCTTCTATTGAGGGTAATTTTAATGATGCAGTATCAATAAATATCCTGTCCTTAAGTTATTTAAATATTGGCAATTATGAAAAATCAATCAGCATTCTAAAAGAAGCTATATCCAAATATGGTGAAGATATAAGTCTTTTAAATAACTTAGGTAATGCTTATAGAATAGTTGGATTGTTTGATGATGCTATTAAGGCCTTTGAACAAGCTATAGATATTAATAGTAATTCTTACGAAACATATAATAATCTTGGTCTTGTACATAAAGATAAAAAAAACTTAAGAAAAGCATCTGAATACTTTAAAAAAGCCGTTGAAATAAATTCTTCATCTTATCAGTCATATAATAATTTAGGACTAATAGAGCGGAGCTTAGGTAACAAAGTTAATGCGGAAGAATTTTTCAAAAAAGCCATTAATATTGAGACCGGATATGATAGTGCAATCGAAAGTTTAGCAAATTTATATAAAGAGAATAAAGAATATATAAAAGCAATAAGCTATTATAAGAAAACTAAGTCAAAACATAAATATGGACAAGTTTTAGAATGCTTATTTGCGCTTCAAGATTTAGAAAGATTTTCTTCTGAACTTAATGAAATTATGAAAATTGATAGACAAAATATAAGAGTCGCCGCAATTACAAATTATGTAAGTCAACAAACTGGAATTAAAAATATTTATCCTTTTTGTAGAGACCCTCTAGAATATATTTATCAAAGAAATTTATTAATCAATTTAGATAATGAGGATATATCTTTAAATCAAATATCTAATGAAGCTAATAAATTGGAACATATTTGGGAACCAAATGGTAGCTCAGTCAAAAAGGGGCATAGAACAATAGGCTTTAATCTATTTGATGGCCAAGAAAAGAATCATTTATTAAGTAAAGTCAAAAATCTTATGGAAAATGAAATTGAAAATTATTTAGATGAATTTAGTAATAAAAAAGATTTGATTATAAAAAAATTTCCTAAAAGTTATAACGTAGTTGGCTGGCATGTAAGATTAAGTTCCGGAGGAAATCAATCCTCTCATATTCACCCTGATGGCTGGTTAAGTGGTATTTTTTATTTAAAAATTCCTTCATATACAAAAGAAAATGAAGGAAAGCTTAAACTTTCAATTCATGGTTATAATTACAAAATAATAAATGAAAATATAGCTGAGAAAATAATTTCGCCAAATGAAGGTGATATAGTTATTATACCCTCTTCTCTTTTTCACCAAGCTATTGCTTATTATTCAGATGAAAATCGAGAATGTATTGCTTTTGATGTAATTCCAAATTAGCTATTGGTTATGATTGAAAATCCAAATAATAAAAAAAAACAGAATTCTGAGTTTGATAATTTGCTTAAAATTTATAACCTAGGAAATTATCAAGAAGTTGAAAAAATTGCTAATCAACTAATTTTAGATGACCCCAAAAATAACAATATTTTAAACTTGCTTTCAGTTTCTTTAGCTAAACAGAATAGATATAAAGAGGCTATAGAAATAATAAAAAAAAGTATACTTATTAACCCTCGCGAACCTTCAACTTATATAAATTATGGAAATATAGCTTTTGAGTCAGGATATATTAATGAAGCTATCAAAATTTTAAATAAAGCTAAATATTTTAATAAAGATATAGCGGTTATATATAATAATTTAGCAAGTTATTATTGTCGAAGAGGCGATTTTGAAGAAGCAAAAGAGAATCATCGTATAGCTATTGAAAAAGCAAAAGATAATTTTAATAAAATAGAATTTATAAATAATATGTGCTCAACTCTTATTAAATCAGCGAGCTATGAGGATCTTGCTTATTATTTTAACCTACTACATGATAAATCTATTAAATATGATAGCTCAATACCAAAAGAAAATATAAGCCTGAAATCTTTGTTAGATAAGCTAGATGAGGCATTAATTTTAGTTACAAATTCTGGGCGTACTGGATCCATTTTCCTTCAATCGTTATTAGATGGTCATAAAGAAATTATGACTACACCAGGGCCATATTTTAAAGGATTTTTTGATTACCCAGTTTGGAAGGCCCTATACACAAAAAATTCAGAAAATGACTGGAAAAAGAATTTAATCTTGAATTTTGTAGATATGTATGAAGCACTATTTAATACCAAAACAAATAAATCTGTACCAGGTAACCCAATGTCAGGAGAAAGCCTTGGTTATTCTTCTGGTCTTACAACATTAGGTAATGATAAAAACCAACATTTAATTATAGATAGAGAAAAATTTTGCAATATTTTATATAATTATCTTGAAAATTTTGACGATATGGATCCTGCAACGTTTTTCAAATTAATTCATATTTCATATAATGATACAATAGGAAGAAAAATAGAGCCTAAACTATTATTTTATCATATTCATAATCCTAATTATTCAGAAATTACCCAATTTTTAGCTCTTTTTCCCAAAACAAAGATACTAGTTAGTGCAAGAGAGCCTATTCAAAGCTTAGAAAGTTGGATGACCCTAACTAGGACAGTTAATGATGAAAACGACATAAATAACATCAAAGAAATTATTTCAAGTGAAAAATATTGTCATCTTAAAAATAATATTTTTGTGCATGAAGATTATCCTTCGCGTTTAGCTTCGATGCTAAGTTGTGTAAATAACCCAATTTGGAAAAAATATGAAACAAGGATAATTTTTCTAGAAAGTATAAAGAAAAATCCTGAGAGCACATTAAAAAATCTATGTAAATGGCTTAAAATTGAGATGGATGAGAATACTCTTGAATCTACATTCAACGGTTTAAAATATAATGGAATCTCTAATTGGAGCAAATCAATAACAGGTTTTGATAAAAGCTCAATAAATAGAAAAATTGGCATAATCTTTAATGATGATGAAATTAATATTCTGGAAAAACTTTTTTCTAATTTTCATTTCAAATACAGCTATAAAGGCAGTGACATTCCAAAAATTGATGTTAATAATTTAGATAAGAAAATGACTTCTAAATTTATCTTTCAAAAAAAATTACAGGAAAATAAATCAAATTCTGCAAAAAAAGAAATATTAGATTCAAGTTCTAAGCAATTTATGAATTTAATTAAAAATTATATTAATTATGTTAATAAGAACAGTAAGAGTATTAATTTTCCAAAATCAATTCGCAATATAGATAATGTTTAAAATTGACGATTTATCACCCCATTTAATCAATTATGCCAACTTACAAATGGGTATAATTGGTAATAAAAAAAATTATCATAATATTAACGACTTAACTACATTTAAGAATAATATACAATTTGGATTACCGATATTATTACCAGATAATCTAGAAGAATTTTCTTACAATAAAAATGGAGTGAGGTTTTCAATACAAAAAAAGGAAATTCTAAATATTTTCTTTGGTCATGATAAGGCTGATTATATTGGTTATAAAATGCTATTCAACAAAGTAAATAATTTCGCCAATAAGGGTAGATTAAAACGGATACATCAAGAAACGGTTGAACGAATTAATAAAATTAATATGAAAGCAATAAAATCTGTGCGATTACTGAGAAATAAATATAAAAGTGTAATAGCTTTTCAATGTAGAAATATCCCTCATTTGGGTCATGAAAGAATAATTGATAAACTTCTTAATGAATTTGATTGTGTTGTTATTAATCCATTTATTGGCCCCAAAAAGTCAGGGGATATTGGATCAAATCAAATTGAAAAGGCTTTCGAATTCATTATTGACCAAAGAAAAAATCAAAGATTACAGTATATACCTTTCATAACTAATTTTTATTATGCTGGCCCAAGAGAAGCTTGTCATCAGGCATTAATTAGGTCAAAAATAGGTTTCACACATTTTGTTATAGGAAGAGATCACGCAGGAGCTGAGAATATTTATAATATTCATGATGCAGCAAATATTGCAAAAAAATATGAAAAAGAATTAGATATAAAAATTATAAACATCCCAGGAGCTTATTTTTGTAAGAACTGTAATAAAGTGGTTATAAAAGATGAATGCAAAGAAAGAAAATGTCAGTTTATTGATATATCTGGTACAGATTACAGAAAAAAATTAATAAAAAAAGAGATTTATGAATATGCAAATACTGATCTTCAAAAGTATTTATTAAATGAAAGAATTTTAAAATATGAATAAAAACATAATTGTAACCATAGGCCCTGAAACATGTTCTGAGTCGGCGCTTAAATTTATAAATAAATATTGTGATATATATCGACTAAATGGCAGCCATAATACTATTAAATGGCATGAAAATATTTCAAAAATAATTAAACTACAAAATACAGAATCATTAGTTTTATTAGATATTCCTGGTGTTAAGCCAAGAACATTAAATAAAGAATCAATAAAAATAAAAAAAAATGAACAAATTATTTTTTCATATAAAAAGATATCTCAAAAAAGGAGAAGAAGTATTCTTATCTCAAATAAGCTTCCAAAATTTAATAATGATGTTAAAAGTTTCACAATAGAGGATGGGCAGTATAATTTTGTATTAGAAAAAAAATATAAAGACCGTATAATTGGTAAAAGTCTTCAAGAATTTATTTTGCAACCAAATAAAGGTCTAAATATTCCAAACAGTATCTATGACAACATATATCAAGAGAAACAATATAAATCTTTTTTACAAAAAGCTAAAAATGTTAACTACGATGCAATAGGATTAAGTTTTGTTCAAAATGAAAGCTTTATAGTGAAGTTAAAAAAATCCTATAAAGATTTAATTATTGTATCAAAAATAGAAAACCTAGAAGGTTTAAAAAATATCAATAGTATTATAAATCACTCAGACGCAATTATGATAGATAGAGGTGATTTAGCGGCTGAAATAGGTAACGAAGAACTTTTTGACGCAATTATAAAAATTATGTCTGCCACAAAGACAAAAGGTAAACCTATAATCCTTGCTACAGAGAATTTAAGCTCAATGATTAATAATGTTTCTCCAAATAAAAGTGAGGTTATTAGCTTAGGGTTAAATAAGATATTAAATTCTGATAAAATTATGCTGAGTGAAGAAACTGCAATTTCAAAAAACTGGAAAAATACCATAAAGTGGCTTTCGTCTTTCCTGTTAATTGAAGAAAAAAAAGAAACAAATTCTTTTTACAAATTTAAGGAAAATAAAAGCCGTTTTTCAATATGGAATACTCTAAAAAATATAGGCAATATCCCTATTGTAATATTTTCAAGAAGTGGCTTAGCATTAATTGAAGCAAGGAAAATAAAGGCTTCAAATATGATAACAGTTTTCACAGATTCCAAAAAAACATTTATGTATTCTAAGTTTTGGAAAAATGTTCAGGCTTATAAAATTAATAAATTTGATAAGGCTAAAAAAATTAATTACATAATTAATACATTGTCGAAATATAAAAAGAGTATTTTTTTTGGAGATAAAAATATTGCTTTAATCTACATTTTAAACCCTAAAAAGGGTTCTCGAGCAAATTCTTTATCTATAATAAATAAAAATGATCTTACTAAATTATAGAGGTCCAAATGATTATATGGATAACTGGATTATCTAGCTCAGGGAAGACTACATTATCGAATAAACTCTATAATGAGTTAAATGAAATCCCAAAATTAATTCAGGTTGATGGGGATGTTGTTAGAGAAATATTTGATGAGACATCAGATTATTCTATCAGCGGCAGAATAAGACAAATAAATAGAATTCAAAAAATTTCTAAGTTTTTAGAGAAAAATCACTTTACCGTTATAGTATCAGCACTTTACTCTAATCATGAACTTTTAAAATGGAATAGAGAAAATTTTAAAAATTACTATGAGATATTTATCGATGTGCCTATTACAATATTAAAAAAAAGAGATAAAAAAGGGGTATATAGGAATAAAAAAAATGTTGTTGGTTTGGATATAGATTGGGAAAAACCAATAGCTAGTGCAGATTTAATTTTGAAATACGAAGATAAGCTCAAACCTAATGAAATGCTAACTAAGGTTGTAGAAGGTTTGAAAGAGTATAATAAAATTTAGGGAGTAATTTTGAATTCATTTAAAAAAAACAAACAATTTAATGAAATAATAAATCT
>MDTD01192696.1_pt1 | contig 19190 bp, 19 predicted proteins | sample 811221 | NCBI WGS metagenome assembly MDTD01 (sample SAMN05326646, study PRJNA326480) | marine metagenome | isolation source: seawater | place: Pacific Ocean: South West | collected 2011 | reverse complement strand
TGTCGACAGATGATTTTAAAGCTCTACTTCCTTACAACGTTGATAAAAATATGCTTGCCGGACCCACCACCTCCTAAATGGGGTTAAAACTTCGCTTACAATACATGAACAACTTAAACGTTGAAACAAACGTGACCCCCCATATGTTCCGCCATTCTCTTGCCACCATGCTGCTGGAGAACGAGGTTGACCTAAGATACATCCAGGATCTCCTCGGCCACAGCTCAATCAACACAACACAAATCTATCTTTCGGTGAATAAAAAGAAACAACGAAGGATACTTACCAAAAGACACCCCAGAAAAAACCTATGTTAGCCCATATGCACGATAACTAAATATTATAGTTACATCTGAGTATTACAAATGTCCTCTGATTTTACACATTATTACTTTTGAATTTGAAGATTTATCGTTTGCGGAGATTGATTTTTGATTGAAGAAAAATATTGGAAGACCCTAACTCCTGAGGCGTTTGAAACTTTTCTGGGGCTTATCCTGAATGAAGATGACCCTAATGGGCAAATAACTCAGACGAATTATATCGGAGACGGTGGTATTGACTTGATTTATAAAACGAGTAGCGAAGATTCGTTTTGTCTTGGTCGAAGAGTCCCAAATGAAAGTATCATACTGTTAGAGGCAAAGAATCGAACGTCAAGCGATTTAGCTACCTTCGCGCAAAATGTAGTGGCATCACTCGGTCAAGACAATTGCCGTTGTTTTGTTATTATTACACGAGGCAGGTTTAATTCGACCGCCTACTTTAGAACCAAGAAAGCTGTAGAAGCAAAAAATATCGAATTTGTCTTCATTCACGGGGAAACACTAACCAGATATTTTTTAAAAAATCCGGAGAGAGCAAAACGATATTTACCACATATCCCATATGAAGAGTGGTGCAATCAAAAAAGTATATATACATCGGCACTAAGTTGTCACTACGACTATCTCAAAGTATCATCAGAGGATGGAAAGGATGTTGTTCGACATTTAAAAAGAAGGCAAAATTTAAAACGAGTATACTTTAAGGATCAAGATACTCTTCAAGTAAGAATATACTTAGAAAACTATAGCAATATAGAACAGTTTATTGAAGTGGTTATAAATGCATCTGGATGGTCAAAAAATTCTCTGAGCGGACGCCCAACAATAAAACTTCTTCCTGGCGGAGATGGTTCTCAAGTAGTAACATTTCAATTGGATTATTTTGGAGAAGCAAATCTTCCACAGATTTATCTTGAATCCCGGCCTCCAAATGTGAATGATTCCCACAGAATTTGGACCCTAACCATAGAGGCTGGAAAGTGGATAGCATATAGATATCGTGAAATAGATTTTTTAGGAATGGGTCCCAATTCAAATAAAGGCCGAATTGTTAAATTCATTGACAGAATGACGTATGGTGAAAGCGAAGATTATCCATTTTTGCTAATCGAAGGAGAGGCTGGGATCGGCAAATCTCGGGTTCTGAAAGAGGCCTTAAAAGCTCGGCCTGCCACAACATCAATCTTGGTTTTTGTTAATGAGAATAGCAGGTATCAAGCATTATTAAAAATACTTTCAAAATTGCGGGACCGAATGATAGCGCCAACAACCGTCCATTCAAAAATTGACAACCTACAGGGCGGCATAAAAGACGATCTATTAAGCGAACAACAAATAATCACTTTTTTTATTGAGATCTTATTTGAAATCCCAAATGGTCCGACACAAGGCGTCTTTATCATTGTGGAAGATATTCATCACGCTAATTCTGATCTTTTAAATGTTTTTTGGGCCGTTTTCAATGCTTGTTATCAAAAGCAAATTGAATCTTCCGTTCGGTTTTGTCTGACAGGCCGAAACGATGAAACATTTCCAAATCCACACCAACAAAAATTCGTCATAAAAATAACCAATCTATTAGCACAAAACACTTTCATAAATAATTGTCATATCATTATTGATCCTTTGAGTGGTGATGATGCTCGGTTGCTAATTAGAAGCGTTTTCTCAGAAAAAATTACAAGTGAAGCCTGTGATTGGATAGAAAAAATATCACAAAAGAATCCTTTCAATATAACTCAGGTAATTGAATATCTGACAGAAGAAAAAATAGCTCAGATCCAAGCAAGCGGATTGTATAGTGTACGAAGACCAGAGCTATTCTACAAAAATGAACTTCCCAATAGCATGGAAGATATTCTTGAACAAAGGTTATTGACTCTTAAAAAGGACAAAGGGGGAGAAGACGCTTTTGATCTATTAATTGCGTTATCCCTTCTCGGATTTAGCCATGATCAAGGCTTTATAGATAGGTTTGACCAAAAAAAGAGTGTTGAGACACTGTGTGAAAGAAGACTTTTTTCTTATGATAAAAGCCACAATCTTTATCGCTTTTTTCATGAGAATATTTTGCATTTTATCACAAAGAATAAACGCTGGGATAGAAAACGAAAAAAGATTGCAAAACAAATAATATCTCAAGAAAAAATTCTCAATTCTCAGGAAACCTGGCGACAATGCCTGATTCATTCACTTGCAGGAAATTATGATTTTTGTTTATCAATTGCTCAACGCATCATTGGAGATGGGAGTTCATCTAACATATTCAAAGGAGATGGATTAAAACAGAAATACACTATACTTCAGATAGCGATTGATATTTTGTTTGGAAGAGCTCAATTAGACTCAAACTCTGCAAAATATTTACTGCAGATGATCGAGTTAAAATTCTTTGCTTCTAAATACATTAATACATATACAAGGACTATTGAGGAGGGAAATAGAGAGCTTCATAGGCTTGAGATGAAAAAAGATATTAGGCGTTTAGCAGGAGATGATCCATATCGTATTGGCATAGCTGCGATCTCACAATTAATAGGTCATGCCTACCAAAATTTAGGCATGATAAATGAGTCCATGACATTTTGTCATCGGGCTCATTGCCTATTAGTTAATACAACAGCATCCTCTAATCGCTTAAAAGAATTGAAATTTGATATTATAGACAGGCTTCGGAAAAATTATATTTATCAACATGATTTTGAAGTTGCTCAAAATCTATATGAAAAAGCTATCCGATATATTAAGTCAACTCAAAATAATGTCTTGATGGGTAGTTCATTATTCGGGGAAGCCGAACTTTATTTCTTGCAGCATCCTAAAAAGGCGAAGGAACTCTGGGAAAATTTATCTGAGTTAATCAGTGAACATTCAGATGACAGGACGAAAATCCAACACGGCCTAACCTTAGTTCAAATGCAAATTTTGTATTCATCAACCCGGAAGCAAATTAATGATGCAATTAACGTCCTTCATAATTTTTCAGAAAGGATCGCTGAGTTGGAATTGGTAGGACCTCAACCCAAAGTCCATCTTCTATATGGGTTGGCAGCCTACAAAACGGGAGATTTCCAAACTTGTATTAAAGAAAATGAAGCTGCCTACGGCAAGGCAGAAAAAACCGGATATGGCATTTATCTGTGGATGGCTATGAACAATAAAGCTTTAGCGATTATGTCTGATAAAAACAAATCTTCTGAGGAAACAATAACAGCTTTTCGCACTGCTTTGCATCATGCTAAAAGACAAGGTTTTTTGAAACTCCTAAATTTTGAAAAACCAATGTTTTTTCAATCAGCACTTGTTTACAATTATTTCACTTTTTTGCAACACGATAAGGGCAGAACTAACTTTGGAGCCTACATTGATGGACTCTATAAAACATTGAAGGTAGAGAGCAAACATCTCATAGAATCAAACGAATTTGAAAAGATTCTGAAAAAAGGCTCTTGTCTTGCAGCAGATGTATTCCATACTCAACAGGGGATCTATATGACCTATATTTAATTAAGAACTTATTTACTTTGATAATCAGACAACCATTTTAATGGGGGACTGACACTGTCTGCCCAATAGAAAGTCGAAATCTTGATTGTTCTACCAATGAGATCATCTAAAAGGGGTCTAAATTTAGGCCCCTTTTTATTGTCTCTAAAAACGGTTATATGAGGTCTGTAGTTAGTTCCTATGTTATTAGTTTGAAATACTGAAAGCTTCTTACTCTCTGTACCATTCAAAACTAAAGTCCAGAGAGCATTCGGTAGACAAGTCCGAAGTATTCTTAAATGCTTAATTCGAATATCAACTTTCGAAGCTTCTAAAGGAATTTGAACGGATCCATAGTTTGTTACTACGGACTTTAACAGTCTAAATTCAATAGGGAAATCTATATCTCTCAATTCATCTCTTACTTCTTTTTTTTTACCCTCGTCGATCTCAACACTGCTTGGGAAATAAGCTAAGGTGATGTGAGGATCAAACCCAACGGAGTCCGTAGTTGGTCCATAGGTATCAATAAATGAGACAACCTTGCTTTTTATTGATTGAGTAAGATCCGTGGAGACAGGTGCTATCAAACTAAATCGAGCCATAAGAAGAATTTCACTCTTTTAAAATTAAAAGATTTTCCATTACTAAAAAATCGATATCCGTGCTTGCAAAACATTTTACAGCATCGGCAGGTGTTTCCACAATAGGTTCTCCTGCTATGTTGAAGGATGTATTGATTAAAACCTCGTAGCCGGTTTGGAGGCCAAATCTTTTTAGCAGACGCCATATAAATGAGTTATCACTCTGGTTGACAGTTTGCAGTCTTGCACTTCCATCAACGTGAGTTATTTCACACAGTTTTTTCTTCCAGAGAGGATGCACATTGGCAACTAAGAGCATATATGGAGATGGTCTTTTAATATCAAAGTAGTTTTGAGCTTTTTCAATAGTGCAGATTGGTGCAAAAGGTCGAAAATCTTCACGAAATTTTACTTTAGAATTGATACGATCTCTCATCCCTTTTTGGGAAGGAGAGGCAATAATACTTCTATTCCCTAAAGCCCTAGGCCCTATTTCTGAGCGACCTCGAAGAATCGCACCTATTTCCCCTTTAGTTAAGCGTCTAACTATTTCGTCGCACAATTCATTTTCCGATACATATTCTATGGGCATGAATCCTAAACGCTCCACAGCATATCGAATTGATTTCTGAGAATAGCGATGTCCTGTATAAGCATTAAAATGTCCATAGATTTTTCGATTAGCATTTAAAATTTTATAATATCCATATAGAGCCGCACCTATCGCCTGACCGTCGTCTCCTGCTGGAGGCAAAATAAAGGTGTCGTGGAATCCAGAAAAATCATTTATATTCCTATTCGCAACACAATTTAAAAAAATGCCTCCTGCCAAACAAAGGTAATCTGAACTTGTTGCTTTCCTTAAATTAGTAGCAAGTGATAAAACAGTTTCTGATAAAAAAAATTGGATATCCCAAGCAATGTTACATCTGTTTTTTTTGATGAATTGAGAATATGATAAGTCAGATTGTTGATATATGGTAAACAGTTCTTTAATATAGTCTTCATAAGTTAAATGTATATTTAGCCCCGTAATCTTTGATGGCAATTTGATGAATTGATTGCCGTAAGGAGCCAAACCCATTGTCTTCCCTGCTCCGCCAAACCCAAATCCAAGGATATCAGTAATTTGCTGGTACTTAAAGCCAAGACTAATTTGACGGCTGCGGTTTGGGGGCGTCATATAGTCAAACCTTTTTACAGCTAACGATGTTCCATATTTTACCGTTGTTTGTTGAAAACGGCGATATATTAGCTCTATTTTTTGTCCAGAAGCATAATAGTAGCTTTCAGCCTCAATAGCCTCTGGAATTGGAATGTCCCCCCCTCCATCAGCGATGAATATTGCAGCTTTTTTGTAAGGACTTGTAAAATAGACAGCAAATGCATGTGCATCGTGATGCCCAATCATCTGTATCGGAACATTCTGGCAGTCTAAGGCTTCCGAAATTTCTCGAGTCCATACATTCAATATTTGTTCGTTGATAGGGCATCCACTGTGGGTAAAAACGATTAAGTCTAAAAGATTTGCTTCTATTGAAGCTTCTTTGAGAACATATTTTATGGATAGTAGTGGAAGAAATTCACCTTTTGAGTGTTTAACTCGATCCAAGCGTTCTTCAGCGATGGCAGCGACAATCGTACCATTTTTGATAAGCGAAGCACCACGATCATGACCAATGTGAAACCCGAGGCAGAATACTGGCATAATATTTAGTTATCATCCATAAAATTCAAAGTTAGCGAAACAAACGAATTTACGCACTAAAAGGATTTCCAGACGAACTACTACCGCGACAAAACCACCCTGTCAATCAGGGAAACCCTTAGATTTTTCGACTTTTTTAAAAAAGACCGTTTTCGTCCTCCCGCTCCAGGATGAACTCCTCCAGCTTGCTCAGCCGGACCCGGAACCCGTTCCTGCCCCCGATCTTGAACCCCGGCAGTATACCTTGATTGATGAGATTGTACACATGCCGGCCGCTGCAGCTCAGTCTTTTCGCCACCTGGTCTACCCTTAACAGAATATCTGCGTCTTTGATTTCGTCTTTTACCATGGATTCCTCCGATGTTATCTTTTATTGTACCATGACGGCCGCCGCCGTTTGTCGGCCAAACCGGCCTTCACAGTGGTTTCCTTCTTGGGTTGGGTCTGCGGTACTTCTTTGGCCTGGTTGGCAGCGATAAAAGAAAGCGACGGCGCCCACTCCGGATCTGCGCAGGCAGAGGCGTACACCTCGCAGTCCAGAAGATGGTTGGCCGTGCTTTTCGGCTCCCACTTGGTTTTCCCGGACTTCCGGTCTTTGACCTTCTCTTCGGCCAGGACCTGTTTAGCGTAGCTGATGCCGGTATCCGCATGCAGGGTTATACGCTGGGTTTCGCCTTCTTTACGACCCAGCCGCCAATGGAACAGGTCTTTGAACTGCTCCGTGTCCAAAAAATAGAGAACCAGGCCGCCGGGTATGGGCCGGTTGCCCCGCTTCATTTTATCGATGGTCCTGGGCACCACCCGGTTGATCTGGGGCTTGCTGTTGCCCTTGATACCGAACACCACGTTTCTGCCTTTTTTCCGGATCCAGGTATAGATTTCCTCGGTCCGGCTCCACTCACCGTCATCGGTCGGACCGCCACCGGTGTCCATGGCCGCCCGCCAGATCCCCATGGTCTGGTCCGCGGGTTTGCCTTCAATGGGGTACCGGTTGTTGAACACCAGCTCTTCAATATCTTCGAAGGTGGTAACGTATCCGTACTGGACATTGTGGCTTTGCAGGTCCCGGGTCCAGGCCTTGACCAGGAACCAGAACCCGTTTTTCTGAACGTCTATGCCACAGGTCAGGGCCAGGGCATCCTTGGGGACCACGCCCTCCGGCAGGTGGTTCCGGTGGGCCAGGACCTGTTCCTCTTTCTGCAGCTTGATTTTCAGGCGGTAGGGCTCCGCCTTTATGGCGTTGTAAAAATCCTGGGCCTTGAGCGGGTCGGACAGGCTTTCAATGAATGCGGCCGCACAATCGGACAGGCTCACAAAATAAGAAATCCATGCCGGGATATGAAACGAGATGTTTGCAGGCCGGAACTTCTCCAGGTAGGTGAACAGCTCAAGGTTTTTGCCCCTGGACATCCACACCCCGGCACGGACCGCCGCATTTCTGGTGTCATCGTCCCAAAGCGCGTCACAGTGTCCGCACTCGTACCGGGCCAGGTGTTTGGATTTAAGTTCGCTGATATTGGCTTTGGAGCCCCCTTCCCACTTAATGTTCCTGAACCGCATGAGCTGGAGCGTTCCGCACTTGGGGCACCTGACATGGAAGTCAAAGATCACATCCGCCTTATTGAACTCCACCCATATATTACCGTTCTCCAGGGTGGGGGTGGAAATTTTGATGAACTTGGATATCCCCAGTTTCAGGAAGGTGATCAGGCGCTTACGGATCAGGTCCATCTTGGAGGCCTCTTTTTTATCCGGCTCAAACCCTTCCTTGTCAATTTCATCGGCCACGGCGTACCGGATGGGCTTGTTTGCCAGCCGGGCCGCAGACCTGGCCCAGGCAAAATAGATCTGCATGTGCCGCAGGCTGATCCGCAGGGCGGATTTATCCCGTTCCTGGCCTGTAAAATACCCCCGGAGCCGTTTTGAGGACTGGATCATGGGCAGGACCCTGTCCTTGGAGTTTTCTTCGGCTGTCAGCTCATCCGGATACACATACAGCACCGGCCCGGGGGCCAGGTCGATCCGGCTGCCGATGAAGTTGTGCACCCCTTCGGTGCCTGCGGACTGGGGACACTTGCAGATATTGCACTCCCTGACAAAGGGCATTGCCAGGGCATCCATGATGCCGGGCACATAGGGCGTGATTTCGTTGCGCCAGGGTCCGGGCAAGGGGCCGATGGTGATCACCCGGTTCTTTTCCGCCCATTCCGATACCTTAACCTGCTTAGGCTTTTTCATGACCTTGCGCTCGGCCTTGGTAAAAGAGAACGAATGAAGATACTTGCCGCCGTTTTCCCCGGCAGTCTCCTGTAGTGTCTGCCAGAGGTCTTCAGACATCCATGGCGGACGCTTTGCCACCGTGATCACCTGGCTGTCTTCAAATAAGAAATCCCCCATCAATCCTCCTCTTCAAACATGACCTGGTACGTATCCGTGGTGGCAAAGGAACTGAGCTGTTCATCCACCATACCGTACAGCAAGTCCCGCAGGTCCGGGGACTGGGTAACGTTGCCGCCCACGGTCCCTATGATATCCGGCAGCTTGAGATTGATCCGGTGCTTAAAACCGCTTTCCAGCACCAGCGCCCTGGAGGCCAGCTCCGCCTCAAAATCCTTTTTGGGGATGTACAATTTCTGCGCCACATCAAAATCAAACCGCTGTTTCTTCACCTTCAGGTCCAGGCTTTCCACTTCCTTGGCAGTCTTTTTGGCGTGAAGATCGTTTAAATCCCCGATGTTCCCGTCCCTGCGCTCCAGGGTTGCGGCGTACGCCCGGACCTCCGTCTCCAGGACACTGCCGTCCGGCTGTACCCGGATCATGCCCTTTTCCTTGTCCCGGTAAATCTTGGATTTGGAAATCCTGAACCCGGCCTGCTCCAGGTGGAGCAGCACGGCCCGCAGGCTCTGGAAAGAGGGCTGCGGCTTCTCAGTTGGTTGTTTGCCCATTTAAAACTCTCCCGAATTCAAGGTTTATGGTTGGGGCCCGTGCGGATCTCGCTGCCCGGGTCCGGTGGTTGCGGTTAATTCCCGGCAGCAGGCCGGAGCAGGCGGAAGCCGAGGTAAAAAATCACACCGCGTTTCACCTTATCGAAGTTCTCAGAAACCACGGAACCGAAACGCTTTCGGGACACGGGCCGTTTAAGCCCCCTGCCCTTGCACCAGGCGGTAAACGCCGTGTAAGCTTCTGAGGCGGCGATCTCATAATCATCATGCAGCTCGCATTCCTCAGAGAGAAAATCCTCCAGGAGTTCACCGACCTGCGAAGGATTCAAAACAAGATTTCGGATGTTTTTCTCGAGGCTGCTGGTCTGCTTTTCTTCCAGCTCCTCCAGAAGAGCATCCACAGGCATGCCCGTAAAATAGTTCAGCGCGGTGAGTGCGGCCTTGCCTTCCAGGAATTTGTCCGCGCTTTCCACCAGCTTGGCCATGGGGAAATACATTTTCCCGGAGCGCTTGGCAGCATCTCCGGAGAGATACCCCGGGCTGTCCGGGATCTGGTAACCGCCCGTCCTACGGATTGTGGGGAGAACTTCGTGGGTGATCCAACGTTTAAAGGCTTTGGCTTCGGGTTTGTTGGAGCGAATGATCAGAGTATAAATACCTGGTTCATTAACAGTCCACATTTCCCTATTCTGACCTGATACGTGTAAAGTACGGATCAGCCTTTCATCATCCTCAAGCCGTTGAACGCATTGTGCGGCATCTTGAATGTCTAAGACCTTGCAAACATCTCCGGCCACCCACCACGGGTTCCCGTCATCATCCGGGACAACCCGTACCAACCTAGAATCATAGTCAAAAGGGATCACTGTATTATGCATCTTTCACCTCCTCCGGGATGAATATCTCCCGGGCTTCAAAAAAGGTTCCCAACATTAAATCAACCTGTGTATCGGTCAGGCCGAGCCCGGCCGCGGCCACCAGCATGGCGGCAACCGCACTGAACTCAGCATGTTTAAACGGAACGGAATTAACCAAAGGGCAGGAACGGCAATCAGCACTGTTATGGGTGCGGGCCAGGATCCGGTTCATATCGATCATGATGTTTTTCTCCAGAACTATCGAGATTGGACAGCTCGGCCGTACTGCAAGACTCGTCCGGGCTGCAGTGAATGTCCGGAGATTTAATCCCGCCGGAACCGGTACCGGCAGGTCGGATGCATATTGCCCGGAACGAATCACCTCCTTTCTTGCCTTATTGTACCTGAAGGCAGAAAGCATCCCCGGGCGTTTAACACTGCAAGCAAACAGGGTTCCGCCCCCATGTGTCAACTTAATCATCACGGACCCACTCCCTGCCCACAAAGCAGTTGTCCCCATGGATGACCGAGTCCTTATGGTAGTACCTCAGGTACCAATGCACCTCGTCATCCCCGATGAACAAATCCTTTATCCGGCGCCGGATATCACGGTTCCGGAACCCGGGATCGAACTGGATTTCATAGCTGTCCCTGTCCGCCCGGATCCGGACCGGGAACCGGGCCAGCAAAAGCCGCAGCTCTTCCAGGTGGCTGACGCCTTCCGGGGCTTTATACTTGCTGCTCCGGTCCATGGTGATTGCCGGCGGAAGCCCCTGGGACACCCAATCCTTGATGTTGACGCCCTTTTCATAGGCTTCTCCCGGGTCTTTGCCGTCGGGCACAGGCCAGTACCTGGCGTTCCTGAAAGTCTTTTCCCACCAGTTCCAGGCCTTCATACCCGGGGTGTCAAAATCCAGGGCCACCAGCACCCGCAGGGCGTTTTGAAGCCGGTGGTATACGGAGGAGCCCGGCTTGTTCTGGGCAGCGCCCAGGGCCACCACACCGGCCAGGGAACCGGCCTTTCTTGCCACCAGCATGCCGTCCAGCTCGGACTCCACCACCACGAACGCCTTCCGGTCCGGATTAAAGCCCATGGCGTCCATGCCCGACCCCGGGATGATATAATATTTGCTGTCCGTCTCCCGGGTCAGGTCTTCGGCCGGGCGGCGGATCCGGATGCGGTACACCTCCCCGTTTTTAAAGCACGGGATCACAAGACCCCTGGGGATCCACAGCATTTTCTTGCGGCCGTTGGATTTCTTGATCACCGTCGGAAGCCCCCAGGACTCCCGGGGCCGGAACATACAGGGCTTTTCATTCTCTCCGGAGAACCACCCAAGCCCGAACCCCTCCACCGCGCCCAGGTCAAGCCCGCGGCGTTCCAGATATAAAAGGGCCTCTTCCTTTTTCTTTATTTCCTCCCGGGCCTTTTCCAGGAAAGCGCCTGCTTTCATACGCCAGGTTTCCACCGGTGTTTCATACACTCGGGGCTTATATTCCTGTTTTTCCCGCTTGTGTCCCGCAGGATCCCCGGAAGACGGCCGCCAGTTCTCCGGCATTTCCCGGCCCGCAGCCTTAAAGGCGTCCCGGTACCGGTACCCGCAGAAGTCCACCAGGAACTGCACCAGGTCGCCCCAGGCCCCGCAGCCGTTGCCGGACTGCCGACACCAATAAGAACCGCCGCCCCCCCTGTCCGCAGGCCAAACGCGAAAACGGTCCGTTCCTCCGCAGGACGGACAGGGCCCGGCCCACTCCCCGCCCTTAGACGAGGAAACCTTCTTCAGCTCAAGGCCGACATGCCCGGCCGCTTCCAAAATGTTCATGGCTTTGCCCCCCTTTCGGACCATTGGACAATCCCGGACCGTTCCCCAACAATCATCCAAACCATAGAAGTATTGTTAATTAAGGCTTTCAGCCTTTCCCTGGAGGATGGGAGGATACTTTCAGATAAAAGTGAAAAACTTTCTAGAAAAAAACATTTTAATATATAGGTAAAGATTGTCCAATCCTCCAAGCCTGCTGATCCGATCGCCTTTTTAAAGCGTTTTCAAATAGTTACAAGTTGGACCGTTTTGCGGAGGAACCGGGATGAAGGGAGCTTAGTCCTTAACCATGTCCCGGATCTGCTCCTGTTCGGCCAAAAGGCCAACGCCCTCATACCAGATGGTGCCGCGCTTAACCCGCTCGAACCGTTTCCCGAACCACGTACCGAACCGTTTTTTCTTCGGCACCCGGTTGGATACGTTCACCTTCCACCACTCCTCAAAATCCGCATACACGGCTGCAGCCGTGACCTTGTAAGAAAGCCCGACCACGCACCGTTCATCAATGAAGTCGGCCACGCTGTCCTCATCCCGCCGGTATTCCTTTACCGCTTCTTTCACTGCGGTGGGCGGCGCCAGCCCCTCCTTTTGCCAATCAAGGCATCCTCTCACCATCCACGCCAGGATCCCGGAGTATTCCTTTTCCAGCTTCTGCCCCAGGTGGACATCGGCCCTTCGCTCATGGGGCTGGTCCGGGTCGCGGTCCACGAACGAGATCTCGAAGGGAAACAGCACCATACGTTCCCAGAAAGCAAAGTCCTCCGCCGGTGCATGGGGTTTGTGGTTGGTTAAAAGAAACAAGGTGTGGGACGGCCGGAAGGTCACTTCATAGGTTTCGTGCGCCCCCCGGCCCGTGAGCTTGTCTTTCCCGGTGAGCCATTTGACCTTGCTGGGGGAAATCTTGCAGCCGTCGTCCGTCTCAGAGGCGAAGGCCATACGCAGGCCCCTCAACTTCATGATATCCGGAGTCGGACTGGAGGCGCTCGGGATCCGGTACTGGTCAAGGAGCATCTCCGACCGGATGGGCTGGGCAAGGTCGCCCATGATATCGGACATGACATCCACAATCAGGGATTTACCGTTCCGCCCCCGGCCGGTCATGACGACCATGATGCTGTTCAACACTTCACCCACCAGGGCGGCCCCGCAGACACGTTGCAGGAAGGCTACCAACTTGTAATTGTCGGAGAAGATCTCCAGGAGGGACTTTTCCCAGATCTCGCACTCCTTATCAATTCCCAGCCACTCCACCGGACTGGTCTTCATCAGGTAGTCACCTGGGCGGCCCGGCTCAAGCTCCCCGGTTTTAAGGTTGATTACACCGTTCAGGCAGGGAAAAAGCCATGCTTTTTGATCAATTTCCTTCCCGTCGATGGCAATGGCATTATGTGTGGAGCTGGCAAAGTGAAGACAATTTTTCCTCCTTCTCCGGGCCCGCAAAGCGGACACCCGTTTCAAAAGAGCGTCCCGCCTGGCCTTCAGGTACGCCTCCTCCGGAGATCCAGCCCCCACCTCCCGGAGTTTCTCGGTAAGTTTGGAGGCCTCCGAGCCGTAGATCTCGGCCACGCCCTCGACAGCAGCCAGGGTGCGCGCGTTCTTTTTATCCACCGCCCAGATATGTCCCAGCCATTCCATCCACCCGTCCATAGATTTGTTAAACACATACCGGTCCCGGTACAGCTTTTTGAAAAGCTCACCGTCCCCCAGCTCGTTTCTGCCCAGGCACCTTAAAACGAAATCCGTATCAATGCCGTCACCGGATCCGCTGCCGGTCTTGTCTTCCACCTCTTTCACCCGGGCCTCCACTTTCTCTTTGATACTCACCACCTCACCCATCACTCACCTCCTTTCCGTGGAACAAATAGCCGAAATCACAAAAGTTTCCCGTTTCCCTCCCATTTCCTAAATTTTTTAAGCCCGAAGCCCGCGCCCTCCGCAACCGTGGGAAGGGAACCCCAGGAAGGACCCGTGAAGTTTTCGGCCGGAGGTTGGGCGCAGGGCCGGAAGGAGGACGGAGTTTCTGACTTTGGTATGTTGACGCTTTTAAAGGGGGGCCGGGGGTTAGCTCTGATCCTTCCATGGGGTGTCTCCTTAGATATCCTGGGTGGTGTCTGCCATTTAAAAACCTGCCCTACATGCTTTTAAGTATTTCTTCCTTAAAACGCTTGGCTTCTTCTATTTGCTTTTCTTTCGCCTTTCTGACCATGTCGTCCCACTCATCAAAATCGAAGTACAAACTGTAGCCCAGCTTGATAATCAGGGCAGGATATCTTTTATGGTTGCGCCAGTAGTAGGCAGTGCTGAGGCGAATGGGCAGCCTCCCTTCCTTATGCGCCTTGCTTAAGGGGACAAGATTCATGGGTGCCTCCTATTGCCCTTAGGTAGTATACCTTTATAGGGCTATTAATGCCTTCACGTGGTGCGCTCTATTCATCCGGCGTTCTTTGCCAGCGTAAAAGCTTTGGCCTGAAGCTTGGACAAGGCCAGCACGGTCGGCCTGAGTTCGTCCGGCATGAGCCGGTACCGGTTCCGTTTCATGGCCATGAGCTCGGCCCAGGTCACGGCCGTCAGGTTGGCCGGGTCGCAGTTCAGGGAATCGCCGTCCAGGAAGGTGACGACCTTGTCTTCAGGCACCGGGCCGTGATGTTGTTCATACACATGTACGTGTTTGTATTTGTATCTGGTGGGGCAGCCGGTGAGCGGATCGGTCTCCGCCACTTTAATCAGGATCAGGTTGTCACGTTTGCAGATGCGTTCGGCACCCAGGGGTTTACAATTGGGGGGCTTGAAATTCTTTTTAAGGCTGGGGCGGCGTCCGGACCGGATATTCCTGTTGCCTGCAAAAGATTTTAGCTGCGCCGTGGTCTGGTTCGTGCCGAACCTTTTGTTGAACAATACGGTAAGATCCTTCATGGTGTATTCTTTGAACCCCTGCCGGATAAACTCAATCTGCTCCGGGGTATACTTATGCCGGGCCATCTTCAGGCACCTTCATTCCGAGCATTTCAGGGGCGGACTTCACCAGGCCGTCGTTGATGGCCTTATGGGCCTCCAGGGCCAGCCTGGCGTTGCTGATGATCTGGACGGAACACTCACTGATGGCTTTGGTCCGGATAATCTCCTGCGCCAGCTTTTCGCCCTTCAGGTCTTCGTCAGACAGCCGTTCCATCTGGGCAAACAGATGGTTGTTAAGATCCATAAGCTTATTTTTCATTTGAACCTCCCCGGACGAGAACCCCGTCCTTTTGGATATCAACGGCGCGGGTCTCCGCCCGGGCGCCGTCTGCCGGAAGTGCCCCCAGGCATCCCGCTACTATGGGCTTCAGCCGGTAGACCTCCGTACAGGCCGCGCTAAGATCGTCAATGTTGTCGGTGTTTACCAGGGTTTCGTCCCCGGCCGGTTCGGACAGCTCCAGCAGGGTGCGGGCGGTCTGGTATAAGATGCTGTAGGCCCTGGCCTGGGCTTCGGTTATGGTGACGGCTCGGGTCATGACATAGGCTCCTTTCACCTCACGGCCTTTTCAGCCCTGGGGATTGTCTCGCTGCCGTAGCTCAAATAATAGGTGGGGTCGTCCCGCAGGGGATAGTATTCGTAGTTCAATTCCATGCCGCGGTAATCCGTACAAAGGGAGCAGTCGAATTCCGTATCGTTGAATGCCGCCTTGTCCAGGCAATCGGCGTACCGGGCACAATCCGGCATCCTGGGCAGGGACCGGGTAAAGCCGTGGTGTATCCGCAGGCGTTTTAAGCCCAGTTCCGCCCACTCCCGGATAGCGGGCAGTTCTTCGGCCAGTTTTTCCGCCGGGAACCGTTCCGCAAGGCCCCGGAGCAAGGCATGGAACCGGACCACCTGGGCCCGGCGTTTAAAGGCTTCGTTCCTTCTCAGGTCCAGCGGCAGGTCACCGGTGGTGAAGATAAACCGGCAGTCAGGTTTAAATATCCGGGTATTACCGTCCTCCGCCTTCACCGAAACGGCCTCACCGTCCACGGCCGCAATAACAGGCGGCGACACCAAAACAAAAGGATCATCCGCATGGCTGATGTTGATCCGCCTGCCCTCCAGCCCTGCCCGTCCCCCGGGATCAGCCAGGTCCTCCGGTGAGACCCGGGCGCAGTTCTCCGCCTCGGCCATCTCCTCCAGCAGCCAGACCACCACGGCCCCGGGCATCCCCCTGGGGCCGGACAGCACCAAAAAATTCTTGAACTTGGATGGTTTCCAAAGGCAGTACCCGAAGAACTCCTGGAGGATATCAATCTCCGCATCGGTCTTTACGGTTTTCTCCAGGAACAAAAGGAACAACGGGCATTGGGGTTGCTCGTCCATCATTGCCATATTCACCTCCTTGGGATGTTGGTACATTCTCAATAAACGCCTTCCAGGCTGTAGTCCCGCTCCGTTAAAAAGGCGGGTTCCGCATAGGCCGGAAAGAAGCCCGGCCCCGGACCGGGATCAGGCGCGCGCGGCACAAAGGCCCGGCTGTGGTCCCCCAGGTCCCGGCCGTAACCGGTAAAGCCCTTGTTCCGTACCAGGCGGTTCAGGCCCTGCCTGGCCCACTCCCGGATACCTGGCAGTTCGGCCAGCAGCCGGTCCGTCAGGCGGCGCTCCTCCACCCTGGCCTTTGTTTTCCGGAACCGAGCCATAAGCCCCCTGGACTCAAACCGCCGGTCGTTTAGGACGTCCCGGGGCAGGCCGACCGCAGTAAACACAAACTTGCAGGACGGACTGAAGATAAAGCCTTCCCCGCGGTCGTCTTCGGCCAGGAGACGGTCACCGCTAAGGATCGACATAAAAGCCGGGGATAACAGGGCATAAGGATCAGCCACCGGGCACACATTCACATACCTGTCTTTCAGCCGGGCCAGCTCCGCCCTGTCCGCCAGATCCTCCGGCATCACGCCTGCGCACTTGTCCGGCCCCACCAGTTCCCTCAGCAGCCAGGCCGCAAGCGACTTCACACCGCCGCAGGGCCCGGCAAGCACAAGGAACCGGCTGAAAAGCACATTTTTCTGAAGGCAGTATCCGTAAAAGTCCTGAAGGACGCGGATCTCCTGATCTGTCTGCACCGACGCCTCCAGGAGACGAAGAAACAAAGGACAGTCCGGTTGTGGGGTTGTAGTTGCCATATTCACCTCCCGTAGGGTTAAGTTAAAGGTCTGCCCGATCCTCAGTTAATCCTTTCAATATCCGGATCAGGTGCTCCGCATGGCCGCGGTCCAAAGTAAATAGGACCTCCTGCCTGTCTTGGGACACATACAGGCTGATGGAGCCGTCTGCCTGTTTTTTTAGTGACAGTTTTTTGCAGGAAAGATCGAACTCCATAAATCCGTTTTGTTCTTTAACCACCTCATTCACCGGAGGATACTTTTTATTGAATTGCGGTTTCTGCATGACCAACCTCCTTTTTTATCTATTTATGGGGTGCCGGATTCGCCCAGGGCCAGCTCCGGCAGGCATTCATGGTAAGGAGTCGCCAGATGAAACGTGCCCGTTGTTGAACACCACGGAGCCGGGCGCGGTACAAACCGTTGTATTCGTCAATCGTGGATAAAATCCCCGGGCATGTGCCCGCCGGTCCGTAATCCGGCGTACATATCCACCAGGACCTTTTCCACCTGTTCCCGGAAGGCATGGTCCTTTGCGTCCCTGATGCCGTCGTCAAACCAAAAATTATTGGAAAGAATACTTTTGAACCGGACCTCTTTGTATACGGCCAGGTGCTGCCCGGCCATCGTCAGCATATCCGTTGCCAGGTCCTCAAACCCGGCCGCATACGTATAGGCAGCCACATCCACCACGGTGCGGTCCGTGACCAGCAGGTCGAACCGGGCCAGGATCTCCAGCTCCAGCCTGATCCGCTGGCAGAAAAGCCACATCTGCGCCTGTGGGGTCGTGGCCCGGTTGATGAAATAGGGGCAGGCCCCTTCAATATCGCACAGGGCTTTGACGGATTTGCAGGGGGTAGCCCGCTTCAGGTCGGCCGCAGCCCTCAGGGCCGCATCCGTCTTGCCCGTGCCGTGGGTGCCGGTGTAGGCGATTACAGCAGGTGTCATAGGTCTTCCCTCGTGGTGGTCATAAAGCCGCACCGGCAAAGCCAGGTGTAAATCACCGCCAGGGGCCCGGACATATAAAAGCCCTGGTTTTTCATGGTTCGTTCACATCTCCTGCAAGACATCATGCCGCCCTCCCCGGGCCGGTCCGGCCCTGTTCTATCTGTTTGCCCAGGTACCCGGCCTGCTCGTACAACACGCCCCGCTGCCGGATCTCCTTTTCTACGGCGTTCACCGCATGCACCACCGTGGCGTGGTAGCGGTTAAAGGCCCGGCCGATCTCCTTTAAGGGCAGGTCCGTGTATTGCCTTGCCAGGAACATGGCAAGCTGCCGGGGCTTTACCACCCGCTGTTTCCTGGATCTGGACACCAGCTCCTCCCGGGTCACGGGAAAAGCCCTGCAAACCAGATCCGTGATCTGCCCGGCCGTGATACGCTTTTGCCGCCGGGGCATGGGTTCCACCACACTGCGGGCCAGGGCCATGTCAACCCTAAGGCCCGCAAACCGCGCCTTAGCCGCCACACTGAACAACGCGCTTTCCAGCCGCCGCACATCGCCCTCGATCTCTTCGGCGATATACGACACCACATCCCCGGGCACCGGCACATCCAGCCCCCGGGCTTTGTCCCTGAGGATGCCCGCCCGGGTCTCGAAATCCGGCGCGCCGATACCGGCGGCAAGCCCCATGGAAAGCCGGGACCGAAGCCTGTCGTTCAGCCCCGGGATATCGTCCGGCCCCATGCCGCCGGAAAACACCAGCTTTTTGTCCGCGTCCAAAAGATAATCGAAAGCTGCGGCCAGCTCCTTTTGGGTGGCCTCCTTGCCGGTGAGAAAATGCACGTCCTCCAGAATCAGGAAATCACATTCCGTCCGGTACCGGTCCTTGAACCGGGCCACGGTCCCGCCCTTCAGCGACGCCACCAGCTCATTGGTAAAATCCTCAGCCGTGGCATACACCACCCGGGCACCCTGCCCCGCCTGTGCCGCGGCCTGCCCTGCCGCCTGGGCCAGATGCGTCTTACCCAGGCCGGTCTTGCCGGACAGGTACAAAACGCCGGTGCCGCCCGCCTCGTCCCGCGCCATGGCCCGGGCCGCATAAAAGGCAAACTCCGAATGCTTGCCCCGGACAAACCGGTCAAAGGTAAAGGACTCCTTGAGCACCCTGCCCCCGGCAGCCCGAACGGCCAGGCCGGGCAAGGGCTGTTGTACCGGCCGTTGCCGCCGGACAACCGCAGGCTCCGGCGCAGCCTCTGCCTTTCCCTGATCCGCCTTCCTTCCGCCAGCCTGCGCCGTAAACCGGACACGAACCCCGGCCAGGCCTTCCCCTGCCAACGCCTCCCGGATCACCGGCAGGTAAACCGTTTCCAGGCGGCGGGACATAAAGGCATTGGGGCTTGCCAGGGTAACGGACCCGG
>MDTD01039500.1_pt1 | contig 19198 bp, 17 predicted proteins | sample 811221 | NCBI WGS metagenome assembly MDTD01 (sample SAMN05326646, study PRJNA326480) | marine metagenome | isolation source: seawater | place: Pacific Ocean: South West | collected 2011 | reverse complement strand
GAAATTGGTAGACACAAGGGACTTAAAATCCCTCGAAGGAAACTTCGTGCCGGTTCAAGTCCGGCCCTGGGCACCATTAATAATATGAAATCCCTTCATATTATGTGTTTAAATCAGCACTATTAAAATCCATAAGCTTTATAATATTTATTACATCAATATTAATTTATGAAAAAAAAGATACTAATTGTTTTTGGGACAAGGCCAGAAGCAATAAAAATGGCCCCAGTTGTTAAGAAACTAAAACAAAATTCAAATTTTTCTACAAAAGTTTGCATAACCGCTCAACACAGAGAAATGTTAGATCAAGTTTTATCAATTTTTAAAATTAATCCTGATTATGATTTAAATTTAATGAAAAATAATCAAAATTTATCGCAACTCACAACATCAATTATGCAATCAATAGAGAGTGTCCTTGCCGATTTTAAGCCTCACATTGTTCTTGTGCATGGAGACACCTCTACAACATTTGCAACTTCTTTATCAGCCTTCTATCAAAAAATTAAAATTGGTCATGTTGAAGCAGGCCTAAGGACTGGAAACCTTCATTTTCCTTGGCCTGAAGAGGGGAATAGAAAACTAACAGCCGCACTTGCAGATATACATTTTTCTCCAACTAAAACAGCAAAGCAGAATCTTGAGAAAGAAAATATTGATAAAAGCTCTATTTATGTAACTGGTAATACAGTTATCGATGCTTTGCATCTTGCTCTCAAAATCATCGATGAAAACATGCAGTTAAAAAAAGACTTAAACAATCAATTCAATTTTTTGGATATTGATAAAAAGTTGATCTTAGTTACAGGACATAGAAGGGAAAGTTTTGGAACTGGTTTTGAGAATATCTGTAATGCACTTTCAAAGATCGTAGAAAAAAATAATAATGTTCAAATCATTTACCCCGTACATATGAATCCAAATGTAAAGAATGTGGTTAGAAAAAATTTATCAGGATTAGATAATATCTTTCTTATTGAACCAGTTGAATACCTTCAATTTATATACCTAATGAATAAAGCCTCTATCGTTCTTACAGATTCAGGAGGTATTCAAGAAGAAGCCCCAAGCTTAGGTAAGCCTGTTCTAGTTATGAGAGAAAATACAGAAAGGCCAGAAGCAATCTTAGGAGGAACAGCTAAGCTTGTTGGCACAGATACAAATAAAATATTTAATGAGGTTAATAATTTACTATCAAATAAGGAGCAATATAAAACTATGTCAAATGCTCATAACCCTTATGGTAATGGGGAAGCAGCCTCTATAATATCCAATATTCTTGAATCTTATGACTTTTAAATCTGTTACAGTGGTTGGTCTTGGTTACATTGGGTTGCCAACTGCTGCAATCCTAGCCTCCAAGGGACTGCAAGTCTTCGGTTCAGATATAAATAGTTCTATTGTTAACAAGATTAATGAAGGTAAAATCCACATAAATGAGCCCTATTTAGAAGATTTAGTCGATAAGGTAGTGAAATCTGGATATCTAAAGGCTTCAAAGAAAATTCATAAGTCTGATGCATTTATTATTGCAGTACCCACTCCATTCTGTGACAGTAATAGCGAAATACCTAAGCCTGATATAAGTTTTATAAAATCTGCCATAGAATCTATCGCAAAAGTTTTAAAAAAGGGAGATTTAATCATTCTAGAATCAACTTCACCCGTTGGCACTACTGAAAAAATAAAAAAATGGTTGTCAGGCTTAAGAAATGATTTAATTTTTCCAAATCATGAAGATGATCTTGCTGATATTGCAATAGCTTATTGTCCCGAGAGAGTGCTTCCTGGAAAAATTATAAAAGAAATTGTTGAGAACGACAGGATAGTTGGAGGAATAAGTAAAAACTGTGCAAAGAAAGCATCCGAACTTTATAAACATTTTGTAAGTGGTGAATGCTTAGAGACAAATTGCAAGACTGCAGAAATGGTCAAGTTAACTGAAAATGCATCTAGAGATGTGCAAATAGCTTTCGCTAATGAACTGTCTATTCTTTGTGATGAGTTAGATATAAATGTTTGGGATCTAATTAGACTATCTAATAAGCATCCAAGAGTGAACATATTGAATCCTGGGCCTGGTGTTGGAGGTCACTGCATCGCAGTAGATCCATGGTTTATTGTTAGTGACAGCCCAAAAAATGCTAAGCTGATTCATGCAGCAAGAAAAATTAATGATCACAAACCAGAGTGGGTTGTTTCAAAAGTAAAAAAAATTCTTAAAAATTTCAAAAAAGATAGTGTGGTTAATGATAGCCCAGTGATAGCTTGTCTAGGACTAGCCTTTAAGGCTGATATCGATGATCTAAGAGAAAGTCCGGCTTTTGAGATTTCAAAGAAAATCAAAGAACTTAATATTGGTAAGACTTTATTTGTGGAGCCTAATATTGACTCTATTCATGGTTATTCTTTAACTAGTTTAGATGAAGCTATCAACCTTGCTGATATTCTTGTATTGCTTGTGGATCATAAGGAATTTAAATCTTTAAATAAAAAACAATACAAAAATAAAATTGTTCTTGATACAAAAGGGTTATTAGACCTTGATTAATGGAATGAGCAAAAAAGATGATTCATTCAAGGATATTCTAAAAAAATCTGGTGCCTCTGGCATTGTAAAAGTTGTAGGTATTATAGCTTCATTAGCTTCAAGCATACTTATAGCAAAATATGCAGGAGCTGAAGCTATAGGTTTGATAGAAACAAGCATAAAATTTACAAGCATCCTTGGCATATTCTGTATGCTCGGAATGCGTCAAATAATTATCAGAGAAATTGCGATAAGCTTAAATGATAAAAAGCTAAGTGATAATTCGAGTCAATTACTTTTTTCTGTAAAGTTTATAAATATTATTTTTACACTCTTAATTTCAGTTCTTTTAATTTATTTAACACCTATTTTTCTTAATGAGACAGCAATTAAGTCACAATTAATAACCCCACTCACTATATTTATTGGCTGTTTAGTCCCTCAAATATACTTGCAGATCAAGGGTGCTGAGCTAATAGGAAATAAAAAAATATGGCAGGGCAATTTAACTGAAAAAGCAGCTCACATGATTTTAACCTTAGTATTTCTATTAATCTTAATTAATCAAGGGTTTGATATTACAGTGGAAAATATCGCTTTTTGCTTTCTTTTTTCATGGGCATCAGTAGCTATATTTGCGCTATTATTTTTAAATAAGAAATATACCTCACCAAATTTAAAAGCCTCTAAAAGAATCAATACATGGAAACTAAATACAAGTTTTTATAAAGATGCTCCACCTCTCTTTATTTCAGGTCTTTCAAGCATAATTACTACAAGCTGCACAATAGTCATTCTTGCAATTTACATTGAGCCTTTTCAGGTTGGTATTTACTCTATCGCTGCCAAGTTAGCACTATTAACTAGTCTGATCTTGATGATATTAAATAATGTCGTCTCTCCGAATATTGCACAACTTTATAACCAAAAAAATATATTAGGTTTGAAGAGAGTTATCTACAATCTAAATAAATTATTAATTTTAATTGCTGTTGCAAGCACTTTATTAATTTTTATATTTGGTAAAACTATTTTATCTGTTTGGGGAGAAGAGTTTATTGAGGGTTACATATTGTTACTTATTCTCGCTTTTGGACAATTTATTAACATGTGCACAGGCTCAGTTGGAGTTATTCTAGTGATGACAAGGAATCAAGATATTCTTGGAAAAATAACCTTTTCAATGGCAGCTTTAATTATTATTTTAAATTTGGTAATTATTCCAAGCTATGGCACCTTAGGAGCTGCACTTGTCTATTCTTTTGTTGTATCTTTTGAGAATTTACTTAAGCTAATTTTCATAAAAAGAAAACTTGGGATAAACCCTTTAAATATATTTGAAAAGATTTAGGAAATATCATGTATTTATTTTGTCATATAGAAAAATGTGGTGGCACTTCAGCTCATGATTATCTTTCAAAAAAAATCAATAACTACCTCGTTTTAAAACCTCATCCGTCTCATGGTGAAACATTTAATTCAGATCAGCTCAAAATGTTGGCTAAGATTTATCCAAAAATTAGAGGCTTGGGTGGACACAGGTTAAGATTCAATGAAAATTATTGTAAGGATTTTAAACTTTTCACAATTTTTAGGGACCCATGTAAAAGGTATATGTCTCATATGAATCATCATTTAGAGAGAGGTATAGCAAATCACAAAGACGAATTCTTGCAAAATGAATATTTTGATAATTTTATATGCAAGAAAATATCTGGAAATCCTAGCTTCAATGAGGCAAAAAAAATTATTATTAAAAAAGATATCAAGGTATTTTTTTTGGAGAGTGAAAGAATATTAGGTTTAAGAAATGTATCAAAGAACAAAGTAAATGATCATGATGTCTTAGAAAATGAAATTATCAATAAAAATGATGAGGATATCAAATTATATAAATGGGCTTTAAGTTACTTCAATGAAAATTTAGATGATTATTTTAAATCAAATGCTACAAATAAAATTAGTAAATTAGAAACCTTCATGTTGCAAAATATCGTGCAAAGATTTGTTCACTTCTTTTGCAATAGAAATGCAAAAAAATTAAAGAGAGGTTTCTAATGAATATTTTTTTTATTGGTGTTCAAAAATCTGGTAGCTCAGCAATTTCAGAATGGTTTTCACAGCATGATGAAGTAGAACATATAGCTCATTTAAAGGATGTTCATTTTCTGCAAGAAACTTATAAAAACAAAAATAAGAATAAATTTTTAAATTATTATCAATCAACACAGGAGAAAAATAATTGTCTTATGGTTGGTGTTAATTATTGGCTTGATAAAGATTTTTTTACTAAAGACCATAAAAACTATGATTTCGTTTTAGTGTTGCGACATCCTGTTGATAGACTGATTAGTGCTTATAAGTACTACAAAAAACTTGGCCAGATTAATTGTGAACTTGAAGATCTTTTAAACCAATATTTGGAAAAAAGAAAAGATGATTATGGAATATTCGAAAGCTCTTGTTACAAAAATAGGGTCAGTGAAGTAATAAAAAAATGTCCTAATATACATATTTTAAAATATGAAAAATTTGAGAAAGATCCTCAGCCAACATTAAAGTACTTATGTAATATTCTTGGTGTGGCAATGAAAAATCATGAAGTTAGAAGGGTGAATATTTCTGGAAATGATAGTTCTATCATAGGCAGCTTGATAAAAAATAAAATAACAAAATCTGTATATAGAAATACAATTAAGAAATTATTGAACTTCAGACAGCAGAAATTAGTTTATTTTAAATTAAGAGACTCTTTTATTAGTAAGGTAAAAGATGATAATTCCAAAAGAATAAGACATAGGTTAGAAAAGGCATTGGAGAAAGAAATTAATTTTTATAATAGTTTAGATGATAGCCTTAGTTAGCATTGCCTCAATTTTATTTTTTACATATTTCTACTATAAGAGGGAGCCTTTTGGCATAAACTTTTTTTTCAATCTTGGTTGTTTGTTTTATTTCATACCTAATATTTTTAACATAATTTACGGGGATAACCTTCTAAGAATTAAAGAAATGGCGGCAAATCAATATTTTATGTCAATCTTAATTCTTGTTCTTACTTGGAATTTACTCTCGATCTTTTTTAAAACATCTAGCTATAAAATGTCTAATTTAAGCATTGTAGAAGATACAAAACTAGTTTACCTGCTTTTCTATGGATCAATAGCTGTATTTATACTTGGTTTCATCGGTTCTATAGGGCTAGAGGCCTATCTAGGATTAAATAGGGCATCATTTTATCAAATGAAAGATCAATTGCCCTCTTATTTAGAAATATTCCTTAACTTTGCAACAGTATTCTTTTTCATAATTCTTTCTAAGAAGATGGAAAAAAATCAAAATTATTATAAATTTGCTTTATTTTTTGTCATTGCAACCTTTGTGATACTCATACCTACAGGAGCACGTGGAAAATTAATAGCAATAATTTTTGGCATTCTCTTTCTGCTTGCAATCCATAAAAAAATTGAAGTTTATAAAATTATTTTTCCAGGAATAATCATAGGTACATTTTTTCAATTATGGGGCAAGATTAGGCATTTAGCTAATGATCCTGGGCAAATGTTTTCCTTTCTACAAAGAAAATTAAGTTGGGACCTATTTGATATTTCAAAAGGCGAAAGCCAAGCTAATTTAAATGCATTTAACAAAATATTCAATAATGGTTTGCCAATATCTTATAAAGATAACTATGCATCAGTAATTGAATCATTTGAACTTCTTATACCAAGCTTTATTTATCAAAGAAATTTCAGTGGCTTAAGTAGTTGGTTTGTTCAATCTTTCTACACAGATATTTATCTAGTTGGTGGTGGTAAAGCCTTCTCAATTCTAGCAGAGGGATATATGTATGATGGTTTAGCTGGCGTATTTTTTATAGCATTATTATTATGGATATCTTTTTCATTTATAAGTATTTTTGTAAGGTATGTGCTGGGCAAGCAATACGTCATTATCTTTCATGCAAGCCTTTTGTTTGATGTATTTCAAATACCTAGAATTTTTTATGGGTCTTTTTTAAAACAAATGATCATTATGGTATTAGTGCCTATTTTTACTCTTGTAATATTAAATTATGTCTTCAAGAAAAGATAAAATTTTAATTTTTGGTAGAGTTCCACCACCATTTGGTGGGGTGACTGTCCACATAAAAAGGCTTATAACAAATTTAAATGAGCTAAATTATCAAGTGAAGCTATTTGCAAAAATGACGGATATTTTTTTTTATAGTATCTGGCATCTTCATACAAATAACCCATTTAAAAGACTAATTATCTCTTTAATTGGGTTTACATTAAGAAAAAAAATAATTCTTACTTTACACAGAAATTACAAAAGAGATAAGGGTTTTAAACTATTTTTAACTCAATTGAATTTTTCTTTAGTTGATAAAATTCTTTTGTTAAATGAGGATAGTTACAAATACTACAATAAAATCTTTAAGAGCAAAGCCATCTTATCCTCATCATTTATTAAGCCAACAGAAGAAGAAAAACAAGAACATCCAATAAAATCAGATGATTTAGAAACAATTAAGGAATTTAAGACCAAAGGGAAAGTTTATTGTACTTGCGCTCATCATCTCAGGTATGATGATAATGATGAAATATACGGGATTTTAGAAATTCTGGATATTTTTAATGAAAGAAAGGATATTTTTTTGGTATTCTCTGATCCTAGCTCTGAGTATTCTGAACTATTGAGGTCTAAGAAAATCCATTATGGCAGCAATATAAAAATAATTAATTATCAACATTCTTTTTTGAATGTGCTCGATAATTCAGATATCTATATAAGAAATACAACAACAGATGGAGATTCATTATCCATACATGAATCTTTAGGCATGGGGAAGAAAGTATTATGCAGCAATGTCGTTAGCAGACCTTCTGGAGTTATAGAATATAATCTAGGTGATTTAAGAAACATAATAGATCTTTCTGTTGAGCCAAATTCAACAACAAAACAAATAGATACAATTAAACAGATACTGGAAATATATGAGAATTAATCTACTAGCATATTATTTAAAAAGATTCTCATGGATTCCCTATGCCCCATTTAGATATAAGGATAGGATTAATAATCCTATATTTCTATTAGGAAACCAAGGGGATGGTATTACTTTTATATCTCGCATATTAAGAAGAAATGAAAGCACTTTTTGCATTACGGGAAATAAGAATTACTGGACTGGTGCAGATGAAATGTGTACTGTCTGCGAACCACTTCTAAGTAAAAATTTAAGACTTGCAGGAAGACTCCTTAAAACAGATCCTAGTCATGATATTTTCACTCAACCTAGATCATGGTCATATGGATCAAATGATCTTTTTAAGAGCTATTACCAAGATGAATGCAAAGTAGAAAAGGATGATATTAAAACTCTAAAGAAAGCCATAAATATAGCCTCTTTTCGTTTTGGGGGATGTAACAAAAGATTTGTAGATAAATCTCAGTTATATACATTAAAGTCAAGAGCTATTCAAAGTATTCTTAAAGAGCATAATCCTTATTTTATATTAATTACTAGAAACCCATATATAAGTTGTTATAGAGCAGCTTCTGGAAAAGCAGGAGATTTAAAAAGATATTCCAAGACAATGAGTTTTGATGAAAGGTATGATGTAGCACTTCAGCATTGGAAAAATTGTATGGACACAATATTATCCGACTCAAAGTATTTAGAAAATTTTAAAGTAATAAAATTTGAGGATTTTATATCTGATGTTGAAGGCAGCACTCGTAAATTATGTAATTTTTTAAATTTGAAGTATTCATCAGACATGCTCCCACAAAAAAATCAGTCTATACCTTTTGCTACAAAATATAAAACTAGATGGTATCCATTAAAACTTGATGTAAATGATAAATACCTAGATAGCATTGAAGATTTTTACCTAGATAAAGCGTCATCATATCTTGGAGAAAGTGCAAAGAAATTTGGTTATAATCATCCAAAAAGAAAATAATGAAACAGATTTTACAAAATCTCTCTAATGGAAAAACAACTTTACAGGACGTTCCCTGCCCAGTTCCAAAAAAAGGGCATGTCTTAATTCAATCTAGAAGTTCATTAATATCAGCTGGCACAGAGAGAATGTTAGTTAGTTTTGGCAAATCTAATCTCATTGATAAAGCAAGGTCTCAACCAGACAAGGTAAAACAAGCATTTGATAAGGTAAGAACAGATGGAATCATGGCTACATATCAAACTATACAATCTAAACTTGATCAGCCATTAGCGCTTGGGTATTGCAATGTGGGTATAGTGGAGGATGGCTCTGATACTGAATTTCAAAAAGGAGATAGGGTAATATCAAATGGTCATCATGCTGAAATGGTTAGAGTCCCCAAAAACTTAGTAGCAAAAATACCAGACAATGTTGATGATAGGACTGCTTCTTTTACAGTTGTAGGAGCCATTGCACTTCAAGGAATAAGACTTGCAAGTCCAAATGTTGGAGAAACTATTGTGGTGATGGGATTAGGTCTTATTGGTTTGATGGCAGTTCAGATTCTAAAGGCTAATGGTTGTAAGGTAATTGGAATAGACAATGATCCTAATAAATGCCAAATCGCAAAAGAATATGGTATTGATGTTATAGATTCATCTTCTAATAAGAATTCAGTTGCACTAGTAGCTGGGTATGCAGATTATAAGGGTGTTGATGCAGTTTTGATAACTGCCAGTTCTAAAAGCAACGAAATCATGCATGATGCTGCGACTATGTGCAGGAAAAGAGGAAAAATTGTATTGGTTGGAGTGGTGGGTCTAGATTTAAGAAGAGATGATTTTTATGAGAAAGAGCTAACCTTTCAAGTTTCATGTTCTTATGGACCAGGACGATATGATGAAAACTATGAACAAAAGGGAATTGATTATCCAGAGGCATATGTGAGGTGGACAGAACAAAGAAATTTTCAGGCAATTCTTGATCTTATGTCTAATAAATCAATTAATGTTAATTCGCTAGTATCAAGTGAACATCCCATTAAGGATTATAGTTTAGCTTACGGTGATTTAAATAAGAGTAATGTTTTAGGAATTGTACTAAATTATACGAAAACAGAAGATAAGAAACTAACAGAAACTACTGTTTTGCTTAATAAATCAAGAAAACCTAGTGATTCCGTTGTTTCTTTTTTGGGCAGTGGAAATTATGCTTCAAAAATTCTTATACCAGCATTCAAAAAATCTGGAGCAACCCTAGATGTTATTGTTACAAACGAAGGAGTTTCTGGCACGCACCATGGAATGGCAAATGGATTTCATAGCTCCTCAACAGATATAAGAGATGCTTTAAAAAGTGATTCAAATATTATTGTAATTGCTACACAACATAATTTGCATTCAAGCCAAGCAGTTCAAGCGCTGAATAACGGAAAGAATGTCTTCGTTGAAAAGCCACTGGCCTTAACTAAAGATCAATTAAAAGAAGTAAAGGCGGCCTATGAAAAATCTAATCAAATTCTAATGGTTGGATATAATCGAAGATTTTCTCCACATATCCTAAAAATGAAATCTTTAATAGATAATGTAAAAGAACCAAAAACTATAAATATGACTATGAATGCTGGTTACATCCCCAAAAGTCATTGGACACAAAGCAATGAGATAGGAGGGGGGAGAATAATTGGAGAAGCATGCCACTACATTGATTTAATGAGGCATCTAGTTGGCCATTGTATAGAGTCCTACACCGCTATAAGAATAAATGACAATAAGTACACAGAAACTTCAGAAGACAAAGCAATAATAACACTTAAATTTTCAGATGGTTCCATTGGTTCAATCCAATATTTTGCAAATGGTGGAAAACAATTCCCAAAAGAAAGAATTGAAATTTTTTGCAATGATGGTGTTTTGCAATTGAATAATTTTCTTGAACTTAAAGGTTATGGATGGAGTGGTTTTAAATCCAAAAGAACATTTATTCAAGATAAGGGTCAGAAAAATTGTGTGAATCAATTTTTAAAAGCCATAAAAGATGGTAGATCTTCGCCTATTCCAGACAGCGAAATCTTTGAAGTTGCTGCAATCTCTATAGATATTGCCCAATCTCTTAGAGAATAGCTTTTCTGAGTTGAGCCTTTTCTTAATAATGATTTTTTTAACTACTTAAATTTTTTGACTAATATATATAAATGTCTTTCAAATATATTTTTAACTTAATAATTTTCACCAAGAATTTAAAGTTCTCACAAATCTTTCATAGGTTAATAAAGAAGCATAAAAGAAGAGCTAAACTCACCACAGAAAATGCCAACATCAGGCTTCAAAAGAATTGGGTAAATGTTAAAAGTGGCTATAAAATTTTTGATAAAAATAAAATTATAAGCATCCTAAATATTCCTACTCAACTTTCACATGTTGATTGGAGCTCTCCAAACAAATCAGATCTTTATAAATACAACTTACATTACTTTAATTATCTTGACTATGAAAATATTTTCTCTAAGCACTTAATATTGAACTGGATTGATTTAAATAAAAATAAATTTTCAATTGCCTGGGATCCTTATCCAATATCTTTAAGAATTATAAATTGGCTTAAATTTTTACAAAAATCAAAAATAACAAATAAAAAAATACTTAACTCCATCAAACAACAATCACTATATTTAAAAAACAATTTAGAGCTTGATGTATTAGCTAATCACTATTTAGTGAATCTAAAGGCATTAACTTTCTATGCTTGCTATTTTAATGATTTGAAAACAAAGAATGAAGTTACATCTTTGTTAGAAAAAGAAATAAAGAAACAATTCCTTGAGGATGGCGAGCATTATGAATTATCACCAATGTATCACAACATAGCAGTTCTTGACCTTTTAGATATCTATAATCTTTTAAGATTTGATAGTGGGACTCCTTATTTTAGTTCTGAGTTACCAATATTAATAAAAAAAGCTATTAAATTTTCAGAAAATATAAATCATTCACCTAAAGAATTTACTTTTATAAATGATTCTTGTAATAATGTTGCACCTGATACTACATTCTTAAAAAACTATGCAAAGGATTTAGATATTGAACTAGAAGATTGTGCAAATAAGTTTCTAAAGATCTACAAACAAAGCGGTTTTTGTGTAATAAAAAATAATGACTTAAAAGTCATTTTTGCAGCAAATCCTGCAGCACCAAATTATCAGATTGGTCATACTCACGCCGATACTCTTTCAATAGAGATATCTCTTAAAGGTAAAAAAATATTTACTAATGCTGGAATATCTACTTATGAGAGTAACAAAAAAAGAGAAAATGAACGCTCTACAACTTCTAAGAATACTGTTACATATGGTCAAAAGTCTTCATCTTATATAATAAGTTCCTTTAGAATGGGTAAAAGAGCAAACATTACTAATCTTGAAGGCCTAACATCAAAAAATGAATTTTTTATTACTGCATCGCATGATGGATTTAGTAACATTTATGAAAGGATAGTTCACACTAGGTCAATAAAAGTAAATAAAACAGAAATAACTATAATTGATTATTTTAATGACTCAAAAGCAAATAAAATTTCAAGATTACATCTACATCCTGACGTAAAAATATCTAAAGATAATAAAAATCTAATCCTCGGAAATAATGATAAAAAAATATTTTCCCTCAAGAATGAAAATATAGAAATCGCTAACTATTCTTATAATGACTCTTTTAATAATACTATTGAAAGCAAGGTAATTAAGAGAAAAATGGGGAATCAATTGAAAACATTGATTAAGATAATTTGAAAATTGTTATAGTTAATAATTATAAAGTATCGGAACAAAAAGTAATTGCTAATAGATTTGAGCCTTTAATAGATGCAGGTATAAAAAGGGGTATAAAGTTTTCTTATATTGGGCCAAGGGATGTTTCAAGTATTTCAAAAAATAATATAGAAAAAATCGATTTAGATTTACATGACACACAAACAGATAATTTTTTCTTAAGAGCATATTTAGAAATAAAAAATTGCATCAAATTGGTTATAGAAGCAAAAAAATTGCATGCAGATCTTTATCTTTTTACCATTCCATCAATGTTTTTGTTGCCTTCCTCTCTTTTTTTTTCCAGCAAATCAATAGTTGATATAAGAGATTTGACATGGGAATATTTGCCGAAGAAAAAAATATATTCAAGATTTCTAAAGTTTTTTATGGACCTTTCAATTAAAAAATCAAAAAAAATATTAGTATCAAATCAAGCAGAATTTAAATACGTAAAGAATTTAAATTCAAATGTCATTTCTATGTCAAATGGTATTTCAATCAATAAATTTAATGAACTATCAATGATTCCTAGTTATGACTCTCAACCTATTAATGTAACCTATATTGGAAACATAGGAGTAGCTCAAAATCTAAAAGTACTATTAAATGTTGCAAGTGAGAGGCCAAAAGTTATTTTTAATATTGTAGGTAATGGAACTCAATATAATGAACTTAAAAATTATGCAAAAAAATTACAACTTGAAAATATTAAATTTTATGGCCAATTACCCTGGGAAGAGGTTTTAAAAATTTATGGAAAGACTTCAGTTCTTTATGCTCAACTTTCAGATGATTATACGACAGCATTTCCATCTAAATTATATGAATATTTATCTACAGGTCTTCCAATAATTTATGGAGGAAAAGGGTATGCCATTGAAATACTCAAAAAATTTGAAAATGTAATTACAATTAAAGCAGATTCTGAAACTGAAATTATAAAAGCTATTGATAATTGCAAGATTGGTTCAATAAAATCAAAAAAGAATTTTGATTTATTAAAAACTAAATTTATAAGAGAAAAGATAACTAATAAGGTTTTAGATTCTATATTATGAGTAAGGTTTTGATTACAGGCTCATCTGGGTACTTAGGAAAATCAATTTTAAAGTCAAAATATTTTCGTAACATAATTGTTCGCGAAACATCAAGAAGAACTCAATCTAGCACTAATGTTGTTCACTTAGATTTAGATAATCTTAAAAAATTTAAATGCCCAACAGTTGAAACTATTATTCATTGTGCCGGTATTGCGCACAAGATAAAACATAAGAATCTTAAGAGATTGAATTATGAAGCCACAATCGAATTAGCAACAATAGCTTCTAAACATAATGTAAAAAACTTTATATTTATAAGCTCTATTGGGGTATGTGGAAAAAGTAGTAAGAGTATTATCAATGAATCTTCAGAAGTATCACCTGAAGATTATTACTCAGAATCGAAGTATTTAGCAGAAAAAGCATTATTAGAATTATCTAAAAGAACTCAAATGAAGATAATCATTGTAAGACCCTCATTAATTTATGGTAAAGGCGCACCTGGTAACTATTCATTAATATCAAAATTAATCAAATCAGGTTTTCCACTACCATTTTTATCTATAAAAAATTCAAGAAACTTTTGTAGCATTGATAACATTGTTAGCTTTTTATCTATTCTTTGCAGAGATGCATACAAAATACACGGCAATTATGAAGTTTTCAATATATGTGATGACAGTCCAATGTCAACTTTAGAATTTATTCAAAAAGTTTCAAAGATTGAGAAAGAGACTGCAAATAATTTTTATTTCCCAATATTGCTTCTAAAAATATCTCTAATCTTAATTGGAAAGAGCAATATCATTAAGAGTATTTTTAATAATCATCTAATATCAAATGAAAAAGCAAAGACATTAACATTATGGAAACCTACAAATTGACTATAATCATATAATGCTTAGGTTCTTAGATATATTCTTCTCATTCTTTGGTATGTTATTTCTTTCTCCATTATTGATTTTTATTTACGTCATTTCTTTGACAGAAGGAAACGACCCGCTATTTGTGCAAGAGAGATTAGGAAAAGAAAAAAGACTCTTCAAACTAATCAAATTTAGAACTATGAAGCCAAATACTGAGTCAATAGCAAGCCATTTAATATCAAAAGATCAAATAACTACTTTTGGAAAGTTTCTAAGAAGTTCAAAGATTGATGAATTGCCACAGTTATGGAATGTTTTTAAGGGTGAAATGAGTTTTGTGGGCCCAAGACCAAATCTAAGCAATCAATTAGAATTAATAAAACAAAGAGATATGCATAAAGTATATAGGTCATTACCTGGTATAACAGGTCTTGCACAAATAAAAAAAATAGACATGTCTAAACCCAAGCTTTTGGCTATTACTGATTCTGAAATGTTGCAGACACTCAACTTAAAAAATTATTTTTTTTACATTATAAAAACTATTTTTGGATCAGGGTCGGGGGATGCTGTTGAAAGAAAAAATTAAGAATATCCTAGTTACTGGAGGAGCTGGCTATATAGGTTCTCATGCAGCACTTAAATTAATTGAGAATGGATACAATGTAATAGTTGTAGACAACTTATCAAATTCATCCAAAAAATCCATTGATAAAGTTTCTAAACTGGTCAATAAGAAAGTTATTTTTTATGAAACTGATATATCTAAAATTTATGAAATGCAAAAAATATTTGAAATGCATAAATTCAATGCTGTAATGCACTTTGCAGGGTTAAAATCAGTCGATGAGTCTATAGAGAAACCAAAGCTCTATTATGAAAATAATGTTGTTGGTACCCTTAAACTTTTAGAGTGTATGAAGAGATTTAATGTTAAAAAGATTATTTTTTCATCTTCAGCAACTGTTTATGGCATACCAAAAACTCTTCCTATTACTGAATTGATGCCTCTTGAAAAACCTGTTAATCCATATGGTCAAACAAAGATAGACATTGAAAATTTACTAGATAATCTTTATGCAGAAGACTCATCATGGAGCATAATTTCACTTCGGTACTTTAATCCTATAGGCGCTCATAAGTCTGGTGAAATTGGGGAAGATCCTAAGGGTGTTCCGAATAACTTGTTACCCTATATTTCTCAAGTAGCTAACGGGAATTTAGCTAAACTTAAAGTTTATGGGGGCGACTATCAAACCAAGGATGGAACAGGAGTAAGAGATTACATACATATTATGGATTTAGTAGAGGGCCATATTAAGAGCTTAGAATTTGCATTTAAGAATAAAGGAATCAGTCAAAAGTTTAATTTAGGCACAGGAAATGGCTACAGTGTTTTAGAAATTCTAGAGACATTTAGAAAAATATCTGGCAAGACTATTCCATATGAAATTGTAGATAAAAGACCAGGAGATATCGCAGAATCATATGCTGATCCCACAAAAGCCAATGAAATTTTAAATTGGAAAGCTTCTAGAAACTTAAAGCAAATGTGTGAAGATGTTTGGAATTGGCAACAAAAAAATCCAGAAGGATATAAAAATTAGTTAAATAAATCTTGGTAATTATACCTTTCTGAAACATCTTTAATTTTCTCCATAACAGCAATATATTTTGAGCTATCCATTCGGTAAGGATCTTCAATGCGGATTTCAGGACAGATATATGAAAAGATTTTATATTTACTTTTGTGCTTTGAAAATTTTAAATTTAAATGCATAAGTACATGTGCATCCATGCATAAAATCAAATCGCTATTTTTTATAATCTCCTCAGAAATTTTTTTTGGAACATGATATGTGGATGTAATATCATTTTGTTCTAAAAAATCTGAAGACCTATAATCCATATTTGCTTCTACTTTTGGATTTAAGCCACATGAGCTGAACTCAATTTTATCAGACAGTTTTTTTGCTAATAATTTTTCTGCTACTGGACTTCTACAATAATTTGCATAACAAACAATAGAAATTTTTTTTAAATCTTTTATCAATTACTTGTTAGGTTATCAATGCTGTTAAGAAAAGTCGAAAATGGAAAGAATTGAGAAATTACTCTGTTCCATCTTGTTGTTCCTTTAGCATTTATATAAACAATATCGTTATCTTGTAAGTAGAACATGCCACTATTTATGAAACCAGATGGTGAAGATAGATCAGCTAATATTATTTTTGGTTCTGAACCATTATTACCCTGCCTAATAATAAAAACTTCTGATCCATTAGATGTATTATTATTTAAACCTTTTACTTCACCCAATGCATCGGAAAGAGATAATGGTATATCAGTTAGATTAATTTTTGATGGCTTCATAACCTCGCCAAGTAAGTAGACTTTTTGTGAGTTAAATCTTGCAATCGAAACATCGAGCTGAGGATCATTAAAGAATTGAGATAAGCCCTTCATTAGATCTTCTCTTAATTGGTTTTGTGTTTTATTGCTTGCTTTTACAAGACCAACATATGGAAAGTAAATAAATCCTTTTGAATCAACTCTTCTAAGGTTTTGGTCAGCAGATATATTTGATATGGGAAATATCTCAGGCAACCCCCAAACTGTTATTGATATTTGGTCACCATTTCCAATACGATATGCTGAGCTATCTATAGAATTAGTTAAATTTTCTTGAAGAGCTTCAATCTTTATTTTTCTATCAATATTATCAATGTATACCTCTTGGTTTAAGCCTTTTGACATATGCATGCCTGGTGCTAATACACAACCATGCAGGAGGAAGATTGATAAAAATAAATTAACTTTCTTTTTCATAATCATAATTCTGATACAAGTATCTATTTGCATAATATTGGTATGAATAGTTACCATACATACCATAATAACCATAATAACTTGATGGCTTTTCATAACAATTATAAATTATTCCTTTTGGCACCATTCCAATTTGATTAAAGACTGCCATAGTTTGCTTTATTTCATTTACTTTAGTGAATCCATGCCTAACTAAACATACAGGCACATCAGAATAAGACATTAATATAAGTGTGTCAGATACTGACAAAATCGGAGCAGTATCAATAATAATATAATCAAACTCTCTTTTAAAAAGCTCTATCTTTTCCTGAAATCTTGGATCGTATAAGAATTCAAAGCTGCTTGTAATGCGTGTGATTTTTGGTATCAGGTAGAGATTTTCATCAGAAGTCTTAAATTTTTCTAATGAATTTTCATTAATATCGAAAAATTCTTTTGTTGTAATTTTTTCCAGATTAAAGCTTTTATGTTGATTTCCTCTCTTGTAATCTGAATCTAGAAGTAAAACTTTGTTTCCAAGTTTTGATATTTTTTTTGCGACAGATCTTGATACAAAACTTTTTCCATTTTGTGCTGTTGGGCTTGTGATCGTAATAATTTTTGCATCCATGCTGCTCTCTGATGGATCTGAAGATTTAGAGCCTATATTTACTATTAAAGATTCTATTGATTGATTAAATCTTTCATCATCATTTGTATCTTCAGTGTCATCTAACATATTGATTACACCAACAATAGGAACATCGATATTGCTATCTTGAAGTTCAGCAGGATTTGATATGGGAATAAAAAATAATCCTCGAAAGACTGCAATTATGAAAGATAATATAGTCGATAAAATGAACATAAAGACTACCGAAGAAAGTTGAGGGCTTACCTGATTAGCCATGTAAGCTGAGTCAACAACTCTTAAATTACCTATCGTGCTAGCTTCTTTTATAGAGTATTCAAGTCTTCTATTCTGTAATTCATTGTAGATATCTTGTGTTAACTCTACATCCCTAAATATATCAATATACTGTTGCTGAGATAAGGGAAGGTTCTCTATTTCTTGTTCAATTGTGGTTCTTTGTTGTGTTAAGGTTCTTTTTTGGTTTAAAAGGTTTAAGAAAATAGGGTTATTTTCTGTATAGTTGTTTCTTGCCATTTCTATTTCAACATCGATTTTATTCAGGTTGCTATCAATTGTCTCGAGACTAGAAATAATAGATTGAATTTCCAAATCAACATCAATAGTTTTATTTATTTCACGAAAGTTCTTTAGGACAGATTTTTTTTCATTTAATTGTTGCTCAATTTCAAATGATTGTAATTCTATATAGTCAAGCGCTTTTCTAGCCTGTTCAGTTTCAATCTCAATATTTTGATTGATAAAATTATTATTTGAGAAGTTAAGGATCCTAATACCTTCATCAATATCATTTGTCGTAAAGTTAATCTGTAGAATAGTTCCACTATTGAATAAGGTTTGGTAGGGCGACCTAATTGAGGTATCAATTTGAAACATACCTGAAATAGTTCTGTAATAATCTTCAGGCTTCATAACATTGACTTCATACTTTTTATTTATAAGTTTTTGCTGTGGTTCTGAGAATTCAACATGCATGAAATCATTGCTGTGCATCTCGTTATAGTTTCCCTTAGCAAGTTCCTCAGAATCCTTGGTTAAGATAACGAATCCATCTTGATTCAGCATAAGAATTAAATTTACGGAAGAAGAATTATCATAATCATTAATTAAAAACTTTTTAATAAAATTTTTATCCTGGTTTTCCATATCTTTTATATCAACATTTAGGCATAACTCGTTTATCACAGCCAATAAGTTATATCTTGATTTGTATAGCTGTTGAGTATTATTTATGTCATATGCATAAGCGCCACCTAATGTTAAATCTCCAGTGAAACCTGCTGACATATTGTTTTCTTTCGGTAAGACTTGAAGGAGGCTAGTTACTCTATAGTACTTATCTGCACTAGCATAGTTATAGATACCAATAGAAGTAAGAACTGCAACAATAAATATTATTAGCTTTGATTGCATTAGTAAGAGTCGAAAAATTTTACCTATATCAATAAAATCTTCTTCAGTAGATATTTTCTTGAGATCTTGCATAACTAATATGTCGTAATATTATACTTTTTTTTGTAATTTTTCATGGAATCAG
>MDTD01089246.1_pt1 | contig 19200 bp, 18 predicted proteins | sample 811221 | NCBI WGS metagenome assembly MDTD01 (sample SAMN05326646, study PRJNA326480) | marine metagenome | isolation source: seawater | place: Pacific Ocean: South West | collected 2011 | reverse complement strand
TCATTAATTGAATGTTTGAAGCTGTGGTAACAACAGCCCCACCGTTGCCTCCGCCTGCTCCGCCTTTAGCGGAAAAAGTAACCTGACCATAACCGGTACCGAGTTTCAAGGAAACTCCGCCTGCCCACAAGGTTATTGCTTTTGGTCCGCCTACATCAAGATCACTGTAGACAGCATCACCTTCTCCATTAGCGTCACTAGTAGCATTGGCAGAGAATCTAGCTGCTGCACTTGAATTTAATTGGAAACCAGCACCAGCATCCCAACTTGTATTAACGAAGATCTCACCACCATCACCATCTCCAGTGGTCGGACCATCTGCTTTGACGTAGAGTATTTCTTTGTTCATTGCAAACTTATGAGTGAGAATATTCACCTCACCACCGTAACCATCCTCAGTAGCACTTGCATCCAAGGTGACATTACCAGAGTTGCTGAATGTCAAATCAGTACCAGCAGGGTCACCGTAATAAGCAATAAGGACTTCATGAATGGTGTCTCCAGCTTTTCCTTTTGCCTCGATAACAACATCACCATAGTTGTCGAAGGTGATTCCATTACCTGATACTGAAGACCTTGTATAGTCTCCAGTGGCAGTAAGTTTGATATTTCCGTTTCCAGAAACTGTTAGAGGTCCATCTGTAGTATAGGCGCTGGTAGCTACTGACCAGAGCAAATTATTTACAATACTGGTGCTTGTGATGCTTATTGATCCTTTCGGCATAATTGCAGAAAAGCCAGAAGCATTTGCACCGTTAACGCCGTCACCATCAGCTTTGATCTCCAGCCCGGTAGTACCAGACACGTTAATAGTGCTGGCAGCAATAGCTACATAGTGATAAGTACCTGTTGCTGAATCATCTTGACTCGCAGTGATAATGGTCCCATCGGCTGTATTAAGAGTATCAGCCAAGAGGTAAATTGTTCCAGCATAGGTGGCTGTTGAATCACCGGCATTTAGCGTACCTGATGGCAAAGTAAGTGTTCCGCTTTTTGCGTCAAGAATCAGCAACGCTGCACGACCGCCCGATGATGTAAGCACAAGGCTACTCATCGAATTCACAGTGATTCCGCCAATAGAGTCGCTTTTACCGTTAGTTACATAGACTCCTGCTGGAAGATATCCTTGATCTGAGCCACCACCAGTAGTGTTGCTAACGTCGAGAATGCCGGTGCCGTTAGCCGTACCTCCACCGATATTAAAGACAGTGGTCGTACCATCAGTGTTGGCGTGAATCTCGATACCACCAGTTGTCGTGGTACCGCCGTTCTTGATATCTTCAGTCTTGATATTGCCAGTTGCAGTGAGTAGCACATTGCCACCGAAACTGCTGTTGTTATTGTTGGATTTGATATCTTTCAGATCGAGTGTGCCATCAGTGGCCGTGACTTCCACACCCCAGTTAGAAGTGATATTGCCAGCTGTGACGCTCTCTCCGAGTAATTCAGTATTCCAGTTTGATGTAACGGCTCCTATTTCAATATCACCGCCAGTAGTAGTTACGTCAACAAAAGTACCGGCAGTCAGATTCTTTCCTGAACCAGATACAGATGTCGCATTAATAGTAATAGAACCTGTTGCGGTAATGCTCACGGGAAGAGTACAGTTTGAATCAGAAATACTGACATTGCCAGTACCATTGAATGCAGTTACTCCAGCACAGTCTCCGGAATAATCACTCGCATTCGCGGGAGAGGCAGCAAAAAGAGCTAAAGCTGCTGCTGGTGCGATGGCTAAACCCAGCCATCGTCCTATTTTTCGTTTCATATTGTTTACCTTTTGATTGGTTGATTTTATTCCTGAAAACCTCGTCAACCAAAGACAGTAGTAACCCGTTCCGTTAAATCGGAATATAGGGTAGCTACTTTTAAAATCGGGAAAGCTGGATTGCTTGTTTGATTTGCCTTGAAATTGAGGGGTTAAAAGGAACGCTGGGACAATAAGGGAAATAGGGGGACGGAAAAAACCGGATTCCAATTTTTCTGGAACTAATTACCTAGCGCTACTAGCGGTAAATCATCAAAACCGCCTAATATTTGGTTTATTGAACAAACGGTCAGAGTCGCCCGATATCGCAATACTGCTTTACCTTTACAATTGTCACCCTGTTAAGAAATGATCACTACATGCGACACCATACTGATGTATTCACTCACTTGAGTGAATGTGGATCCTGGTTCATAAAGAATGATTTTCCAAAAGAGAAAAGCCGTCGGTTATTCTAGCTGACGGCTTTTTCAGTGGTTCGACTATGAAGGGTTGGCACCTTTTAATAGCTGTATTATAACTCTTCCCAAGAGCCTTCTAGGAAGTGCTGCTCAAACTCTGCCGATTTGGTCTCAAACTGTGCCATTTGTTGTTTCTTTGATTTCTGGTCCAGGAGCTTCTCGGTAGTAACTAGACTGGTTAAATCTTGGAGGTAGGAAGTTGATAATCTCGAAAAATATTTGGACCCGGCACTGGCTTTAACAGCTCTGGCTGTAAGATCTTCCAGTTGCATTCTCATAGCCCGGATTTCATTCAGTAGTGAATCTTCGGCATCTTCACGCTTATCTAAACTCTGCTCTATCAATTCTCTTGTAAATTGAGCCAGGTTCTTATTCTCTATTTTTGCCAGTTTGACCATGGTTTTATAGGTCTCCTGGTCAAGTCTTACTGTAACTGATGGTGATGGCATCTTACTTACCTCCCGAAGTCATCAGATCTGTCGACGTCGTCTTTATCTCATTCTGGCTCCTGGCTTTGCTGTTGTTCAGAAACTTGCCGGTCTGCTTCAAAAGTCTTCCAGGAATCATCTTGAACTTTCTCTTGCTCGGTCGCCCCGGCGAAACCTGTGCGTTGCTGATAGTCCTCACTATCTTTTTGTTTGTCTATATCCTGAGATTTTTCAGGTTGCTGTATTTCTAAAAGCTTATCGAGTTCGTAGTTTGGCTCCGGGGGTAGGTCTTTTTCATGCTCATCTTTAAAAAGATTTTCTTTCTCTTCCTTGTCTTGTTTGAGTATCATATCCAGGAAACTAGAGTAGCCATCAGTACTCTCAATAAGCCTATCTTCGTCTGTCCGGTCTGTTGTTTTTTCAAGCAGTCTATCGATCATTTCATCAGCTTTTTCTCGGTTGTATCCGATATCTCTAAATTGCGGGCGGTCTCTTTCTCTATCTTTCTCTCGTTCTTTGTCTAAATCACGGCCAAATTCTTTTTCCCATGCCTTTTCTAAAGCCTTATCAAATGACCGTTCACGCAGTCTGTACTCGTTGCCGGCAGCTCGTAACTCAGCTAGATCATTTCGGTCTAGCTTTCTTTCCAATTTTGCTTCTTCGAGACCTCTATCTGAGTCCTTCGCTCGATTAAGAAGCCAGCGCCTTTCTGCTTCTTCCTCGCGGTCCTGGGCGTCACTTCTTTCAAAATCGCATTCTTTATCCGGGATCTTTCCAGCAATAACAACATGAAAATGATGGTTATCTGTGTTTAGATGTTTTTCTCCGTACCAGTTAAGCTTGTGCCCTAGCCGATCTTCTAAAGCTTCCATGCTGTATCTGGTGTATTCATTCAAATCAATCTTATTATCTCCTGGGCTCAAGATGAGCTTGTGCATTTATGTTTTATCGCCTTGATTTTCTATCATGGCTTTTTCGACTTCGCTTCTTTCAATGCCTTCTCGATCACGGTTGAAAAATTCCCGGTCCTTTTCAGTTTCTCTTTCTCCTTTCTCTCGCTCTTGAATATATTTCAAATGAGCTCTAATATGCCTTACGGAATCACCGCTTCTTCTAACAAAAGATGATTTAACTACAGATGAGCGTATTCGAGTAGCGCCCTGGGTCGAATACATTCTCCCCCTGGGGCCTGTTCTGCCGAATCTTATTCGTGCACGGCCGCCTCCACCACCGCCATTTCTATTTTGGTCGCGATCGCGTTCAAACATTTTGCCAAGCATGAATCCCAGAAGGCTCATTTATTCTTCGCCTTTTTTCTTACGCTTGGATTTGCTCTCTAGAAATTTCCCGGCAAAAACATAGCTGTCGTCCAGGTGTTTGTTCATGTATTCTTCCTGGGACCGGTGACCAAATCTCAAACCACCCTGAATTAGATAGAGGTCCTGAGCTACTGCCCTTCCTATCTTGGTCATGAGAGCGGCAAATCTTTCCTCCATTCTTGCCAGTCTTTTCTCAAGTCGATCGTAGGCATCTTCCATTCTTTCGTTTTCTCTTTCGGTCAACTTCTCTTCTAGAAGTTCTCTGAGCATTTGAGATTTGGTAATGCCTCTCGATGAGGCCAGCCGATCTATTTCTTCGTAAATTGACGGAGTTACAACCGACGAAACCGTGATCAAAGGAGTTTTTCTCTTTGCCATTTTCCAAGTCCTCCTGTTAACAAGTTTTGTTCGCCGTATACTCTTACTCAGCCTGCCTTTCCTGTAATTCAGATTCGATTTTGTCAACATCCGAATTCAGCCAAAGCCTGATTATTTCTGCGTATACAAATTTCTGAATTCACCCTCTTCAATCTGCTAAAATTTCCTACTGAAATAACGTTGAGTTTAGGCTATGATGTAGCAATTGTAGTGCACAATGAAATCAGCTTAACTTCAATTATATCCAGCTTTAACAGTAAATGATTTCACTTTGTAGTGACTTCCTACATCATTTCTAAAATTCACTATGACCAGGAGACGCCTAACGAGTGAGCTTTCAAGCAAAGCTACATCTTTTTTATCCTGCCGCCGTAACGAGCGCTTCGCTTCTCGCTACGGACGGGCACAGCCCGGACGAAGCCGCCTCTGAAGTGCTCGGCGGGCCATGGGCCACGGCCACAAGCCTCTAGCCACAGCCTCACTTACGTTCGTCTATGGAACCGTCAGGTATAGGAGAGAAGTTCTAGTCTCTGACTATTTCTTGAGCCACAGGTAGCAGGTCAGGGCGTATTCGGGATGGTGATGGTGGCTCACCAAGTTCAATTCCCACACGACCTATTATTGCTGTTCTTTCGTACTTGTCTTCACCAGGTATGTACATTCTTAGCCAGATTATCAGCTTGTTTCAGATAAGTTGAGGCTGCTTGTCTATCGCCAGTCTCTAGAGAATTGAAATCCTTCACACCAATCAAGTTTTGACAAAAGAGGTGTGCAGTATTCTCGGACTACTTGTTGTCGATCTGTTCTTGAAGGTCTCTTTCGGTAAGTTCGACATTACTGTTGATCTTGCGTTTTGGTAAGAACCGAGTGAGCCAATTTTGTAGGTCGTCGATATAGGTAAAGACCACTGGAACGACAATCAGAGTAAGTAGGGTGGAAGTAATCAGTCCACCAATTACAGTAATAGCCATAGGGGATCTAGCTTCGGATCCAGCCCCTATTCGAAGAGCTATTGGGAGCATTCCAGCAATCATTGCAACAGTAGTCATAAGTATGGGTCGTAACCTGGTCTCTCCTGACTCAATAATGGATAGCAGTCGTGGTTTCCCAGAGTGTACAGACAAAAGACAATACTCCACCAGGAGGATTGAGTTTTTGGTCACAAGACCCATGAGCATTACAATTCCAATAAGAGCGTAGAAACCCAAAGATTCATTAGTGAGAACGAGTGCCATCAAGGATCCGCCCAAAGCGAGTGGTAGAGCAGCCATAATGGTCAAGGGATGCATGAATCCATTGAACAACAAGACCAAAACACCGTATATCAAGAGAACACCAGCTCCTAAAGCCATTCCAAAGCCCGAAAAAATGTCCTTCTGAATTTCAACGTCGGCGGTAGCTACTTCGCTAACTGATGAAGGCAAAGCTTTGTAGGCTGGCAATTCATGTACTTTATTCAGTGCGGCACCAAGGGTTAGATCCTGACTCATACTGGCATCAATAGTGATTTGTTGAGCTCGATCCATGCGGCTTATTTGAGAAGGTCCGCTACCCATCTTGATTTCGGCCACTGAGCTGAGTGGGACCAATCGCATAGTTCTACTGCTGACATACAAATTGCGTATAGTTTCGAGGTCTTGACGATGTTTAGAATCTAATTGAACTCTGATGTTTACTTGCCTATCGCCGAGGTTGAATTTGGGTAGATTAGCGTCAATGTCGCCTAAAGTGGCAATCATGGCGGTGTGAGCAATTTGCTGAACCGATACTCCTTGCTCGGCAGCTTTCGCAAAATTAGGAACTATAAGGATTTCAGGTCGTGTTAGAGAGGCACTGGAAACGATGTCTGAAACACCAGGAATCGACCGCATTTGTTTTGTCAATTCTTCACTGTGTTTGATGAGAGCTTCAGAGTCATTGCTAACCAAGACAATCTTCAATTTACCCGTGATACCACCTACATTCGTAAAAGCCAATCGAGCACCTGGAACTTCGTTCAACTCAGGTCTGACAGCTTCCTCAAATTGTTGTTGTGAGAGGTTTCGTTTATCGCGAGGCACCAAAGTGATATAAATACTGGCTTTGTTTACTTCTCCAGCGCTACCAGCAGAGTTTCTAGATGCAGTTGAAGGACTGCCAACGGTGGAAAAAACCTGTTCCACATCAGGCCGGCTAGCCAGTCTCTTTGTAAGCTGGTGAACGACATCGACAGTGTCTTGGAGACTAGTGCCAGGCGGAAGAGAAACAGACAGCATCGTCTCACCACGATCTACATTGCCGATAAGCGAAGTGGGAAGGGTTCGAAATAAAATCAGACTTCCAACGAAAACCCCGACAGCTACTATGATAGTAAGGATGCGGTTTTCGAGTGACCAGCTCAGAGCTGTTGTATAGAACCTCGTCAGTAGTCCCTTTCCTGAATGTTCCTTTACAGGCTTCAAAAAATAGGCGGCCATCAATGGAGTCAACATCCGTGCCACTAGAAGAGAGAACAAAACCGCTGCAGCAACGGTTAATCCAAATTGCTTTAGGAACTGTCCTGGGATACCACCCATAAAAGCAACCGGAACGAACACGACAACAATTGTCAAGGTAGTAGCAAGGACAGCCAAACCGATTTCGTCAGCAGCTTCAAGTGCAGCCTCAAAAGGCGATCTACCCATATTCATGTGACGAACGATGTTTTCAATCTCCACAATTGCATCGTCGACAAGCACTCCAATTACAAGAGATAGAGCCAGTAGAGACATATTGTTCAGGCTGAATCCAGCGACTTTCATTATCGCGAAAGTAGGGATGAGTGAAAGTGGCATAGCCAGTGCTGAAATTGTCGCAGCCCGCCAATCGGCAAGAAATAGCCAGATTACAATCACAGCAAGGATTGCACCTAAGACCAGGGAGTCGATACAAGCGTCGTATGACTGATGGACAAATTTAGCCTGGCTACGAATTTTCTTAATCTGAATGTCGTTTGGAAGAATCTTCTGAAGACTCTCGATTTTGGTGTCGACACCCTTTTCAACATCCACTATGTTGGAGCCAACACTCCGTACAATAGAGAAAGCAACTACTGGTGTATCATTAAGGAAAGCCGCTTGTCGTTGTTCCGCTGCTCCATCAAAGACTCTCCCAATCGTGTTCAGCCTCGCATAGGTTCCATTCGAAAGCATCACCTGGGTGGCAGCGAGGTCATCGACCGTCCTTGCACTTCCTAATGTCCTTATAGATTGCTCGCCGATACCTAACTTGCTTCGTCCACCCGGTAGATTGATATTCAATGCCTGGACTTGGAGACTAACCATGTCAGCGGAAACACCAAGAGCATTGAGCTGAGTAGGATCCAGGTCAATATGTATTTCGCGATCGACCCCTCCGGAGCGCTGTACCTGACCAACACCAGGGACTGCAAGTAAGGCACGCGAAATATCATTGTCGATAAGCCAACTCAGCTCTTCAACGGACTTCTGGTCAGAAGAGAGTGTATAGGTTACAAAAGCGCCACCTGTCGATTCTAGTCGTTGGACAATTGGCTCATTGATTCCCTGCGGAAGCTGTTGTCGAATCTTGGAGATCTCGTTTCGAACATCATTCACCGCACGGTCAGTATTTATCCCTAACGAGAACTGGATCGTGGTAGTCGAGACTCCTTCATTGATTGTAGAGGTTATATGGTCGATATTTCCAATGCCAGCAACTGCATCTTCAATCTTGCGAGTTACTTGAGTCTCAAGTTCCGATGGTGCTGCTCCTGGTTGAGACACAGTGACTGATACTGTTGGAATGTCAATATTTGGGTTTTCATCGATTCCTAAACCAGGAAAGGAAAAGAGTCCAAGAAGAGTGATTACCCAAAACAAGACGATTGTTGGCACTGGATTCTGGACAGACCAGGCTGAAAGGTTCCGGAAATTCATTCGAAAGCCCTCTAGTTAGTCGGCGATGGAGACGTAATCACCGTCTTTGAGGAAACCGGCACCATTGACTACAATCGAATCGCCGATATTGAGGCCAGCCGTCACTTCAACCAATTCGTTCGTTCTGGTGCCTAGGGAAACTTCTCGACTTTTGACAATATTTTTCTTTAGAAGGAAAACGATAGATGTTTCACCGTTAGTTTTCACAGCTTGTAGTGGTACGGTCATAGCATCGGTTTTTTCTATTTGTATACGACCTTCCGCATACATCCCCGGTTTAGCAGCCGAATCAGTTGGAATATCTATTCGAACTGTCGCTAATCGTGTTGTAGAGTCAATTTCAGGGCTTATTTCACGCACTCGTCCGTTGATGGCCTTGCTTCCGGTAAGAGCAGAGTTGATAGACACAGCCTGTCCTGATTTCAAAACCTTCAAATCAGTCTCAGGAACTAGTGCTCTCAACTCAAGACGATTATCTCTAGCCATAGAGAACATGAGTTGGCCAGTTTGAGCGATATCACCGACATGGGCGTGGCGTTTAATGATAAAGCCGTCTACGGGGGCTCTTATGAAAGTTTGCTCTACTTGGGCCTGCAATCGATTGATTTCAGCTCTTGTTTGACTGACAGTGGCATCGGCTATCTGAATGTCTTCGGCTCGACCGCCGTTTTTGGCTAGCTTCAATCGTTCTTGAGCCTGTTTTAGCGAGAATCTAGCTGCTTTTATTTTTTTTCGGGCACTACTGACGCCAGCAAGAGCTACTTTGGCTGCTGTTTCCCTGGCGCCGAGTTCTTGGGCACTTATCGCACCTTCTTTGTGCAAATACTTGTAGCGTTTCAGGTTCTGCTCCGCATCAAAAAGATTGGCCTCTGCTTGAACCAATGCCGATTCTTGATCTTCAACATTTGCTTGTGCTTGAGAAACTGCAGCATTTAGTCCATTGATATCCTCAGGCCGATTGGGTTGAAGTGATTTCTTGGCGTTTGCTAGATTCGCTTGTAGCTGAGCTCTAGCAGCTTCCAGCTGGGGTTTTACGAGGGAAGCATCGAGAGTCGCAAGAAGTTGCCCTTTCTTAACTGAGGCGCCCTCCTCAATCATGATTGAGGTAATTGCAAGGCCATTGGTTTGAGAAGCTATAGAAATTGGGTCCCAGGCAGTAATAGAGCCGTTAACTCTGACTTGGCGAGAAATTGGCTTCAAGGCAACAGGTTCAACCTTCACCGTTAGAACAGGAGATTGTTTTACCGCAGCTTGTGACTGATTGTTCTTCTTAAATCCGAGGCTATGGAGGAAAACTGCTCCAAAGACCACGGATATCAAGAAGATGGTAATCAAGATCCAGGGCCATCGGAAAGAGATTCTCATACGTGGAGAAATTGGTCTATCAATGCGTGGAGGGAGGCTTTCTTGTTGATGAGTCTTCATATTGCTTTCACAGACCCAATTTTGGGAAGCAAGCAGTTCTTTAATTCACAGCGACTCCAATGCAATGAGGCCTTTACCATCGGTCTTGTCCAAGACATGGCTTCAGCGATTTCGTCGTAAGAGAAGGAAAGTGTAAGCCGAAGAAGCAGTACATAACGGTCTTCCAATCTCAACTGGTCTAGCCTGTGTCCAATACTTTCAACACGATTACCATCTGCAGGAATGTCTTTTGCTGCTGAGTGTTCCCACACCTGTAGCTGTTCAAAAACAATAGACATCAACCATGGAAATGGGCTTACTGAATTCTGAAGGTTAGCTCTAGCTAGTCTCTCCCAAGCCGTAAGAAACACCTGGGTAGAGAATTCTTCCGTCATGGCTATATCACGGCAGAATCGATAGATAATTGAGAAGACAGGCTTTTGGAAGCGATTGACAAATTCTTCAAAGGCAGAAAGCTCTCTTCTCTGACAATGGTTCAAAAGTATTGGGGTCTCTAGGTTGGTTAGTTGAGCTTGAGCGTTCATGAAAGTCCTTGTATCCTTCAGTATATGGACGTTCTATTCATCAAGATATGTTTAAATGAAAATAGAGCGAACATTCGATCTATTTTATAACGAGATAGCCCATCTGGATCAAGTATGTTAGATTAATCACTCTAATCTATGGAACAAAATATGAGAACTCTAGACCCTGTCCTGCAGGAGAAACGAAAAAGACAGATTTTGGAAGCAGCAGAAAGATGCTTTGAGAAGTCAGGTTTTCAAGGGGCCAGCATCGCCCAACTCTGCAAGGAAGCAAAAATTAGCCCTGGTCATCTCTACCATTATTTTCCTAGTAAAGAAGCCATTATTCGCGACCTTACAGGAGCGAAGCTGAAGCAAGCAGCAGTGTTCATCAAAGAATTGATGGACGACCCAGATCCTATTTCAGCTCTTGTAAAAAAAATGGAGTTTACAAGAGCGAAAGAGGGATTGATCTTTGAAATGCTTGCTGAAGCGAAGCACAATGAAGAGATCGCTGAGATTCTCGTTGAACACAATCGAGAAATCAGAAGACTACTAGCAGAATTTGTATCAAAGGCTCAACAGGATGGAAAAATGGACAAGGATTTAGAGCCTGACCATGCAGCAGCCATTTTGATTAGTATCATCGACGGTGCCAAGGCGATGGCAATTAGAGATCCAGAACTCAGCAATACGCAGAGGAAAGAGCACTTAGCTCGTTTGATTTCTAGATTCTTGTTACCAGAATAGAATTTCGGTTGTTTCAGGGTGACAAATGGCGAACTTGTTCTGGGTAGCGTTCACCGCTGATTGCACCGTCAAAAAAATGTTGGTCCAGGGCTTGCAATTCTTTGTCCGTAAGGACAATTTTCAGAGCCGTTAGATTTTCAGCTAGTCGAGAACGGCGATTCATACCCACTAAGGGAACTATGTCTTTGCCGCGTGATAAAACCCATGCGATGGCAATTTGGGCAGGAGTACAATTCTTTTCAGCCGCTATTTCTGAGAGGAAACCAACCTTCTCCACGTTCTTGGCTAGATTCTCATTAGAGAGTCTTGGGAAATGAGTTCGAGGATCATCAGCAGGCAATAAACCTTGTATAGCTCCACTGAGAAGACCCAAACCGAGGACGTTGTAAGCGACAATACCGATGCCCAGCGAACGTGCAACAGGGAGGATTTCAGGTTCTATTAGGCGAGTGGCAAGGGAGTACTCAATTTCTAGTGCGGTTACGGGATGTACCGCATGAGCGCGACGAAGCTGCTCAGCGTTGACTTCTGAAAGACCCAGATAACGAACTCTACCGTCTCTGATGAGGTCGGCAATCGCACCAACTGTTTCTTCAATAGGCACGTTTGGATCAATTCGACAGGGCTGGTATAGATCAATCACATCCACTCCAAGTCGCCGTAAAGAGTAGGAAGCGAAGTTCTTTAATGAATTTGGACTTGTGTCGAGACCAAGAAACCCTCCGGAGGGAGCCATTTGTCCGCCAAATTTCACACTTATAAAGGCTTGATCTCGTCTACCAGCGATGGCACGGCCCACTAACATCTCGTTGTGGCCCATTCCATAGAAGTCACCTGTATTCAGGAAGTTGATACCGACATCTAGGGCTTCTTGTATGGTCGCAATACTCTCTTTCTCAGACTCGAGATCGACTTTAGAGCCTCCAAAACCCGACATCTTCATACAGCCAAGCCCTATAGGGGAAACTATAGGGCCATTCTGTCCTAACATTCTTCCTTTCATCAATTCCTCCCAATGGTATGTGACCTTAAGTAGATCGAATGTTCATTCTATTTATAACAAGTAACAAGAAACGGATCAAGCATCTCCCTGAATCCATACCTTGACAGCCTTCGAGATAGTGAGGCTGTGCTTCAGGTTCTATTAGTCCTTGGAGGGCTTGCCGTGCACCTTTTCATAGAATGCATCGGCGCGGTCTCTCGCCTGCTTTTCGAAAATTGGATCTATTGTCCAGATCGGCCTGCCGTCAAAGCCTTTCTGCTCTTTCTCGGTCCATTCCGAGTATCAGTACTCCCAATAAGCCCTATTGGCGCAACCCGGTTCTTCGCACTGGGCATCTCCGGGCTTGATCGGATTCTGGGGTGCTATGTGAATCTGACGAGCCGATTCTGGAGCATGCAACTTACACCAGAGGCGATAGCCTCGTGGGCGGCTGTCATCTGGAGATTTCAATGGGCGGTCAGTCTTTGTCCTTTTACGCATTTCTGTATTTTACTGCAATTCTTCTTACTACCCTTCGTCAACCAGGAGATAAGACAACCGGCTGACTATTGCTGACAGCCGCTCGCGCTCAAGCTCCAGGTTGTCGGCAAAGTCTACAATCTCCTCCAACTCGATGAGATCGTGACAAATGGTGGCTCTTAAGAGCAGATTATAGGAATCAAAATCGAGCATATTTCGCCGCCTGCGTTCCAAGACAGTCAGATTACACAATCAACTCGATGATTGAAAGCGGTTGCTATTTGGCTAAACAGCGCAAATCTGCAAGGTCTACCCGGTTTCACAGGTTTCATTGAATAGGTGTTCATCCAGGAATTAGACCCTTCGCCAGATAGCTTATAATTTGTCTTCCGAGGAAAGGGACAAGTGAAAAACAAACTGGTATCTGCTCTTATGTATGTTCTCCTGGGTATCTGGGCACTAGCCGCCATTGGTGTCTTTGTTAACCTTGTGTCTAGTTCATTCAATTGCTCTTTCTTCAAAGCGATAATCATGTCAATTCTTTGCACTGTACTACCAATTGCATTTGTAGTGATACCAGATCGTTTAGCAGAGCGGATCAAAGAGATCTTGCAAGAGAAGACTGCCCTACCGGTTTTCTTGACAGAAACGTCGCTGAAGATAATTTCAGTTACTGTTTCGTTTGTTGGCTTTTTGTCCGCATCCGCGCTACTTGTTTTAGCTACTTTGAAGGCTCCAATTTAGAGATGCAGAGCGTCAATCACTAAAAAAAAATCCTGCCGGCGGATGCCGGCAGGAAAAATTTCTCTCGCCCTGGGGCCTCAACTCCAGAGATATCCGTGGGATTCTCTCAGGCTGCGGAGATCCGTTGCCGTCACGATGACATGATCGAGAAGCGGCACGCCCAGGAGCTTGCCTGCTTCTATCAAAGTCTCGGTCGTTTCGAGGTCCTCGCGACTGGGGTCAATCGAGCCTGCCGGGTGATTATGAGCGACGATCAGAGAGTGCGAATTCGAGATGATAGCGGCTTTGAAAACCTCTCTTGGATGAACCAGACTGGCGCTAATAGTCCCATGAGATACAAGCTGGAAGCCAGTTACGTTGTTCTTCGCATCGAGGTGAAAAGCAACAAAATGCTCTTCTGAATAGAGGCGCATGGGCTCTATAAACTTCTCGATATCTTCAGGACAACTCACTGAAACAGGCTTCTTGCCTGGCTCTTTGATAAGAGCGAGCTTCAGCTCAGGAACGATATACCGAAGGTGCTTCTTCAAAGCTCGTGTATTCATCTGTTTTTCCTCCTAATGCGAGGCTGCGCCGCGCAGCCCCTGCCGGACTGCCGGGCGTTTCGCTTCCGCTGGATCCGCTGTCAATGCCTCCCGACCGGAGGAAGGGACCGGAGGCTAGGGCATTGACAGTGGGCGGAAGCGGCTATAATCAGGAGCCGGGCAGGGAAGGTAAGCAAGCGGCCGACTGTAAGCCAAACCGGCTTGAATAGTGGATTGAGACTTGACAAGGAGCTATGACAATGCCGAAGGCACCACTATTGAGAGTGCGATCCCGGAAAATCAGCGCAGCGACAACCGGGCTGGGCCCAGAATCGCCAGTGACGCATGGAAGAGAAAAGATAGTAAGAAAGAAGGCAGGGACAGAAAATCTGCCCCTGCCATAGAAGCTCTAACTTTTGACTAGAGCAGGCTTTCTCGCCTTGCCGTTCTTTGAAGAAGATCCCTCAGAGGCTGAATCATCGTCAGATTTAGGCTTAGGGCCACAAAGGTGAAAAGACGAGAGCTTGATTATCGGTTTCGACATCTGAACCTGAACTCCATCTATTTCCTTGGAGTAGGTGGAAATCCCCAACCTGCCATGAATCACAAGCTCTCTGCCCTTGGTTATGGTAGAGAGAACTCGATCTCCAAGTCCGTTCCAGGCATCTACATCGAGCCATAGAGTCTTCAGTTCATCGGACTTAGAAGAGTATTCCTTGACAGCGATGGAGAATTTGACCACCTTGTTTCCAGTGTCGCCAAAGCTGACTGAATGGGGCTTCTGACCGACATGTCCGACTAGGGTTATCTGATTATTCATTTGAATGATCCTCTGGAGAGTGTCTTAGTGCCCTTCTCACAGCACAAGCGCAAGCCCGCAAAGCGGCTTTTCGAAGCTCAATGGACGCGAAGCGCCTCTAAGAGGTTGCCATTGAAGGCGGCGAAAAGTTGTGCGACAATTCGGCACTTTACAGGCACTGCCAGAGGTATCAGAACAAAGAGGAATCAGCTAAACAAAAACGGAGTCGTTCCGAAGCCAGACCAGCTAGGGCAGACGATCAGGAGACAGGTGTTGAATCTTTTTCCTGTTCAAGGAAATCGGGACATCAAGGAAAAGAATATCGAAAAGATGTTCCAAGAAATCTCATGAGTGGTATCAGCAAAGTCAAATGCAGAGAGGATTATGGACGCTAGCGGCTATCCACTAGCGCCCAAGGAAGAGGAATCCCTCATTCGATTTTAGAGATAGGAGTAGGCACGAAATCTTTGTCTCGCTGAATTCTTGAGAAACCAGCAGCCTGATTCACTTCTTCGAATTCAGACAAGGAAAAGTATCCAAGTTCTCTCTCAAAGCCAAGCACCAAGCCAAAGAAGGTGTTTTCCCCATCAAACTCTACTGCATACCAACTCCAACTTCCCAGAGTATCAATGAAGCGAACGATGGCTATAGGAGATGGATTGTTCTCCTGAGAGTACAGTTCAGGCAGTTCATCTCTGAGACTTTTCGTAAGCAATTCCATGAGCAATAACCTCCAGTGAGTGCGGTTTTCCGACTCCCAGGGGCACGGGGGTGGCTCCGCGGGTCAAGCCCAAAAGGAACGCCAAGATCGTAGAAGAAACAGATGCTTGAGGCGCGGTGGCGCCGCCACCGTATAATCAAGAAATCGGGAAACGTAGCACCCAAGGACAACACGAGTCAGATAACAGCCGAAAATGAGCAAACTCAAATGCACGACTTACAACCACTGGCGATATCAAGAAGATACGATTGGTAGCGATGGAAAAGATCGATTCACAAAACACTTCACGAAAGCCAAAACATAGACTAGTTCCTTACTTTGAACTTGAGGAGTCTTTCTGGAGAGGCTGGAATTTTGCACCGCTTCTAGTGTCAGTATAGTAGCACAGTTCTGACTGTTATGGCGGGCGAACAATAACAAGTGAAGGATCAGCAGGAACACTGAGCTGAGATCGTATGCGTTGAATGTGCAATTGGAGATATTCTTGGCTCTCGTAATTAGGAGCCTTGGAGAGATACAGAATCAAAACAGTAAGCAGGGCCTTCAATTCAGGGATGCTGAGCCCGGAAGGGTCATTTTCAGCGAGACGGGCAACTTCATCCCTCCAGGAGGCTTCCGAGTCATCCAGAGCCTGCATAGAGGTCTTTAAGGCTAATTTCTGCTCTCTCTTTGAACGCATGGAGAGTTCGTAGGCAATTCGACGGGCTGCCAAGCGACCGGGCGGCATATTTTGATTTAGAGAAGTGGAAGGGGGCTTGCTTTGAGATGAAGCCGCCCCCACCACATCGTTATATTCGTCAGTACAGATTGCAAAGAAGCCTTCAGCCAGGTCTTGGTAATCGTTTCTGGCAATTCCTTTGCGGCGATCATATTCAGCCCGCCAGATATCCTCATGCTTATAGAGGGTGTCTCGGCCTGTGAATTTCAACATTATTTTGCAGGATTTTTTGATAATTATTTTGCATGATGTATGAGTCTCTGGCTTACTACCCAATCTCAGCTTTCGTTTAAAACCGTGACTTCATGCGGAATTGGAAAGAAACACAGATAATTTGCTTCGTACCAGGTATCATTTTTGAGATAGTGAAAGTTGCCAGCAACCCCTCACAATATGTAGCTTTTTGAATCTGCAAAATAATTCTGAAAATGTTTAGTGTATTCTATTTGTAGTGAAAACCCGCTAATCATCTGAAAGATTCAAGCTTTAGAGATTAGGAACTGTGTCCAAAAATGAATAGAGAATGCAAAATAATCTTGGAAATACCTGCAATTTAATTCTAAAAGTCACAATTCCTACGACAACAACGGCAATCTCACGGACGACGGCACCTTCGACTTCACGTACGACACGGAGAACCAGCTCGTAGAGGCCGACGACGGCATCACCGTTTCGAGCTATCTGTATGACCCCATGCGCCGGCAGGCTCAAAAGAATGTGGGAGGCACCAAGACCCGCTTCATCTACTCGGGCTGGCAGCGCATTGCTGACTACGACGGCTCCGACAACTTCTTGCGCCGATTCATCTACGGCCCCGGTCTGGATGAGGCGCTCATCGAGCTGGACGACCAGGATGTGCCGACCTACCTGCACCACGACCGCTCAGGCTCAATCGTCGCCACCACTGACGACACCGGCGACGTGGTTAACACGTACGCTTACTCACCGTTTGGCCGGTGCGATAACATGTCAGGTACGTCCATCGGCTACACTGGGCAGCGGTATGACTCCGAAACGGGGCTCTACTACTACAAAAACCGCCATTACTCACCGAGTATCGGTCGTTTCTTGCAGCCAGACCCGCTTGGATATGTAGATGGTCTCAATCTGTATCAGTATGCATACAATGCTCCACTAGACTATTGTGATCCTCTTGGATTGGAAAGCGATCAGAATGGGGGACCGAGACCTTGGGGCGCTCCCGATCCGAACTACACGCCTCCGCGTCCTTGGGGCGTTCCGCCTACAGAGACGAGACCCAAGCCGGTTGGTCCAACAACTAAACAACCGAAAGAGCCTGGCGTAGTGGTAGAAACAAGAAATCCAGACGGAACGATTACTCAATTCTTCGACAATGGTGATATCAAGTGGATGACTGCAGACGGTCGAGAGTTTATTATCTGGCATGCCGATGGAACTACGACAAGTCAGTATCATAGGGACTTTCCACAGTCTCCACCGGATACAAGAACACCGGATCAGCTGCCGACAACTATTCCTGCCGATGATGGTGGGATTACTATGTAGGCATTAAAAGCCTTTTGTGTTTTAGCTGCCTTGCCTGCCCTTGCCGGGCAAGGCAGCTATTTTTTTTGCATGTCTATCGAACTAAGAGTTGGCGAAAGTCTCTGTTAATAAGCAAAACTACCTTTTTATCCTTGACTGTAGAGTCCGGAAAATGAAGTGACGGTGTTTTTTCTGCTTCCATCGCAGTCAGAACTTCTTTTATCCAAGCTTGAGCATGTGCTTCTGCTATTTGTTCATTGTTATTTATAGAGCGTGATGTTATTGTCAGATTTTTTATCTTCTTGTCATCCGTTACTGTAAATACAACTGACATTCGACAATGAAATCTTCGTAGCTTTGACTTTTTGAAAGCATTGAATGCTAGTGAATCAAATCGTCGTAGAATTATGTTAGACAAACACTTTTGCCATACTTCCCAATCGCGATTCATAACAGCATTAGTACTAGAATTGGTGCCAACCTTGGTTATATCTGGATTTGCAATAGTTCGTGAAGGAACGTTTTTAGGATTGCTATCGGCTAGTGCCTTAAGAGAAGCAAGGTCAATGCAGACCAAGAGAGCAATAGAGAGAAGCAGTGTTCCTGAATTTATTTGTGTTCGCATAGTTTAGATGTTCCGATTAATTCTTGAATTGGATAGTGACTAAGCTCTATTTGAATTGAGTCCATCATGGTGTTCTTGGGTAGATTTAGTTTATATGTCTGCGCGGTTTTGAGATGGGTTAATGCCCTTCTAAATTGTCCTTGGCCTACTAACAAAGCCCCGATGTGAGCATGAGCAAGGCCGATTGATGCTTCGTAACCTAATCCTTTAGTAGAATTTTCAAGATTCAGTGCAAGCATTAGGGCATCTTTGGCTTCTTGGATTTTACCAAGGTTAAGATATGATGAACCAAGCAACTGATAGGCACGAATTAAGCCGGGAAATTTAATGCCACGATTCTGTTTGATCATGGGGATTAATTCATTTAAGTGAGCTACTGTTTCTTCATAGGCTTTGATTTCATAGTCAAGATTTGCCAGAGCAATTAAGCCATCTTCTATAGCCTGTTGTTGATCAGCCTTTCGGGCGACTGTTACAAGTCCCGTGACTGCTTCTATTTCTACATCAATAGCCTCCAGACTTTCGGGCATGCGAGGAATAAATGTACCTTCTCTAAATCTCTGACTTGGAAGCTCATCTGTTTCGCTGTGTTTTTTCTGGTGATATTCTTCTACTAGCCATCGCCTAAATGCTTTATCTATCTGTTCGACCTGCAAGTTTTTTGAAGGCCAGTTCAATATGTCCGGAATGAACATAGAGTTGACCGTTCTGAAAAATCGCTCTATTTTTCCACGCCCTTGGGGCTCTTCGACAACGGAATTGTGCAACTGGAATTTTAGGTCTGCCGCTACCTGTTCCATGTGAGTCGATTTGAAATCCGGCCCGTGGTCACTGTAAAAGTGTTCCGGGATTCCGCAGGCTATCCATCCGGGTTCGCTTTTGTACCAGATCCCTTGCCGGAGAGAAATAGCTACTCTCATTGAGTTCGGGGGTTCTATGCCGAGATAATATCCAGGTATAGCCCGGCTGTAATCGTCGATAATTGCTGCAATCCAGAGCTTTCCTGTTTTACCTCGATAGTCACTGCAAAAAACATCGAGCTGTTTGTGGTCGCATTGCCAGAATTCATTTGGCCTGTCAGCTTCCATTCGGTGAATTATTTCAAAAGCCTGCTTGTAAGCCTTGTCTCCCACCGCCGCGTGGCCGAGCGCGTTG
>MDTD01071522.1_pt1 | contig 19202 bp, 18 predicted proteins | sample 811221 | NCBI WGS metagenome assembly MDTD01 (sample SAMN05326646, study PRJNA326480) | marine metagenome | isolation source: seawater | place: Pacific Ocean: South West | collected 2011 | reverse complement strand
TTTTATTTTGATCATCCTCTAAATGAATATATTGAACTACAGTATGGCCATATTTTTTAACAAAATTACAAATATATTCTCCATTAGTGTGATTTATAAAATGTTTCTTTGTAAACTCACTACCTGTTGAAATAATTTTGAATTTTAATTTTTCAATAACTCCAACTTTTAAGTTATTTATACTTTTAATGCTAATAAAGTCCTTTATACCAATAAATTGTTTATTTTTACTAATATAACTATTTTTTTTATAAATATGTCCTTTGTATCTCAAAAAAGTCTTTTTAAATTTATAGTTCAATACAAAAAATTTATTTTTGTCTCTAAATAATCTTTCTAGTGGGATTATATATTTTATGTTATCAGGTAATAATGATCCTGTTTTAACTATCAAACATTCATTATCTTTTATATTTTTTTTTATTAATCTATTCAGATGAGTAACCCCTTTTATTAAATACTCCTTTCTCTTCTTAACTACACCTATGCCATCCATAGCTGATTGATTGTGAGGTGGAATATTTTCTTTTATAGATATTGGAAATTCAATTATGTCATCAACTTTGAGTTTATTTGTATATTTTAAAGTTTTTTTCTTTTTAGGAAGCTCTTTATATATAAGATTTAAGACTGAAAAAATATCATCCAAGATTATTTTTCCCACCTCTTTTTTTTACTAATTCTATTTTTTCTATAGTTATCTTTTTTTTATATGATTTTAGCATATCAAATATTGTTATTGATGAAGTTGTAATACAAGTCAAAGCTTCAATTTCTAAACCTGTTGAATAATTTGATTTAATTTTACTCTTGAGCTTAATTAAATCATTATATTGTAATTTAAATTCAATATTTACATAATCTAATGGAATACAATGAGTTAAAGGAATCTGATTTGATGTATTCTTTGCTGCTAAAATTCCTGCTATTTTTGCAGTATTACACAAATTACTAAATAATTTTTCATCACTTGATAAAATCTTATGTAAATTTTTATCTATTTTTATTAAACATTGAGCTTCAGCAATTCTCTTTGACTTTTTTTTATTGCTAATATCAACCATATCAATTCTTTTATTTTTTTTATTAAAATGTGTTAGTGACATCAGGATCTGTAAAGTTGATTGATATATCTTATTTTTTCTTTTTTATTAAGAATACTACCTCCAATTAAAAATGATGAAATTTTTGTATTTTTTTTAATTTTTTTTATGTTTGAGGAAGTAATGCCGCTCTCTGAAACTATTATTTTATTATTTAAATAAGCTGATAGCTTAATAGAATTGTTTATATCAATTCTTTGTTTTCTAAGATTTCTATTATTAATCCCAATCATTTTAGAGTCTATATCTAGGATTTTTTTGATCTCATCGTAATTTTCTATTTCGATTAATACATCTAGGCCTATTTTTATTGCATAATCATGAAGCTCACCAATTTTCTTTTTTGTTAATATTTTTGTAATTAAAAGAATAGCATCAGCCCCAATATTTTTACTTTCATCAACTTGTAATTTATTTATTATAAAATCTTTTCTTATAATTGGTTTAGAGGTAATTTTCTTGGCTATGTATATATCATTTAAACTTCCACCAAAATTTTTGTCAGTGAGTATTGAAATACAACAACATTTTGATTTATCATAATCATTTATTACATCTTGAATTGAATTTATTTGCTTAAACTTTTTAACACTTGGACTAAATCTTTTAAATTCTGCTATAAGTGCATTATTTTTTTTATCAATAATATTCTTAATAGATTTATAAAAATTAGGTTTAGTATATTTATACTTAATATTTTTTTCTTTTTGTTTTAAATATAAATTATGATTTTCCTTTTCTTTAACAATTTTATCAAGAATATTCATTTATTTTGTAATTTTTCTAGATGGCTCAAAGCTATACCGTTATCTATTGTTGAATTAAGTAAGTCATAACAATTGTCGAAATTCAAATTAGGTTTAATAGTTTGCATTCCATAAATGGAATTTATAATGACCATATCTCTATAGCTATCTTTTTTACCTTGAAATAATTGAATCAATCTATTTGCATTATATTTAGGATCTTTACCTTTTATGTCGTTAAAATTAGGTTTTTTAACTAAATATTTTTTATAATAATTATTTGAAACTCTCTTTCTTGATATCTTTGTACCTTGTTTAAAATAAAAATATGTTGGTGAGAATAAGCTAATTTCATCCATTCCATCTTCTGAATAAAATACTGTGAAATTTTTCAAACTAATGTTTGATAGTATTTTGACCATAATTTCTGCTGACTCTTTATTCGTTGTTCCTAAAATTTGATATTTGGCCCTTAGTGGATTTAATGTTGGGCCCATATAGTTAAAAATAGTCTTGAAACTTAACATTCTTCTTATTTGAGCTACTTTTCCTAGTTGAGGATAAAATAATGGAGCATTCAGATATGCAAATTTGTTTTTTTTAATGTTTTTATGTAATTTATTTACATTTGATTCAGATTTAATGTTTAACTCATTAATAATATCAGTTGAGCCGCTATTTGAACTCGCCGCTCTGTTTCCATGTTTAGCTATGGGTATGTTCATTGAAGATAACAACAAAGCAACAGATGTAGAAATGTTTAATGTCTTTAAGCCATCGCCACCTGTACCACAGGTATCCAATGAATAAGGGTAGTTTTTAATCTTATTAGAATTTTTATATATATAATCTCTTAAAGTTATTAAAACTTTTGTATTATTTAAAAAACTATTTAATTGAAATAAAATTATAGCTTGATGTGAATAATTATCAGTATTAAATAAATATTTTATAGCTTCTTTTACATTTTTTTCATTAACAATATTATTAATATCAAATTTCATATTATATCTAAAAAATTATTTATAATTATTTTACCCTCTTTTGTATCAATACTCTCTGGATGATATTGTACACCATATATAGAGTATAAATTATGTTTAAAGCTCATAATGATATTATCATCTAAAGAATAACTAGTTACATTAATATTTGGTGGAAAATTTTTTTTATCGAGATATAAAGAGTGATATCTTGTAGCTCTGAAGATTTTGTCAATATCTGTATAAATTTTACATTGATTATTTATTTTTATATTTGAAATTTTACCATGTTTCGGAATTTTAAGAGTTTTTATCCCAGCTCCAAAATAAACTCCCAATATTTGATGTCCTAAGCAAACTCCTAATATAGGCATAAAAGAATAAATTTTATCTATTAATTTTAAACATTCTCCCGAATTAAAAGGCGTACTTGGACCTGGTGATATTATTACCGCTTTAGAGTCTATTATTGTATTAAAACTATCTAAAATGTGATCATTTTTAATAACTATGACATCATCTTTTTTTGATAAATCATGATAGAGGTTGTATGTAAAACTGTCATAGTTATCAATGAGTGTAATCATTTAAATAGTATGTGCTATTTTATAAGCTTCAAAAATAGCATTTGCCTTATTTATACATTCAAAGTATTCATTTTTGTCAATACTATCATATACGATTCCAGCACCACTTTGTGTGTATATATTTTTATCTTTTATTAATGCAGTTCTTAAATTAATACAGCTATCCATATCTCCGTTAATATCTAAATAACAAACTGAACCTGAGTAAAATTCTCTATTAATATTTTCTTCTCTATCTAAAATTTCCAGTGCTCTAATTTTTGGAGCTCCAGAGACAGTGCCAGCAGGAAGTCCAGCAAAAAGGGCATCAATAGGCGTATATCTATTCCTCAAATCTCCAGTAACATTGCTAACTATATGCATTACATGAGAGTAATATTCGATAATATTTTTTTCAGTAACCTTCACTGAGCCAATCTTTGAAATTTGACCAACATCATTTCTACCTAAATCAACTAACATTAGATGTTCTGCTAATTCTTTAGCATCATTTAATAATTCTTGTTCTAGTTTTAGGTCTTCTTGTTTATTTACACCTCTTCTTCTTGTTCCTGCAATCGGCCTCAAGGTAATTTTTTTATCTTTAACATTAATCATTGTTTCAGGACTTGAGCAAATAATTTGATATTTCTTAAGATTAAAAAAAACTAAGTAAGGAGAGGGGTTTATTGATCTTAAGGCTCTATAAAAATCAAATGGATCAATTTCATATTTTGCAGAAAACCTTTGTGATAAAACAGCTTGAAATATTTCTCCATTAATTATTTCTTTTTTAATATTATTAACTTTTTTAAAGAAATCTCCTTTTGACATATAATTTTCAAAAATTGAGGGCTTTATTTTTCTATTATTCTTAAAAATTTTAATTGAGGAAGTTAATAATTTTTCAATTTTATGTAAATTTGTATCTTTCCCTTTTTTATATTTTGAAAATTCAATTAAATGAGTCTCATTTAGAATATTATCAATAATTATTAAATTCTTAGGGTGCACAAAGTGAGCTAAAGGTATATTAATATCGTTTTTGTTAGAATTATACTTAAGTTTAGGTAAAGTAAACTTGCAAAGATCAAAAGTAAGATTGCCAATTGTGAAAGGAATTGGTAATTTTTTTTTATATAAATCAGTAAATTTGTTATTTTTGTAAAGATTTTTCAAATAATTATTAGGCGATTTAATTAAAATTTTTTTTCCATTCACTTTTATATAATTTTCAAAAACTTCAATATTTTCAAAAATATTAAATAAAATTAGAGAATATCTTCCTTTATTCTCGCCTCCTATAACGGACTCTAATATGGATACATCTTTAAATTTTTTATTAAGTTTTTTATATATAGTTATTGTGTTATCAGTATCTAAGAAAACTTTTTTTCCATGAACATATATCATCTTTTAAAGTTGAAGTAGTTGTTCATTGTTTACTTCAATTTCAATATCTAATTTTAACTGATTTATAATATCTGAGTATATTTGATTAATAATATTTTGTTTTATATTAGATGAATCAATTTTACCTTCGTTACTTTGTTTGAGGTATAAAACTTCATTAGGTAAAATTATTTTTAGTAATTCTGTAGACTTAATAGAAACTATATTCTCTAGATCTTCATCAGAAACAAAAAAACCTTTTATAGTTAGAGAGTCAGTAAAATAATTAACTTTGACGCTACCCATATTTATTAATTCTTCATCTTTATGGGATTTATCTATATTGTTTTTATATATTGAATAAGATAAGAGGAAATTATTTTTTTTATCCTCTTGTAGTTCATCGCCGCTTACTTCTTCTACAACATAATCAAATAAAAAATTATTTTCAATTAATTGATCTTCAAAATTATTAAAATTTATAAATTGGTAATCTTGTGGAATATTTTCAATAAAATTAAATGAATTAGAGTAAAAGACATTTTCATTAGAATATAACTTTAAGCTTTGATTTATATTTGAAATATCGATTTCATTTATTTCTGATTGTAAAATAGATTTTCTTACTTCATCTCTAACTTCATCTAAATCTTTTATAAATGACTTTTCAAAATTAATTTTTTTGATATAAAAAAATCTATTACCTATTTCAATAGCATCACTTATCTCATCAATTTTTATGTTCTCAAGAACAGATTTAATTTTAGGTAGTATCAAATTTGAATTTACTTTTTCGAAAAGTTTATATTGAGTTGAGTCATTATCTTTTAAATTATCAAAATCCTCATTCGTTTTAGAGTCTGATATGATTTGCTCATATGTGTAAGTATCATCTTCAGTGTATTGAGATATATTTTCTTGGTAAAATTCATTTATTAATTCCTCTGTAATAACCTCATTTTCCATATAACTTTCTAAATCGTATTTAACTATTAATATTTTATAAATTTTATAATTTTCAAAATATTCACTCCTTAGATCATTATCAATTTTCATATCATTATTTTTTATTTCAAATATTGACAATTCTTTTTCTTTTAAAATTTCATTATTAATATCAAAATCGACTAGTTTTTGTACATCAAGAGAATTATTAAATATGTCTTTATTTATCCCAGATGATATTTCTTTGAGATAATTTTGAAGGCTAGCCTCGTCTAAATTATTAAACATTTCATCATTATTTAAAGATTTTTTTAAAATTATTTTTTTAGACTTGTCGCTTATTTCTATTTTGTCATTTAAATATTCTTCAAACAACAATTGATTAACAAATTGATTAACGAATTGAATTTTAGAATAAATATTTTCTTCTTCAGACAGATTATTTAAATCATTTTCAATTTTATAATTTTCAAATTTTCTTAGGAATTCATTACTTGAAACTTTGATATCACCAACTTTGATTATGTAACTTTGACCAAAATAAGAACCAAAGCCAATAAACAAAAAGCTAATACCTAGTGCAGCACTAAAGAAAATTACTATAAGTTTTTTCATTTTAAAAGTTCGATTAATTTGATATCAGTAAAATATCATGAAATATATAATATTTAATTGGAAATCATATTTAAATTTAAAACAGACCTACAATTTATCTCAATTGATTGCTAGTTTTTCAAAATCAAGAAAATATAAGATAATTAGCGCTCCTAATAATTTCTTTGCTCTAAATATTAATTCAAAATTTCCTAAAAATATTATTTCAGCACAAAATATAGACACTCATGGATTAGGTGCCAGCACGGGATCATTAGATATAAGTTGTCTTTTAGATGGTAAAATCCATTTCTGTATTTTAGGACACTCAGAAGTGAGATCAAATTTTGATGAAACTGACGATGTAGTAAAAAAAAAATTGGAAATATGTATAAAAAATAAGATTAAACCAATAATCTGTATCGGGGAATCTGAGAAGATTTATAAATTAAAAAAAACAAAAAGTTTTATAAAAAATCAAATTGACAGTATTTTAAGTAAAAAAATATCTTATGAAGAATTAATAATTGCCTATGAACCTTTATGGTCAATAGGTACCGGACTGACCCCAAAAATCGATGAAATTAATGAAATTTCATCATATTTAATCAAAATTACCAAAAAATATACTTTTAAAAATATTAATATTTTATATGGTGGTTCGGTAAATTTGACCAATGTCTCTGATATATTAAATTTACAAAATGTGAATGGCGTTTTAGTTGGATCGGCTTCAACAAAACCTGAGTTCATTAAATTTTTTAATTAATAAATATGATTAACTTATTTTTAATTGTTAGTGCAGTAATTGGTGCGATTTTAATTCTTATAATCCTTTTTCAAAAAACTGAAGGTGGAAGTCTTGGTTTAGGAACACAAACTTCATTAACTGGTGGTATGACTACTAATAAATCTTCTTTTTCAGGAATGACAAAAATAACTTATGCTCTTGGTTTCGGTTTTTTATTTTGGTGTTTATTTATGGGTGCAGTTATTACTAAACAGTATTCATCAACAAAAGATTTAGATGAAATACAAGATGAAATAGTTATCGATGAATCAATAGAGGAACAAATTCCAGAAGTGCCTAATCAGTGAAATTAATATTCGTTACCGGAGGTGTAGTATCATCACTTGGTAAGGGAATAGTCACTGCTTCATTAGCATCTTTATTGCGCTCAAGAGGGATAAAATTAAAAATTAGAAAATTAGATCCTTATTTAAATGTTGATCCTGGCACTATGAGTCCTTATCAGCATGGAGAAGTATATGTCACCGATGATGGCTATGAAACTGATCTAGATTTAGGTCATTATGAGAGATTCACTGATATTACATGCTCTAAAAATGACTCAATTTCTTCAGGAAAAATTTATTCAACTATTTTATCAAAAGAAAGAAAAGGAGAATATTTAGGATCAACAGTTCAAGTAATTCCTCATGTGACTGAGGAAATTAAAAAATCTATTAAAAAATCTACTAATAAAGATGATGTCATTATTTGTGAAATTGGAGGTACGGTTGGTGACATAGAAAGCCTACCTTTTTTAGAGGCTATCAGACAATTTAAAAATGAAAACCAACTTGATACATTATTAATCCACCTTACATTGCTTCCATACATAGAGACATCTGGTGAAGTTAAAACCAAACCTACTCAACACTCTGTAAAAGAGCTTTTAAACTCAGGAATTCAACCAGATATTATTGTATGCAGAAGTAATAAAAAAATTAGTAAAGAAGAAATTCAAAAAATAAGTTTGTTTTGTAATGTTCCATCTGATGCTGTAATACCCTCATATGATGTCAACAGTATCTACCAAGTACCCTCTTTGTTGTCAAAATCAAAGTTAGATGATCTTGTTATCAAAAAATTAAAAATCAAATCTCATAAAAGTAAAGATTTATCAAAATGGATTGACTTTGAAATTCTAGAGTCAAGAGCGAAAGAGGATTTAAAGATATTTATAATTGGTAAATATGTAAATTTAAAAGACAGCTATAAATCTTTATATGAAGCTATTTATCATGCTGGTGTTCATAATCAAGCAAACGTAATAATTAAATGGTTAGACTCTGAAACAATTAATTCTAAAAATGTAGGAGAACTCTTAAGAGCTGCATCTGGCATTTTAATACCAGGGGGTTTTGGCAATAGAGGAATTAATGGAAAACTAGAAGCTATTAAATTTGCGAGAGAGAATGATATTCCTTTCCTCGGTATTTGTCTGGGTATGCAATTATCAATTGTTGAGTATGCCAAAAATGTTTTAAAAATAAAAAATGCAGGAAGCTCAGAATTTGGCAATTTTAAAAATAATATCATTTCTTTAATGACAGAGTGGAATATCAAAAACAAGAAAGTTAAAAGAAGTAAAAATAATGATTTAGGGGCAACTATGAGGCTTGGTTCTTATCCATGCCATATCAAAAAGACTTCACTAGCAGCGAGAATTTACAAGAAAAAATTAATAAATGAGAGACACAGACATAGGTACGAAGTGAATCCAAAATTTAAATCAATTGTTGAAAAGAGAGATCTTGTATTTTCAGGATTCTCTAAAGATAAGAAATTATTAGAAATTGTAGAAAATAAAAAACACAAATGGTTTATTGCAGTACAATTTCATCCTGAGCTAAAATCTAAACCCTTCAAACCTCATCCATTATTTTTATCATTTATAAGAAATAGTCTATTACATAAAAATGCTTAAAACTGTTAAATTAAACAAATCAATAATTAAAAATGATACTGATAAATTATTGCTTATTTCTGGTCCATGTTTACTTGAGAATGAAAAGTTAGTTAGAAAAATTGCCAAAAAATTAATTGAATATTCTAAAAAATATCAATTCAATTTTGTTTTTAAATGTAGTTTTGACAAAGCAAATCGAAGTTCCCACTCAACCGTTAGAAATAAAATGTCGCTTGATAAATCAATAAATATTTTAAAAAATTTAAAAATAGATATGAATTTACCTATTACTACTGATATTCATGAAACATCACAAATTGAAAAATTAGAGCCTTTACTAGATATTATTCAAATCCCCGCTTTTTTATGTCGTCAAACTGATCTAATAAAAACGGCGGCTCAAACACATAAAATAGTTAACGTAAAAAAAGGTCAATTTTTATCTCATAAGGAAGTTGAAAATATTATTTTGAAAATAGAAAATCAAAATAATAAAAAAATTCTAATTACTGAAAGAGGTAATTCTTTTGGTTATAATTATCTCATAAATGATTTTAAGGGTATCTACTTTATGAAACAATTTGGATATCCAATAATTTTTGACAGCACTCACAGCGTTCAATTACCAGGTGGAATGGGATTGAAAAGTGGAGGTGCAAGAGAATATGTAGTTCCATTATCTAAATCAGCTGCTTCATTGAGGCTTGCTGGTTTTTTTATTGAGACTCATCCTAAACCTGAGGTAGCACTTAGTGACGGACCAAATATGATGCATTTGCATAATATGCCGAAGCTTTTAAGTGCTATAAACAAAATTAATAAGGCGGCAAAATAAAATGAAAATACAAAACATTACAGCAAGAGAAATATTTGATAGTAGAGGAAATCCAACTGTTGAATGTGAATTGATTATTGAAAATATTCCTTATCCCTTTCGGGGAATGGTTCCCTCTGGTGCCTCTACTGGTAAATTTGAAGCATTAGAGCTAAGAGATGGTGATAAATCAAGAATGAGTGGGAAAGGTGTTTTAACTGCTGTTTCAAATGTTAATAATGAAATTAAACCTCAAATATTATCAAAAGAATTTAGTGACTATAAAGAGTTTGATAAATTTTTAATCGACCTTGATGGTACAGAAAATAAATCAAAGTTTGGAGCTAATGCTATATTGTCACTTAGCTTAGCTTTTTATAAAGCATGGTCATATTTAAATGGAGGTGCTATTTTTTTATCTCAGGGAGTAGAGGAACTAATTATACCCGTTCCAATGCTAAATGTTATAAATGGAGGTCAACATGCAGACAATGATGTAGATTTTCAAGAGTTTATGATTTTACCTATAGGGTTCAAATCACTTAAAGAGGCACTGTCAGCTACTCATACAGTTATAACAAATATTAAAAAAGATTTAAAAAGTAAATCACTTAATACAAATTTAGGAGATGAAGGTGGCTTTGCTCCAAACTTGAAATCACACTTAGATGTTTTAGACCTTATTTGTAATTCAATTGAAAAATCAGGATATAACTTAAATGATCATTTTAAGATATCTTTAGACGCAGCTTCTAGTGAATTTTATTCTGAGGGAAAATATAATTTTGAGGGTAATGTTTACAGTACTAAAGAAATGATAAATGTTTATAAAAATATCTGTGATAATTACCCAATTTTTTCAATAGAAGATGCTTTAAATGAAGAAGATTACGAAGGATGGACTGAAATAACTAAGAAATTAGGTTCAAAAATTTTACTAGTAGGTGATGATTTATTTGTAACTAATATCAAAAAACTAGAAATAGGAATTGAAAAAAAACAAGCCAACAGTATCCTTATCAAACTTAATCAAATAGGAACAGTAACTGAAACACTAAAAGCAATTGATTTAGCCTCTTCAAATAATTTTGCTTCAATTATGTCTCACAGATCGGGAGAAACAGAAGACTCATTTATATCAGATTTAGCAGTTGCCTCATCTTGTCCTTTAATAAAAACTGGTTCATTAGCTAGATCTGATAGAGTGGCTAAATATAATCAGCTTCTTAGAATCTCAGAAAATGATAACATTAAAGGGTATGCTGGTGATATAAGTGAAGTTTTTAAAAACTAATATTTTAATAAATATATTTTTTGCATTTGTAATAATTTATCTTATTTATCATACTATTTATGGAAAATTTAATATTGGTAATTATTTAATTTATAAGTTTGAACATAAAATGTATCTTAAATTACAAGAAAATCTCAAAACAAATATGAATGATTTAAATGTTGACCTGCACTCTTTTTACTCCAATAAAGATGATTATATTGATGAAATATCCAAAAAAAAAAATACTGATCCGCAAGACGGTGAAACAATTATAAAATTAGACTAATGGTAAATAAAATTAATAATACATTTTCTAACGAACAATTACTTCAATTCTATGAAAAAATGTTCCTTATACGAAAGTTTGAAGAAAAGGCTGGTCAACTTTATGGTGCAGGAAAAATAGGCGGCTTCTGCCATTTATACATTGGTCAGGAAGCTGTTGTTATAGGTATTTTATCCTCTATTAAATCAGAGGATACAGTTGTTACATCTTATAGAGATCATGGACATATACTGGCCAGAGGAGTAGACCCTAAAGTGGTAATGGCAGAATTGACTGGAAGGAAAAACGGAATTTCAAAAGGTAAAGGTGGTTCCATGCATATGTTTTCAAAAAAAAATAGATTTTATGGAGGTCATGGAATAGTTGGAGCTCAAGTGCCTATAGGTGTAGGACTTGGATTTGCTCACAAATATAGAAATGAAAAAAAAATAAGTAGAGTTTATGTTGGAGATGGGGCAATGAGCAATGGGCAAGTATTTGAAGCCTTTAATTTAGCTTCTCTTTGGGAATTACCAGTACTTTTTATCATTGAAAATAATAAATACGGTATGGGTACAGCTGTTACGAGATCAGCAGCAGGAAATGAGTTATATGAAAGAGCAACAGTTTTCGGCATAAAAGGAGAAAAGATAAATGGAATGGACTTTTTTCAAGTTAGCCAAGCCGCGATAAGGGCAAGAGATCATATCTATGAAACATCAAAGCCATATGTAATAGAAATGGATACCTATAGATACCGAGGTCATTCTATGTCTGATCCTGCTACTTATAGGTCAAAGGATGAGGTTACTGAAATGAAATCAAATGACCCATTGGTTCATATGAAAAAAATACTAATTAATGAGTATAATATTGATGATGAATTAATTTCAAAAAGTGAAACTGATATTAAAAAACAGATAAAAGAAGTAGAGAAGTTTTCTTTAGAGTCCCCTCTCCCTGAACTAGAAGAGCTATTTTCTGAGGTTTATTTATGAAAATTTTACTTCCTGCTTTATCTCCAACTATGGAGACTGGTAATTTAGTTAAATGGTTGGTTAAAGAAGGACAGTCTGTTAATTCTGGTGATGTAATAGCGGAAATTGAGACTGATAAAGCAACCATGGAATTAGAGTCTCCAGATGACGGAACTCTAAATAAAATCCTTATACCTGAGGGAACAGAAGGAGTCAAAGTGAATACACTTATTGCTATTTTAGATGTTGAAGGGGAGGAAGAAATTATAATTGAGGAAAATAATTCTAAAATTCCTGAAAAAAATCAATCTTTACAAAAGAGTATAGAAGTCAATTTCTCAATGAATTCTATTATAAATCAAAATCAAATTGAAAAATCAAATTGGACAGAAGAAGAAATGACAATGAGGGAAGCTTTGAACAAAGCTATCGAAGAGGAAATGAATTTAGATAAAGATGTTTTCCTTTTAGGAGAAGAAGTTGCTGAGTATGATGGTGCTTATAAAGTTACTCAAGGTTTATTACAAAAGTTTGGAGATAAAAGAGTTATTGATACTCCGATTTCTGAACATGGTTTTACAGGCCTTGCTATTGGTGCCGCAATGGCAGGTTTAAAACCGATATGTGAATTTATGACTTTTAACTTTTCCATGCAAGCAATTGACCAAATAGTTAATTCTGCTGCCAAATCTCTTTATATGTCTGGAGGTGAGATAAATGTACCGATAGTCTTTAGAGGTCCGAATGGAGCTGCAGCAAGAGTTGCAGCACAACATAGCCAATGTTTTATTTCTTGGTTTTCTCATATACCTGGCTTATTAGTTGTTGCCCCATCAAATGCAAGAGATGCTAAAGGTCTTCTTAAAAGCTCTATAAGAAATCCAAATCCAGTTATTTTTCTTGAACATGAACTTTTATATAAAGAGAAAATAAATGTTCCTAAAGAAGATGATTTTCTCATTCCTTTAGGCAAAGCTAATCTAATTACGCAGGGGGAAGATTTAACAATAATTGGTTTTAGCATGAGCGTTCAAAGAATTCTTAATGCTATGCCTTTAATTAATAATTTAGGCATAAAAGCAGATATTATTGACTTAAGGTCGATTAAACCTCTTGATGAAGATTTAATTTATAGTTCTGTGAAAAAGACTAATAGAGTTGTAATAGTTGAAGATGGATGGGGAAGCACTAGTTTTGGATCTCACTTATCATACCTCATTCAATCAAATTGTTTTGATTACCTTGACTCAGAAATTGTCAAAATAAGTGGGAAAGACGTACCTATGCCTTATGCTGAAAATCTTGAAGCTCTAGCTCTTCCTACAACAGATGAAATAGTATCAGCAGTAAAAAAAGTTACATATAAAAATTAATGTTTTTTGAAGTAAACCTTCCATCATTATCTCCTACAATGGAGGAGGGAAAAATAGTTAAGTGGATTAAAAATGAAAATGACCAAATTTTAAGTGGTGAAGTTTTGTTTGAAGTTGAAACTGATAAGGCAACTATGGAATATGAATCTCCTGAGGATGGCTTCATAGCTAGAATTTTATCTAAAGAGGGTGATACAGCTAAAGTCAACCAACTAGTTGCAATTATTTCTGATGAAAAGAGTTTTTCAAAAGATGAAATAGATAAATTTATTGATTCAAAAGAAACTAAAGTAAAAGTTACAAATTTTAATAATGATACGCAAGACATAACTGATACAGCTTTGCTTAATCACGATAATATCTCAAAAATACAAATAACCCCTTTAGCTAAAAAATTTGCTACAAAAAATAATATTAATATTGAAAATATCTCATCAAAAATGAGAAGAATTCATATAAAAGATCTACGTAATAGCGATACCAAATCAGCAGATAACAATAGTAAAATATTTATTTCACCTTATGCAAAAAAATTGGCATTAGAAAAATCACTTGAGATAAATGATATAAATGGTACCGGTCCATTAAATAGAATTATTAGCAGAGATATAATTGATGTAGGCTCAAAGACTCAATTCCTTAAACCAAATAAATTAAGACAAGCAATTGCTAAAGCAACTATACATTCAAAACAAAACATCCCGCATTTTTATTTGAATTCTAAAGTAAATATTAATGAAGTACTTAGTTTCAGAAAAAAAGAAAAACAAAAAGGTAACAAATATTCTTTTAATGCCATTTTAATGCTAGCTATTACTAGGGCTTTCAAAAATTTTTCTGATGCAAATTGTACGTATCAAGATAACGGAGATTTTATAATTAATGAGGACATAAATGTAGGGATAGCAGTTGACACTGAAACTGGGCTCAAGATGCCTGTTTTAAAAAAGATAAAAGATGATGATTTAGCTTTATTGAATGATAATTTAAACAATCTTATTAATTTAACGAGAGAAAATAAACTATCTCCTTCTGATCTAACCGATGGTGTTATTAGTATTTCTAACTTAGGAACATTTAATATCAGGAGTTTTGATGCTATTATTCTTCCCGGCCAAACTTATATTTTAGCAGTTGGTCAAATTTTTGAGGATGTTTTTGTGAATAAAGGTAAAATAGAGATAGCCAATTTCGTCAATTTGACATTGTCTTGTGATCATAGAGCTGTGGATGGAGTTTTAGCATCTCAATTTTTCTCATGTGTAATTTCTAATTTGGAGAAGATATCAAATGTCTAATAAGTATGATTTATCTATAATTGGAGGGGGTCCAGGTGGATATGTTGCTGCAATTAAAGCCTCTCAACTTGGCCTTAAAGTTGCTCTATTTGATGAATATAAATTAGGAGGTGTTTGTCTTAATTGGGGATGTATCCCAACAAAATCTCTTCTTCATTCTGCTGAATTTATGGAAGAGGCATCTCATTTTGGACTTAATAAAAAAGACTTATCCAAAATAGCTCTTGATAAAGTAGTAAAAATGTCACGAACAGCATCAGACAATCTCTCAAAGGGAGTAGGTAGTTTAATAAAAAAGAATAATATTGACTTTTTTAATTTCAAAGCAATTCCTATAATTGAAAACAATAAATTTATTATTCATGGAGATGCTTCAATCGAGTCAGATAAATTAATAATAGCTACTGGATGTAAAATGAAATCAATAGGTGACATTCCATTTTCCAATTTAATTTGGAGTTCAAAAGAGGCTATGATACCTAAATTTCTTCCAAAAAAATTATCAATTATAGGCTCTGGTGCAATAGGGATAGAGTTTGCTAGTATTTATAACGCGCTTGGAAGTGAAGTAACAGTTTACGAGTCCCAAGATAGAATATTACCTCAATTTGATATTGATATTTCTAAAGAGGCTCAAAAAATATTTGAAAAAAAAGGTATTAAATTTGAATTGAAAGCTGATATTCAGTCCATTAAAGAAAGTAAAGAAAGTGTTTCATTTAAAAATAGTGACAAAGAAACTAACTCAGATGCTATAATAATTTCAATCGGAGTTACTCCAAATATTGATAAAGAAATTATTGATAATACTAAAATTAATTTAGATGATAACGGATATATAGTAACTAACAGTAATTATGAAACAAACACAAAAAATTTATTCGCGATAGGTGATATAATTGGTGGACCCTGGCTAGCTCATAAAGCAATGCATGATGCAATTAATTGTATAAATTTTATTAAGACCAACACTAACACTCATAAGCCAAAAGAAAATGAAATACCTGGATGCATATATAGTCTTCCACAAATAGCGACAGTTGGTTTCACAGAAAAACAACTAGTTGATAAGAAAATACCGTTTAAAAAAGGTAATTTTCCTTTTCTAGCAAATGGAAAATCTCAAACTATGTCTAATTCTTTTGGTTTTGTAAAAACTCTCTTTAATTCAGAAACTGGAGAATTTTTAGGTGCACATTTGATTGGACCTGATGTCACTGAGATGATCTCAACCTTTGGGCTTGCTATTACATCAGAGTCAACAGAAGATGAATTTATTAATACGGTCTTTGCTCACCCAACTTTATCAGAGTCCATACATGAAAGTGTTCTTTCAGCTTTTGATAAACCTATTCATTTTTAAACATGTTAGAAAATAAACCAAGACATCCGGAAAAAGTAAAAAAATACAATCCAACAACACTTCAAAAACCAAGTTGGCTTAAAGTAAAAGCTCCAACTAGTAAGACTTATTTTGAAACACTCGATATTGTGAATACTCATAATTTGGTTACTGTTTGCCAAGAGGCAGCTTGTCCAAATATAGGTGAATGTTGGGGTAAAAAACATGCTACTTTTATGATCTTAGGAGACACTTGTACTAGAGCATGTGCTTTTTGTAATGTAAAAACAGGTAAGCCTTCTGGACCCCCAGATCCAATGGAGCCAATTAATGTTGCTAAGTCTGTATTTAAACTTGGCTTAAAACATGTTGTTGTAACCAGTGTTGATAGAGATGATTTGAACGATGGGGGGGCTAATCAATTCATTTTAACAATAAAGTATATTAAGGAATTATCCCCAAATACAACAATTGAAATTCTCACTCCTGATTTTTTAAGGAAAAACAAAAATTATATTGATATAGCTAAAGAGAAACCTGATGTCTTTAATCATAATTTAGAGACAGTTCCAAGAATATATAAACAAATAAGACCAGGATCTAATTATTTGGAAAGTTTAAATCTACTAAAAGAAGTAAAGTCTTATGATAAAAACATATTTACTAAATCTGGAATTATGGTTGGCTTGGGAGAAGAATATGCTGAAATTATTCAAGTTTTAAGAGATATGAAAAGTGTGAATATTGATTTTGTGACTATCGGTCAATATCTGCAACCTTCAATTCATCATGAGAAAGTCCATAAATTTTATTCACCAAATGAATTTAATCAACTTTATCAGTTTTGCAAAAATTTAGGCTTTAAAATGGTATCATCATCTCCTATGACCCGATCGAGCTATCACGCTGACGAAGATTTCCAAAAGTTAAAAACAGCTATTTAAAAAATAGAATATTTATATAATCAAAAAATAATTTTTTATTTCTTCATCATTTAGTCAATTATTATAAAGAGATATGTTTGACCAACATGCTATGAATTTACTTTTGCCAATTAATCCTGATTTTTCATTAGTTGTAGCTTTAATGGTTATTTGATTACTTTTTAAATTTAAAATTTTACATAGATTTTCAACAATAATCTTATAATGTGGATTAATCTTAGGTTGTTCAGATACAATCATTATATCAATGTTATTTATTTTATAATTTCTTTTAGACATTTTATTTAAAGCTAATTCGAGAAAGTCTTTTGAGTTTCTATTAAAATTTTTTTTATTATTTGGGAAATATGTACCTATATCTCTTAAAGATAAAGCTCCTAAAATAGAGTCTGTTATTGCGTGTAAAATTACATCTCCATCTGAGTGAGAAATAATTTTAATATTTGTTAAAATTTTTGCTCCTCCCAAGAAAATATTATTTTTTTTCTCTTGTTTGGTAATTCTATGAATATCATAACCAATACCAGTTCTCACTTCATTATTAGAAATTATGTTAAGTGACTCTAAATCTTCTTTATAAGTTATTTTTAAATTAATGTATTTATCTTGGAGATATTTGATTTTGAAATACTTTTTATTATCTCTAAATAATTGGCTGTCATCATTTAGATTTATGTTCTTATTTAATTGATGTAGCTTAACTAATTGTGATCTTTTAAATGCTTGAGGTGTCTTAATAAGTTTAATATTTCTCCTATTAAGATCTTTATCTCTGTCAAGAATAGTATCAGAACAGTTTGAATAAGGAACAATACAGTCATAGACATTATTTGATATTAATTTTAGAATTTTATTTATTAGTTTTTCAGAACTAATAAATCTAGCACAGTCATGAATAATGATATTTTTTGATTTAAACTTAGTTTTAAAAATTGCATTTTTAACGCTTAAAGTTCTTGTTTTTCCACCTTTAATTATTTCTATATCTCTTTTTATAAAGTATTTTGGGAGCTTTAAATCATTTACAACTAGAGTTACTTTGGAAAAATTAAGTTTCTCAATAACCTCTAAATTATGTTCTAAAATACTTTTATTTTTAAAAATATTTAAAAGCTTGTTATTTTTTGATGAAAATCTAGTACTATTGCCAGCAGCTAAAAGTATAAAATGAATATTAGAGTTATTAAATGTCAAATTATTTAAATAAGATTTCTGGATCGATCCTTTTATTAATTTTTATTATACTTTTTATATTAACTATTTATTCATTAATTTCATCTAATGAAATTGTTCGAGATGCAGAATTAATTCAATATATTATAATAGCAGATATAATATTTATTTTTATATTATTGCTTTATTTATCAATATTTCTAATAAATTACATAAAGCATAAAAAAAGAGATGTAATTGGTTTACGTTTGTTTAATAAATTTTTCCTTTTTTTTGGAGTATTTTCAATTATACCAAGCGGAATAATTTTACTTTCTTCAGCTATATTCTTTAATATTGAGTTAAGTACCTGGTTAGGACCGGCCTTTAAATCTACGGTAAATAATTCTTACCAATTAGCACAAAAATATATAAATCAAACTGAGAGAGATTTGATAACTGACTCTAAATTTATTAGAAATTATGTTTTAGCAGAAAGATTAATTGATAGAGACATTATTCAAAGATTTAATATAACTACAGTATACAATGTCATAAATGATAATCCCTTTATTGAGCATTTTGATAATGAAAATAAATCTACTTTAACAGATAATAATCTAAAAAAAGTATCAGAAAATACAGATGATGACATCACTATCTATTTTTTCGATGATCAGTTATTTTCAAAAATTAATTTATCTAACAACAGATATTTAGTTTTACTTAAATCTAT
>MDTD01178950.1_pt1 | contig 19204 bp, 14 predicted proteins | sample 811221 | NCBI WGS metagenome assembly MDTD01 (sample SAMN05326646, study PRJNA326480) | marine metagenome | isolation source: seawater | place: Pacific Ocean: South West | collected 2011 | reverse complement strand
ATATAGAATATAGCTTTATCTAAATATAAAATTTAATATCGATATAAAGCCCAGGTGGTGAAATTGGTAGACACAAGGGACTTAAAATCCCTCGAAGGAAACTTCGTGCCGGTTCAAGTCCGGCCCTGGGCACCATCAATTTCAAAAATTTTTAACCAAACTAAGCTATGCAAATGATTGAAAGAAAAAACATACTTCTTTCAGCTTTGTTTAAAAGCTCAGAAGTTTTAAAACCAATAATTGTAGCACCATTAATTATTTCAATTCATGGGATTGATAGCTTTGCTTTGTATTCTTTGGTTATAACTTTCATAGTAATGGTTTTTCCGCTAATTGATGGAGGGGTTTTAACGTACTCGCAAAGAGAGCTGTATGCTAAATCAAATGAAAGCTACCAAAAAATTTTTAATATAGTCAAATTTCAAATATGCTGTTCTCCTTTTTTATTTGTAATATTTTTTTTCATATTTCAAATAATAGAATCAGATATTATGTACAGAGCAATTTGCTCCTGCTATTTAATATTTTTTGCTTTTAGTACCACTTTTAATGGCTTTTATAGAGCACAAAATAAATTTGGAACTCTTGTAACTATCAAATTTATTTTTGATATTCTTGATGTAACGATCATAGCTCTATACGCATATTATTCTAGGGAATTTACTCTTGATATATTCCTATACTTGCTCATGTCGAAAATATTATATTTTAGTTGCCAGTTAATTTTTTTAAAAATACAAGATAAATTAAAAATTTCATTATATTTAGATGCCAAAGATGCAATTACTTTTTTCAAGAGTTCATACATATTGGTTCCAGTTGCATTGCTCGATTCGCTAGCTGGAAATATTGAGAGATTTCTCATTAATGATATTGTATCCACTGCTGAAGCAGGGTTTTATATTGTTTTGATGCAATATGTTTTTTACCTAAAACTAATTGTATATCCTCTTACTTTTACTCAGCTACCCGTACTAAGTTCTTTATGGGATTCCAATGATCTAGATGCTCTTAAGAAAAAAGTATTTAAATTTTTAAACTACATTTTAATTTTTACAATATTATTGGGTGCGCTGTTCTGGTTTGCAAAACCTTTAATTTATGAACAATTCATAGGCATTGAACTTGATTCATATAAGAATAATGCAATCTTATTATTTTTGATTACAGTCATTTTTCTCAATATCAATAGTATATTTATGATGGTTATGATTATTTCTAAAAAGATTAAAAGTCTTATTGTTTTAAAATCATTAACATTAATTTTCGCTTTATCAATTAATATTAACTTCCTACCTGATTATGGTTATATTGTCTCAGTTTTAACGTTATTACTTTTAGCTATTTTGACAACATTATATTTAGGCTGGCAATTTATACTTCTGAAAAAGCAATGAATAAGAAACAAAATATAATTTTTTATGACGAACAGCTCTATAGGTTTAGCCATTATTATGAAGATGAAGGTTGGTGGTCTAAAAATGGTTTTAATGCATTTAAGCAGAGTCTACAAAGCAATATTTTTAAATTAGTATTTCAGCTTCAACAACTAAAACCAAAATTTGTAATTTTCGTACAAAGATCTAATAGAGTATTTTTTTTAGCATATTGTGCAAATTTATTAGGTATAAAAGTAATATTCTGGCAACATGGCATATTTGCTTATCCAGCACAAATAAAATTTCCCTTCAATTGTCTTAATCCCCAAATTGATCATCTCTTATATTTGTCAGATTATGATAAAGAAAAACTAATTAATGACTTTAGAAATGTAAAAGATTTACATGAGATTAAACACTATGATGTTCCAAATATTCTAAAAAACAAAAGCGATGAGACAAAACAGACAAAAATTCTTTACATAGGCCAAATTATTTTTAAAGAGCAATTGCTTTGTAGTGAAAGCAATCCTTGGATTGATAGAAATATTAAACATAGTTCACCAGGCCCTCAGAAACTTCTGGAAAGTGTATTTGACTATATTAAAAAAAATGAAAAATTTAAATTATTCATTAAAAAACACCCTGGAGATAAAAGTGATTTTATTGATCAACAAATTGAAAGATTCAATTCCACATTATTGGATTCAAGGGAGTCAATTTTGCCAGATTTGGTGATAGGCCATTTCTCTACTTTGATTGTTGCGTATATGGAGATAGGTATTCCAGTAATCTTATTGCCTCATGGGCTTAAATTGGATGCAGAACTAGATTTATCTCATTATGGTAAGCACTATCAGTGCTCAACATTAAATGAATTTATTAATTGTGCTGAAAAAATAAAAAAAAATAAAAAAATTAAATCATTTAAATGTAAAAGCATCTCTGAAACTTTATTAGATATAATAGATTAGAGCTTATGTCCAAATTAGTTCTAATACAAAGAAATTTTCCAGAGTTTAGAGAAGCTTTCTTTGATTCAATATTTAAAGATTCTAACGGTGTTTTAATATGTAGTGGGAAGGTTGATTCCAAAATAACCATGCCACCTAACTATAAAGCCAAGAAATATTACTCAGAGTCATATGCTATTAAATTTTCAGAAGGATTGGTATTCACACCTTTATTATTTTTTAAATTATTAAGTCTTAGGCCAAACGTTATAGTTACAGAGGGAGGACAAAATACTTTAAATAATCTTACCGTCCTCCTATACAGTAAAATTATGAGGAGCGAATACATAGTTTGGGATTTAGGGAAAAACTATAAAAAAAATTATCAAGAGAACGTTACTTTTTTAAGAACAATTTATAATTCGCTGTATATTTTTACTTTGAAGTTTGCAAAAAAGATTTTTACATACTCAAATGACGGAACGAAATATTTTTCAAGATTGGGTTTTGGGGAAAAAGTCGAGATAATCAAAAATACTGTTGATACAAATAAAATCAATACGCTTATATCTGAAAAAAAATCTATTCCATATGATTTAAAGAAAATTAAAGATGATTATCCTTTGGTTTTTTTATTTGTAGGTGCAATCAATGCGAAGAAAAATATAGAATCACTGATTAATATTAAAATGGGACTTATTTCTAAAGCAGCTTTTTTAATAGTGGGAAAAGGTGAAGAAGACTATGTTTACGATTTAAAAGAAAAATTAGGGCAAGACTTCTTTTTTTATGGTTATAGAAGCTTAGATGAATTATCTCCTTTCTATGCTATTGCAGATATCTCAATTCTACCTGGCCTTGGTGGCTTATCAATAAATCAGTCTATGTCGTTTGGTGTTCCTGTGCTATGTTCTTCTGCAGATGGCAGCGAAAAAGACCTTGTTACTAACGATGTAAATGGATTCATATATAAGACAGAAGATGAAGCTGCAGATTTCGTAAATACAAACATGCATAGATTGGTAAATTTTGGAGCTAATGCAAAAAATTTCATCAACCAGCATTATTCAATTGAAATAATGAAGAGGAGATTTCTTGAATCAATTGACAATTAATTCCAATTTAAGTGTTCATAAGGTTGCGATATATCTTAATTTATATGCATTGATTTCTTATCAATTCCTCTCAGGTCTTTTTGATGGTGTTCAGTATATAAAATACTTAGGGATTCCGTCATTTGTTATCCTTTTTCTATTTTTTTCATCAAAAAAGCTAGTTATTAGAGATTATCAAAAACCCTTTCTGTTTATCTGTTTTGTTTTTCTTATATCAGCATTTAATTGGAATATGCAGGGTTTGATGGAGGTATACTTTATCTCAAATTTTCTTCTGCTCTTATTATTTAAAGAAGTTTCAAATCTAAGAATTGATTTACGGTTTGCAAATGTTTTAGTGATCCTAGTATTCCTTGGTAAGGCATTTACTTCTGGAGTAGTTTTAGATCTGAGTCTATTTGGTATTCTGAACTCTTCTACTTCAAATTTGGACGGTGGAGTCTCATTCTATTTTGGATTGTTTGCTTTCAATTTTCTTTACGAAAAAAAGTACCGATGGTTTTTCCTGAATATCTTTCTTTTAATTCTAGCTACAAAGAGAATAGTTTTATTGGGTGTCATCGCTTCGTCTATATTAATGCTCTTTAATTTTAAATTCCTGCGCTCATCATTTTTTTTATTACTAATAATTGCACTCAACTTAATTATTACTTATTTACTTATTTTGTTAGCTCAAGGTTATTTCACTGCAGAAATAAACAGTATTTTTGGTTTTTCTCCTGGGCATTTAACACAAGGCAGAACAACACTTGTAGCCCTTTTATTGCCTTACTTTCTTGCTAATTTAGAATTTATATTGCTTTTTGGGAATGGGCTTGGCTCAACGCCTCTTTTATTGCAGGAATTATTTGGATTATTCTTTTTATTACATAATGATCTATTTAAAATTTTATTTGAATTAGGATTAATAGCATTCTTAATCTTTTTCTATCTTTTATATAGAAATAGGACTAAGAATGAATTTGCCTTAGTGGTTTTATTCAACATTCTTTTGATAACTGATAATGTATTAATTTATGTACACGTTTTAGCCATATATTTTTTAATCTGTCATAATATGACACTTGATAAAAGGCACTATGAAAGCTATTCCCAAAAAAAAGATTCTCTTTCTAGCCCAGCTTCCTCCTCCATTACATGGGGTAAGTAAAATAAATCATCTTTTATTTTCAAGTGAGCAAATAAATAAAAAATTTGAATGCATAGCTATACCATTAAATTTTTCTGAAACACTGTCTGATATCGGAAAATTTAGCTTTAAAAAGCTAACAATTCTAGTGAAAACAATATTAAGACTTATTCATTTCTTAGCATTTAAAAGAATAGATATCATATATTTTACAATGACGCCATCAGGCAGTGCGTTCTTTAGAGACATGATTTACATTTTAATAATGAGGTTATTTAAGGCAAAAAAAATATTACATTTTCATGGTCTTGGTATTACACAAGAAATCAATAAAAATAAATTATCAAAAAATCTTTATAATTTTGCATTCAAGAATTCACAGATAATTCATTTATCACAAAAACTTCTTGAAGATGAAATTATTAAAAACTTTTCTTTACCGGAATCAGATTTATGGGTAGTTAATAATGGAATAGAAGAAGAAATTATTAATTATGAAAAGGTTGATGAAAGCAGTATGAATCTTCTTTATGTTAGCAATCTAAGACAATCTAAGGGCGTTATGGATTTAATTATAATTTTTTCAAAACTAAAAGAAACTTATAAAAATATAATACTTCATATTGCTGGTGACTTTGATGCAATTGAATATGAAAAAAAGATAAAAAATATAGTCCAAGAAAAGGCTTTAACTGACTCAATTATTTTTCATGGCAAAGTAGAGGGAAATAATAAAGATAAGCTTTTTCAAACTTGTGATTTATTCCTTTACCCTACACATAACGATGCAATGCCTCTGGTTCTTATAGAATGTATGAAATATGGATTACCATTTATTGCTTATGATGTTGGTGCTATCGAAGAATTAGCTGAAAATGGAAAAAATGGTATTACTGTTCAAGAATCTGATCGTGAAACTTTCCATAATGAGGCTGTACAATTATTTTGCAATAAAAAGCACAGACTCAAACTATCAAAAAATGGAAAAGAAACTTTTAAAAATAAATATACAAAAGACCACATGGAAAATGCGATATTAAAAATTTTAAATAGGCAGTCCTGATATGTGTGGAATCATTGGTTTAGTTAATATAAATAATTCTGATGAAATTCTAAAAGAAATATCAATCACTCAGAAGCATAGAGGTCCTGATGCCCAAGATTATTGGCATAACAACAGAATATATTTTTCCCATCAAAGACTTTCAATTATAGACACAAAAAAAAGATCTGATCAGCCAATGAGAAAAAATGGCCTTGTAATAATCTACAATGGTGAAATTTATAATTTTAAAGATCTAAAAAAAGATCTTTTATCAAAAGGCATAGTCTTTGATACAAATTCAGATACTGAGGTAGTTTTAGAATTATTTAGAGAATATGGAAAAGATTCTTTAAAAATGCTTAGAGGGATGTTTGCATTCGCAATCTTTGATGAAACAAAGGAAAGATTGCTAATAGCAAGAGATCATTTCGGCATTAAACCATTATTTTTTACAAATATTGATAATGGTATTGCATTTTCTTCTGAGCTTAAAACTTTAAGCAAAATTCCAAATTTTGATAAAACCTTAAATGAAAAATCCATTCTTTCTGTAATAAATTATCTTTGGTTACCAGGAGATCAATCAATTTTTGCAAAGACAAATAAACTCCCTCCTGCACATTTCATGGAAATAGATAAAGATCAAAATATTAGCATTCAGAGGTACTGGGAGCTTGATGATCAAAAAGTAATTGATAATGGGAATAATCTTAGTGAAATTGTTCACCAAAAATTTGATGAATCAGTAAAAATGCATCTTGTGTCAGATGTTGGTATCAGCTCCTTTCTGAGTGGTGGTCTAGATTCATCCCTAGTATCAGTAATTGCAAAAAAATACTCTGATCCATCAACTTATACAATTGCAACAAGTAAAAAGGATAAAAAAATTGAGCAAATGCCAGAAGATGAAATTTATGCTGCTAAATTAGCTGATGAGTATGGATTTAGTCATCATGAAATTGAAATTGACTCAAATATTGTTGATATTTTGCCCAAAATAGTCTCACATCTGGATGAGCCAATAGGTGATCCTGCAGCAATAAATACCTACCTTATCTGCAATAAAGCTAAAGAAAATAGTGAAAAAGTCTTGCTTTCAGGAATGGGTGCTGACGAAATATTTTTTGGCTACCGACGACATAAAGCATTTTTATATGCGCAATCCTATAAAAAGCTACCGAAAATAATTAGAAATATTATTAGCTTTATTATTAAAATCCTTCCAGTCAAGATCTTTGGATATGGTCTAAAGCTCTCAAGATGGGCAAAGAAATTTGATTCAATAGCTAAGTTGAGTGATTCAGAATCATATATGCAAAGTTATTCTTATTATGACTCTGCTGGTTTAGCTGCTGTTATGAAACCAAATTTCCATAAGTATATTGACGAACTTAAAAGTGATCATAACAAAATATTTAACAGTAAATATAAGGGAGATATCATTAATCAGATCTGTCATACTGATATAAATATGTTCTTAAATGGGCTTAACCTTGTTTATACAGATAGAGCATCAATGGCTGCCTCAACAGAAGTAAGGGTGCCATTTGTTGACGTTGAGCTAATAGAATTTGTTATGTCAATTCCTGGCAAATATAAATTTAAAAATAACGAATCCAAGTATATTTTAAAGAAAGCTGCAGAGAAAGAACTTCCAATGGATATCATCTATAGAAAAAAAGCCTCATTTGGAGCACCAATTAGGTCATGGATTTCAAATGATTTAGAGAGCATGGTAGATGATATTTTAAGTGAGGAAAATATAGAAAAAAGAGGGATCTTTAATTATCCTGAGATTAAGCGAATTATTGACAATGACAGAGCAGGTAAAGAAGATAATGCTTACAGAATATATCAGTTACTTACTCTTGAATTATGGATGAGAGAATATATTGACAAGGATTAAAAATGAAACAAATTTTGCAAAACTATAAGACCGGCGTTTTATCGGTTGAAAACGTTCCACCGCCTTCTGTATCAGATGAAACACTTATTATAAAAAATTCCTGCTCACTAATTAGTTCTGGTACGGAGAGAAGCACAGTAAATATTGCAAAAAAGAATCTATTTGAAAAGGCAAGAGAGCGCCCTGATTTAGTCAAAAAGGTTATAAATCAAGTTAAAAAAGATGGTTTAATGCAAACTTCAAAGCTTGTTTTTAATAGATTGGATTCGGACGCTGCTCTTGGATATAGTTGCACTGGAATTGTTCAGGAGCTTGGAAAAAATATTGATAAATTCATTATCGGCCAAAGGGTTGCTTGTGCAGGACAGAATTTTGCTTCACATGCTGAAATCATTTCTGTTCCAAAAAATCTTTGTGTTGCTGTGCCTGAAAATGTATCTGATGAAGAGGCCTCATTTGTTACACTTGGAGCTATCGCGTTGCAAGGAGTAAGGCAAACAGACCCAAGTCTTGGTGATGTTGTGGTTGTAATGGGACTTGGCCTTTTAGGTTTAATCACTGTTCAATTGCTTAATGCAAATGGCTGTAAGGTATATGCATCTGATATTGATCCAGCAAAATTAGATTTAGCTAAGAGCTTAGGTGCAATAGATGCAGTAACTCCAAATCAGCTTGAAGCCCTAATAGAATCAGTTTCAAAAGGAATGGGATGCGATTCAGTAATTATTACTGCCAGTACAAAGTCTAATCAACCAATCGAACAATCAGGAAAAATAGCTAGAAGAAAGGCAAATATTACGGTTGTCGGCAATGTGGGTATGGATATACCAAGAGACGATTATTATGCAAAAGAACTCGAATTAAAATTATCTATGTCTTACGGACCAGGCAGATATGACGATAATTATGAGCTCGAGGGCATTGATTACCCATATGAATACGTAAGGTGGACAGAAAACAGAAATTTAGAGAGCTTTCTTGAGCTTATTAGTATGGGAAAAATCTGTCTAAAACGCTTAATCACACATAGGTTTGAACTTGATGATGCGAAACAGGCTTATGAGTTGTTGCAAGATGAAAACGAGAAGCCTTTAGGCATGTTAATAAAATATTCAAAAAAATCAGATAATACGAAAAAGATCTATTTGGATAGTGAAAGCCCTCCAAAAAAAATATGTCTTGGAATAATTGGTTCTGGAAATCATGTTCAAGACAGGCTTCTGCCTCATTTAAATAATGATACTGATATTGATATTTATGGTATTTGTACTTCAACAGGCATTAAGGCAAAGAAGATTGCAAAAAAATATAATGCAAGAATCTGTTCAACAGACTATGACGATTTACTAAATACACCAGAAATTAATACAGTAATAATTGGCACTAGGCACAATACCCATGCAGAGATAGTGCTTAAAGCCCTTAAAGCAAAGAAAAATATATTTGTTGAGAAGCCGTTATGTTTGACTATAAAGGAATTAAACCAAATTAAATCTTATATTGAAAAGCAAAATAAATGTCCTAAGGTTTTTGTCGGTTTCAATAGAAGGTTTTCACATCATGCACAAAAGGTAAAAGAGCACTTTAGCGATAAACTTTCCCCTCTCACCATGATATATAGAGTAAACGCAGGCCATATTAATGAAAATAACTGGATTCAAAAACTAAATATAGGTGGAGGCAGGATAATTGGAGAGACTTGCCATTTCATTGATTTAATGCAGTTTGTTTGTGGCTCGAGAGTAATAGGTGGTAAATCTGTATCTATTTCTAATCATCCAACATCAATAACAAACGATAAGGTAATAATTACTCTTCAGTTTGCAGATGGATCAATTGGAAGCTTGCTTTATACCGCTGATGCTAGTAACAAAATCGAAAAAGAGAGATTTGAGTGCCATGGAGGCTCGAAGTCAGCAATTATAAAAGATTTCAAAACTACGGTTCTTTTTGATAAGGAATCCTCAAAAAAAATAAATACCCAATCAATTGATAAAGGGTTTAAGCAAGAAATTACAGCATTTAAAAGAATGCTGATTGATAATACTGAGTGCATGTCCTTAGAGGACATTTTCTCAGTCTCAAAAATTTGCATTGAATGCTCAGATCAACTTAATAAGTTTTAAATTGTTTTTTTTTAATAAGCTTAATTGGTACTTATTGAGGCTAAAAAAAGCCTCTTCTGTAGAAGTGCTACATCGAATTAAAGAAAAATTTGTAATTCTTAGGGCTAGGTTTTTTAAAAAAAAATTTTTAAAAAAAGAGTACATCCAATATAAAGAAAATCCAGATCAACTAGTAGTGAATCTTTATTATGATTTTTTAAAAGATATTGAGTTTAATATCAGTAACTCACAGTTAAACGATATTCTTAAAAATAGGAAATTTACCTTCTATGAAAGTGAGTGGGATTTTACAGCTAAGAATAAGTGGTTTAAATGCCCAGTTGATGAATATATGTGGCCAGAAGTGTTCTTTGGATCAATAGATTATAGTAATAATGACCATGATGTAAGGATTATATGGGAGCCATCACGACTACAATTCTTAAACATTCTTGGGCATATCTACTTATGTAATGATAGAAAAAAAGAAGAATCCTTTAGATACTACAAAGAAATAATAAGGTCTTGGAAAAATGATAACCCTCCTTATGTTGGCCCGCACTATATTTCAACTATGGAATGTGCATTAAGAATAATATCTTTAACTACTTCCCAATGTTTTTTCTTCAATGAAAAAAAAGATGATCCAATCTGGCATGAGATCTCAGGTATAGTTTCTACTCACGCACAAATAATTTATGAGAGGATGTCTATATTTTCTTCCACAGGAAATCATACTTTAGCAGAGGCTTCAGGATTAATATTTGCATCAAAATTTTATCCAGATCATCAATTTTCAAAAGAATGGCATGAACGTGGAAAAAAATACTTTACCTCAGAGCTTTTGAACCAAACTTTTAAAGATGGCGGCAGCAAAGAACAATCATCTCATTATTTAAAATTTTTATTTGATTTAACAGCGGTAACAATTCCTCTTTTGGATGATGCCGATAAAAAAAATATTTATAAAAGAGTCCAGAAAATAAAAGGTTTTCTTGAAATAATTAAACAAGATAATTTTATTTATGGTGACTCAGATGATGGATACGCATTTTCACCATTTGTTTCTTTCTTGACAAATAAAATTGAAAAATTAAAAACCCTTACAATTTTTAAAGATGCGGGCATCTTAAGGATTAAAAAAAATAGTTTATGTATGTACTTTAATTTTTCAAATTTAGGGTTCGGGCCTTTATACGCTCATGGACATTCTGATTGCCTTTCAATAACAATTAAATTAGGAAATGAAGAAATACTTGTCGAAAGAGGTACATATTCATACAGCATTAATAAGAAATTAAGAAAATATTTTAGATCGACAAAAGCGCATAATACTATGGAGATAAACAAAACAGATCAATCTAAACAATTATCTTCATTCATGTGGGAAAATGACTACAATTCAAAAATTCATTCTATTGAAGAAGCAGATGAATTTGTTGCTTTTCTAGCATGCCATGATGGCTACTATAAGAAATATAAATGTATACATTGGAGAGGAATATATATTGATCAAAATGACTCTGTAACAATTTATGATTTAGTTAAAGGAAGTTTTAAAAATGCCAGGACTTACTGGAATTTTTCACCAACAGTTAAAATTAAAAATCTTAAAGAAAATCAACTTCAGATTAATGATAACATTTTGATGAGTTTTAATGATCCATCAGAAAAGATTGATGTTTATCATTCACCATCTTATGCACGCTACCAAAAAGCAAAATCTGTACATCTTAATGTAAATAAAGGAGAGAGTCTTGTTTCATTTCATGACAAAAAAAACAAAGTTAACATAGAAACTGTAAAAAATTATTTTAATAAAATTTTGAATAATGAATGATACTTGCAAAATAGCAGAAATTGAGATTAATTTATATAAATCTGCAAAAGATGCTGCATCGCAAATTCTAAATAGTTTTATTATCAACAGAAAGTTCTTATCTGCTGTAGCCATGAACCCTGAAAAAGTCGTAAGTCTTTATGATTCGCCAGAGTTAAAAAGAATAATTTCTAACTTCAATATAAAATATGTAGATGGCTCAGGATTAGCATTTTTGATTGGCCAGAAAATATATAAAAAGGTCCCTAGAATTGCTGGTTGTGATTTGTGGGAAGAATTAATGGTCGAGTCTGGGAAGAGAAAGTTAAAAGTTTTTCTTATCGGTGCTGACTTAGACACTTTAAGAAAAACAGAAAAAAAGTTAAGGGACATCTATAAGGTTGATATAGTTGATACGATGGATGGTTTTAGTCATTCTGAGGATGAATTTATTGATAGATTAAAAAAAGTTAAACCTGATATAGTTAGTGTAGCTCTTGGATCACCAAAACAAGAAAAATTCATAAATTTATGCAAAATAAATCAGATAGATTCAGTTTTTATGGGAGTAGGTGGAACATATGATGTATTTATTGGCAAGAAGGTTAGGGCATCAAAAGAAATGCAATCTTATGGTCTTGAGTGGTTTCATAGACTACTTCATGAGCCTTTGAGGATAAGAAGAAATATTAGATTATTAAAATTTATATATTTAGCAATACTTAAGAAAATTTAATTTAATAAACCCACAGTATCAATAACATTTTTTAATTCAGTGAAGTTATTAGTCTGGAAATTATCATGATTTACTAGAATTAAATGTATATCACCTTTGGTAATTGCATCATTCAAAGTTACAAGGTTTATAGCTTCATTATCTATCTTTTTTATATTAGGCTCAACGGCTATAACTTCAAATGAATCGATATTATTAAGTTCATTGACAATACTTAATGCTGGACTTTCTCTTATGTCATCTATATTTGGTTTGAATGAGAGCCCATAGCAACTAATAGTTAAATGATTTTTGCTATTATTTTTTTTTATTATTGAAGCAAGCTCCAGAACCTTTTCAATAACCCATGTGGGTTTTAAGTCATTAATTTCTCTAGCCTTTTTTATAATTTTCGCTTTTGTTGGAGAATTATGAACAATGAACCAAGGATCAACTGCAATACAATGCCCTCCAACTCCTGGTCCAGGATTTAAAATATTTACTCGAGGATGTTTGTTAGTAAGTTTTATCAAATCCCAAACATTTATGTTCATATCTTCACATAGAATTGAAAGTTCATTAGCAAATGCTATTTGTACATCTCTTGAGGCATTTTCAGTTAGCTTTGTCATTTCAGCTGTCCTAGCATCTGTAATAAAACAATCGCCTTTAGTAATTTTCTTATAAAAATTTGATGCTTTTTCTGAGCATTCGAGAGATAAACCTCCTATTACTCTGTCATTATTTTTTAGTTCATCTATAACTTTTCCAGGAAGAACTCTTTCTGGACAATATGCAATATTTACATCTGGGTTTTTAGTAATAGCAGGAAATTTTAAGTCATCTCTTTCTTCCATTAACCATGATTGCATTTTTTCTGTTGTTCCAACTGGAGAGGTTGATTCAAGAATTATCAAGTCACCTTTTTTTAGAAACTTAGCTAACTTTCTTGATGCATTTTCAATATAGCTCAAATTTGGTTTTGGTATCTTTGCTTTATCTTTAATAAAGGGCGTAGGCACTGCAATTATGTAAACATCGGAAATATTTATATTGGAGTCTGCCACAAGATAGCTCTTATTTACTTTAGTATTAACTAGATCATCTAACCCTGGTTCTATAATATGGCAATGTCCTGAATTGATTTTATTAACAACATTTTCATTCACATCAAACCCAAATACTTTTATATCTTTTGATGCTATTACTGCTGCAGTTGGTAACCCAATATATCCTAATCCTATGACACTAACTTTCATGAAGCCTCTCTTCTATAAAATCAATAATTTTATCGCTAGCAGTCCCATCACCAAAAGGATTATGTAGATAACTAATCTCTTCATATCTTTTTGAATCATCTAATAAAGACTGTGTTGTTTCCACAATACTATCTATATTAGTGCCCACTAATAATGAAGTGCCAGCTATTACTGCCTCCGGTCTTTCTGTATGATTGCGCATAACTAGTACTGGCTTTCCCATGCTTGGTGCTTCTTCTTGTATACCACCGGAGTCAGTAAGTATCAAATATGATCTTTCCATTAAGTAAATAAACTCAAGATACTCAACAGGCTCTATTAAAAAAACGTTTGGTAAGTTAGACAGAATTCTCCTCACAGGCTCCATCACATTTGGATTTAAATGAACAGGGTAGACAATATTTACGCTTTTATTTTTAGTGGCTATTTGTTTTAAAGAATTACAAATCTTCTCAAATCCATAACCAAAACTTTCTCGCCTATGGCCTGTTACTAGAATCATTTTATTGTGGTCAAGGTAAGCATATTTTTTTTTGAGCATTGAAAGATATTCCTTCTCTTCGTTTAGAATGCTTCTTGCTAGGTATAATGCATCTATAACTGTATTTCCTGTTACAGAGATTGAACTTTCATCAATTCCTTCAGAAATTAGATTGTCTTTTGCACTAATCGTTGGAGCAAAATGAAAGTTTGCTAAAACTCCTGTGATTTTTCTATTGGCTTCTTCAGGCCATGGTGAATATAAATCTTTAGTTCTTAACCCTGCCTCAACATGAGCAATTTTGATTTTATTATAGAAAGCTGCAATTGATGCAGCCATTGTAGTAGTTGTGTCTCCATGAGTAATTGCTAAATCAGGATTAAAGTTTAAAAAAACATTTTCTAATTCTTCTAATATTATGGATGTTATCTTATGCAAACCCTTACTTCTAGACATTATATCAAGATCATAATCTGCTTTTATATCGAAGATTTGTAGTACCTGATCAAGCATTTCACGATGTTGGCCTGTTACACAAACCTTCACATTAAAATTCTTATTAGATTTTAATTTTTTTATTAATGGCGCTAATTTTATTGCCTCCGGCCTTGTTCCAAATAAAACTAGTATCTTCTTCATGTGTTTTTTTCAATCATTTTACTTGATAATTCTAACCCAATTTCTTTACATATTAACTCAATGCTCTCCATAACTTTTTCGTATTCCTCTTGACTAGACCTAAAAGGATCAGGGAGAAAAGTATTTTTACTAGAAGCTTTAAATAATTTAATTTTTGATGAGCTATTAGGAAATGTTTTATTGAGCATTGCTAATATTTCAAAATCAATTGCATAAACTAGGTCAGATCCTTTAAAAAGATTTTTGTTTATTTTTTTGGGACTATGAATGGAAAATTTATAATTCTTTGAAGATAAAAAATTTTTGGATCTTGAATCCATGCCTGCTTTTGGTAATGGTTGTATCCCTGCTGAAAAAAAATTAAATTTATCACCATATAAATTGTTTAATATAATTTCTGCAACAGGACTTCTGCAAAAGTTTGCAAAACAAACAATACAAATTTGAGGCTTATATTTTTCAATCACTATCAGACAGGCTATTTACACTTGCCAAGAAAGTAGAAAATGGAAAAAACTGTGAAATTACTCTATTCCACCTTGTTGTTCCACTAGCATTTACATAGATTATGTCGTTATTTTGAAGATAGAAACTTCCTGAATTTATAAAATTTGCTGGGGAAGACATATCTGCAATAAATATTTTTGGCAGATTGCTATCACCATCATTTCTTATTATGAATACTTGTGATCCATTTGAAGTATTTGTGTTTAAGCCATTCACCTCTCCTAAAGCATCTGAAAGAGAAAAAGGAATATCAGAAAGATTGATTTTAGATGGTTTAGTTATTTCTCCGAGAATATAGATTTTTTGCGAATTAAATCTACCAATACCTACGTCAAGCTGAGGATTTGTGAAGTATTGTGATAATTTATCTGTCAAAGAAGTTCTCAATTCATTTTGAGTCAGGCCTTCTGCTTTTGTTAGGCCAACATATGGAAAATATATCTTCCCAGAAGAATCAACCCTTCTTAAATTTGCTTCAATATTGATGCCTGTTAAGGGAAATACTTCAGGTAGCCCCCATACAGTAATTAAAATTTCATCACCGATTCCAATTTTGTAATTTTTTTTTGGAAAATTTTGTTTTGATAAAACATGATCTTCAATTTTATGAATCTCCACATTCTGATCAATACTTTCAACATAAACTGAATTAATATTTGTTGTTTGCATATACATTCCTGGGGAAAGGTTACAGCCCAGGAGCAATGATAAGCAGAAAATTATGCTAATTTTTTTGTTCATAATCATAAGATTTATATAAATATTTTTTTGCATAATATTGATATGCATAATTTCCATAAAGACCATAATAGCCATAGTAGCTTGATGGTTTTTCATAGCCATTGTAAACAATTCCAGTATATTCTGTTCCAATCTGCTCACCTACTCTAAACATTTGTTTAATCTCACCAATCTTATTGACTCCATGTCTAACAACAGCAATTGATAGATCGGATAGTTGCAATAATATAGAAGTGTCTGAAACCGATAATACTGGAGCAGTGTCAATAACAACAAAGTCAAAAAGGTTTTTTAGTTCTTCTATTTTTCTTATATATTTCTCAGAATAAAGCATTTGAAAGCTGCTGTTGAGTCTTGATATTTTTGGAATCAAAGTTAAGTTAGGAGAAATTTCATAATTATTTATATTCTCGCTATTTATATTAAAAAAATCGTCTTGAGTTATTTTTTTAACATTAAATGATTCATGTAAGTCGCCCCTCTTGAAGTCATTATCTAGAAGTAGTACTTTTTTACCAAGAGATGCAAGTTTTTTTGCTAATGTTTGTGAAATGAAACTCTTACCATTCTCTGGAGTTGAGCTTGTAACCGATATTAAGCAAGATCCTGAAAAATTCATATCAGCCATTTTTGTTTGTACATTCACGAGCAAACTTTCTAATGCCTGCTCAAATTTCTCATCAGTTTCATTTTCATCTATTTCTCTCTTTGGGATGACTCCCATGATAGGGGCATTGATTCCATTATCTTGAAGTTCTGCAGGATTAGATATTTTTATAAAAAATATTCCTTTAATAATGGCAACTAATATTGCAATACAAAATGTGCAAACCAAGAAGAATAATAAGTCAGTAAATTTAGGTTCAACAATTATGTCAACATATGCGCTATCAATTACTCGCATATTGCCAAGAGTGCTCGCTTCTTTTATGGCAAGTTCTAATTTTCTATTTTGCAGTTCTTGAAATGCTTTTTGTGATACTTCTAACTGCATAAATAAGTCGACATATTCTTGTTGAGCAAGAGGTAAGTTTTTAATCTTCTCATCTATTGCACTCTTTTGCTCAATTAAGGTCGCTTTTTTATTAAGCAAATCAATGTATAGAGGATTAGTTTCTGTGTACTTAATAGAGGCTTCTGAAATCTGAAGATTAGTTTTGCTAATTTCAGACTCAATCTCTGATACACCACTAATAATTGCTTCAATCTCTAAGTCAACATTGATTGTCTTATTCTCCTCCTGGAATTCCTTGAGATTTCTTTTATCATTTTCCAACTGCTGTTCAACGCCATCAATACTTTTGTTGATAAAATTCAATCCTCTTCTAGCAATCTCTGACTCAACTTCTATATTTTGTGCGATGAATAAATTGTTTGCTGTATTTAAAATGTCTACGCCAAATGATGGATCAGGGGTCAAATATGATATTTTCAGTAGCCCATCTCCACTTGTTCTATAAATATAACTGTTATTAAGTGATTCAATCCTAAATTTAGAATTTATCAAGTGATATAGGTTTTCTGGTTTGGTGTATTCAAGAATAGTGCTTCTCTCTTTGGGATCATTTGGTCTGGAAATGTTTACTTCGAAATCACCAATACTATTTAACAAATCATAAAGATTATTTTTGAAAGATATTCCATCGTACTCTATAGTGTAACTATCTTTTCTCAAAACAATTTCAACATCCTTCTTATCAAAACTCTTTTTACCTACATAATTGAAAACATTAAATTCATTTAATGAAACATCTTCATTTTGAGAAATAAGATTTAACTTATACTCTTTAATAAGTCTTGTGATATTTGACCTTGATTTATACAAAACACTAATATTGTTAAAATCTGTATTAGAAGAACCTCCGCTCATTGCATACTCTAAGCTTGAAAGCGGATTTACTTGAGATGTATTCTTTGAAATTTGCATAAGACTCGTCACCTTGAATACTTTCTCAGTATAGTAGTAATTTGCAAATGAAAGACTTGCACCTAAAATAATTAAGGCGAGCACAAGCTTTGATTGCATAAGTATCAATCTAAAAATTCTACCTAAATCGAAATCATCTCCAGAGCTGATCTTTTCAAACTGGTCTTGAATGTGATTTGAATACATAAGGCCTCTTATTTTACTTTATAATGTGTTTCATTTACATGTAACATTAAGTTCTTTGCCAGTTTTTGCAAAAGAAACTTAAAATAAGACAAAAAAAACACTTTTTTAATAATATGAATCAAGCCCCAAAACATCATAAAGAGCTCCTTGATTGGGTTGATGCTTTAGAAAACTTAATACTTTTCAATGGCAAGGAAGATGCTTCAAATCTACTGAAGGATTTTGTTGATTATGCACAAGCTAAAGGATTGTTGGATGAAAGTTATATTTCATTACCTTTTGAAAACTCAATCTCAAAATATGAGGAATATGAATATCCTGGAAATTGGGAATTAGAGGAGAAAATTAGACATTTCATCAGATGGAATGCTCTTGTTACTGTGCTAAAAGCTAATAAAGATCTTGACTTGGGTGGTCATATATCGACTTATTCTTCAGCTGCTACACTCTATGAGGTTGGTTTTAATCATTTTTTTAAGGGGGGTGATTTAGCAGATTTAATCTATTACCAAGGTCACTCTTCCCCTGGTATTTACGGAAGATCTTTTCTGGAAGGTCAGATATCTGAAGAACAACTAAATAATTTCCGACAGGAAATAGATGGAAATGGCCTATCATCATATCCACATCCTTGGTTAATGCCTGACTATTGGCAATTTCCAACAGTATCAATGGGTCTTGGCCCTATAATGGCAATTTACCAAGCTCATATTATGAAATATTTAGAGCAAAGGGGTTTGCTTGAAGTCAATCCACAAAGAAAAATTTGGATGTTTTGCGGTGACGGTGAAATGGATGAACCTGAATCCATGGGTGCTATTTCTTTGGCTGCGAGAGAAAAGCTAGATAATCTAATATTTGTAATTAATTGCAATCTGCAAAGACTTGATGGGCCTGTCAGAGGTAACTCAAGAATTATTACTGAATTAGGTACTATTTTTAAAGCAGCTGGATGGAACGTGGTTAATACAGTATGGGGTAGAAAATGGGATGAACTAATTGCCAAGGACTCAACTGGAGCTCTTAGATGGGTGATGAATAATACTGTAGATGGAGAATATCAAAATTTTAAGGCTAAAGGTGGTGCCTATACTAGGAAGCATTTTTTTGGCAAGCATCCTGAAGCTTTAAAGCTTGTTGAAGGTATGACAGATGATGAAATAGAAGACTTAAACAGAGGAGGTCATGATCCATTGAAAGTATTCAATGCCTATAAATCAGCTTATGAATGTAATGATAAGCCTACTGTAATACTTGCATTTACTGTTAAAGGTTACGGAATAGGATCAAGACAAGCT